>Ga0255052_10000110_pt1 | contig 59884 bp, 48 predicted proteins | sample JV7_2_21_MG_FD_188632 | JGI IMG/M metagenome (GOLD analysis project Ga0255052, IMG submission 188632) | Seawater microbial communities from Jervis Inlet, British Columbia, Canada - JV7_2_21 | ecosystem: Environmental > Aquatic > Marine > Inlet | place: Canada: British Columbia | collected...
CGTACTCGCCCACATGGGCGACGCCTGGCACGGTGCGGCCGGGCTACTGCAGCACTCGTGGCAAACGCCCGTGTTCTGGCTGGCCATGGGGGGACTGGTCACGGCGTGGTTCCTGTATCTCAAGCGGCCCGATATCCCCGAGAAGATCCGGATCCGATTCGAAGGCCTCTATAACGTGCTCGATCGCAAGTACTACTTCGATGATCTCTATATCAAGGGCTTTGCGGCGTGGGGCCGCGGTATCGGCAACCTGTTCTGGAGACGCGGCGACGAGTTCCTGATCGATGGCGTGATGGTCAACGGCACGGCAAACAGCGTCGCACGACTCGCTGGCGTCATGCGCCAATTGCAGAGCGGCTATCTTTACACTTATGCCTTCGCGATGATCATCGGCCTGACGATGTTCCTCGGCTGGTTGATCTGGGTGCGGTAGGCCATGGGACTCTCTCAAAACCTGCTGAGTATCCTGATCTGGCTTCCGATCTTCGGTGGTGTGATCCTGCTTGCCATCGGTGATGACGGTGATGCCGGCAGTTCTCGTGCTGGGACGATGCGTTATGCGGCGCTGGGCGTCTCCGTCCTGACTTTTGTTCTCAGCATCGGCCTGTACACGGGATTCGACACGACTACGGCCGAGATGCAGTTCGTGGAACGTGTCAGCTGGATAGCGGTACTCGACGCCTGGTATTACCTGGGCGCTGACGGCCTTTCGGCACCGTTGATACTGCTGACCACATTCATCACGCCATTGGTCGTGATTTCGGCCTGGGACGTCATCAAGACCCGCCCGGCACAGTACTTCGCCGCGTTCCTGATCCTCGAGGGCCTGATGAACGGCGTCTTCGCGGCGCTCGACGGTTTGCTGTTCTACGTGTTCTGGGAAGCGATGCTGGTGCCGATGTTCCTGATCATCGGTGTCTGGGGCGGGGAGCGGCGTATATACGCGACGTTGAAGTTCTTCCTGTACACGTTCCTGGGCTCGGTACTGATGCTCGTCGCCTTCATCTACCTGTACCGCGTCACCGGTAGCTTCGATCTGTTCGGTTGGATGGAGTCGCCACTGGGTCTGACGGCACAAAAGCTGATTTTTGTGGCGTTCCTGCTCGCGTTTGCCGTCAAGGTGCCCATGTGGCCGGTCCATACCTGGTTACCCGACGCTCACGTCGAGGCCCCGACCGGCGGGTCCGTCATCCTGGCCGCGATCATGTTGAAGATGGGTGGCTATGGCTTTGTACGCCTGTCACTGCCGATCGTGCCTGATGGCAGCAAGTACTTTGCAGGTATGATGATTGCGCTGTCCCTGATCGCCATCGTTTACATCGGGTTTGTCGCGCTCATGCAGCGGGATATGAAGAAGCTGATCGCGTACTCCTCGATCGCACATATGGGCTTTGTCACGCTCGGGTTTTTCATCGTGTGGCACATGTTTGGTGAGAGCGGGGCGGTCCTCGGCGTATCGGGTGGCATGGTGCAGATGGTGTCGCACGGCCTGATCTCCGGTGCGCTGTTCCTGTGTGTCGGTGTTTTGTACGACCGCGTACACAGCCGGCAAATCTCGGACTACGGCGGTGTCGCAAACACGATGCCGGTTTTTGCCGCATTCATGGTGTTGTTCGCGATGGCGAATGCCGGACTTCCGGGCACCTCCGGGTTCGTGGGCGAGTTCATGGTGATCATTGCGAGCTTCAAGGCGAACCCGTGGTTTGCTTTCTTTGCCGCGACGACCCTGGTATTGGGCGCGGCGTACACCTTGTGGATGATCAAGCGCGTCGTCTACGGCGAGGTCACCAATGAGCATGTCGCGTCGCTCGAAGACCTCAATATTCGCGAGTTCATCGTGCTGGCAATCTTGGCCGTAGCGGTGTTGCTCGTAGGCCTTTGGCCCGCACCGCTGGTCGAAATGATGGACGTGACGATCGAACGACTCGTTGAGCAGGCAGGGCAGACGAAGTTCTGACGACTATGGATTTAATGAGTTACATCGCCGCTGCACCTGAGATGACCCTGCTGGGGTTGATCTGTGTCGTTCTCGTCGCCGACCTATTCGTTGTTGAGGAGCACCGCATCCTGACCTTCTGGATGACGATCGTGAGCCTGGGCATCACGTTGTGGGTGTTGCTTGCCACGGCTCCCGAGGCACGTACGCTGGTATTCAGCGGCAGCTATGTCAGCGACCCGCTCTCGCAGGTCCTGAAGATCGCTGTGACTGGCTTCGTCGCGGTTTCGTTTGTTTATGGCAGGGACTACCTGCGAATGAACGACCTTGATCGGGGCGAATATTACGTGCTCGGACTGTTCGGTTTGCTCGGCATGATGATCATGATCTCGGCCAACAGCCTGCTGACCATGTACCTGGGTCTCGAGACGCTCGCGTTGTCGCTTTACGCCCTGGTCGCTATCGACCGGACTAACGTGACTTCGGCCGAGTCGGCAATGAAGTACTTTGTGCTGGGGGCTATTGCTTCCGGTGCGCTGCTTTACGGCATCTCGTGGATCTATGGCGTCACGGGCAGCATCCAGTTTGATGAGATCGCTGCGGCGCTGTCATCTGATCCGCAGATGAATCGCCTGCCGATCTGGTTTGGCCTGGCGTTCGTCATCGTCGGTATCGCATTCAAGTTCGGCGCGGTCCCGTTTCATATGTGGCTACCCGACGTCTATCATGGTGCACGTTCACCCGTGACCTTGTATATCGCTTCGGCACCCAAGATCGCCGCGTTCGCCCTGACAATGCGCATCCTCGTTGATGCTCTTGGCGAACTTCATGACGTCTGGAGCGACATGATTATGGTCGTGGCCGTCTTGTCGCTATTGCTCGGCAACATCGTTGCGATCGCCCAGACGAACATCAAACGACTGTTGGCGTATTCGACGATTGCCCATGTCGGCTTCATTCTGCTGGCGATTTACTGCGGCACGAGCGAAGGCTATGCTGCGGCGCTTTTCTATACGTTGACCTATGTCGTCTCCGCCGTTGGCGCATTCGGCATGGTTGTTCTTCTCAGTCGTCGCGGCTACGAAGCTGAGAACCTGGTCGACTTCAAGGGCCTCAATGCCCGTAGTCCCTGGTTCGCATTGATGATGATGCTCTTCATGCTGAGCATGGCTGGCATACCGCCGCTGATCGGCTTTTTCGGCAAGCTGAATGCCATCAGCGCGGTTCTCGGGAGTGGCTATACGGGCCTCGCAGTCCTGATGATGCTGGCCTCGGTCGTGGGCCTTTTCTACTACCTCAAGGTCGTCTGGTACATGTACTTCGAGGAGGCTGAGGATCAGGCGGTCCTGCAGGCGAAGCCCGATGCGCGGTTGGTCATGAGTCTCAATGGTGTCGCCGTTTTGGCGCTTGGGATCGTGCCGGGCTGGCTCTGGGCCCTCTGCCTCGCAGTCCTCTCCTGATCCAAATAAAGGGGTCAGACCCCTTTTTGAGGAAAAGGGCTCTGACCCCCTTTTTTGGGTTGTAATCAAGGAATCATGTTTGTAGTATGCGCCCCTGCCGATGCGGGGTGGAGCAGTCTGGCAGCTCGTCGGGCTCATAACCCGAAGGTCGCAGGTTCAAATCCTGCCCCCGCTACCAAAATGAACAAAGGGTCCCTCCAAGGGGCCCTTTTTCATTTGGAAATGAGCAAGTCTTGGACCTGCATAGCCGCGTCGGTTAACAGGCGCCGCCAACCCGATCGCTGCGCTCGAGCAAATTAGCCTGGTGTCCCGCGCGCTGCACGCCGCCATAATTGCGAGATAAAAATCTTCTACCTAGAGTGGTTTGCTAAGATTTGTGGTCAGAGATAAAAAAGCTCCTGACCAACAATTTTTACTCCGACCCCATTTATTTCACATTTCTGTTCCTATCAATCAAGGTAGGAGTTATGTCTACGCAAACAGATGTCATTATTATCGGTGCTGGTTCTGCCGGTTTATCAGCCGCAAAAGAACTTACCAAACAGGGAATTTCATTTATCGTGGTAGAAGCCTCTCATCGTATTGGTGGTCGTGCTTACAGTGAAGAAATAGCCCCAGAGGTTTGGTTGGATTTGGGTTGTGCATACATGGAGCTTGGACCTGATGCCAAGACCCGTATTGACGAAAGCAATCCCTTTATAGATTTTGCAATCAAACAAGGTGTTGTTATCGAGGAATATCTTCATGACAGCCATTATATCTATAACGGCAGGTCGCTCGACGATGAGGATATGAAGGCGCGGGAGCAGTTTTACGAAGAATGTGAGGAAGCGATACGGAGATCAGTTGATGAAGGCGATGACTGCGCCATCAGTGAGATCATTAACATCGAAAGTCCCTACGCGACACCGTACATTGACATGATGGCTGTAACAGCTCCTAAAGATCTTGATGAGGCGTCGGCCGCCGATTTCTTCCACAGAGTTGATGAAGATAGGAGTTTTAATGCTCTGCGTGGCTATGGAAACCTGGTTGCGCAGTGGGGCGATGACGTCAAGGTTTCATTGAATTCCAAAGTCGAAAGGGTTGATTGGTCGGGGAAAGACGTCCTTGTAAGGACCATTAAAGGATCGATACGGGCTCGCTGCCTCATAAGCACCGTGTCCAATGGAATATTAGCTGCACAACATATTCACTTTAAGCCACGATTACCCGATTGGAAAATGGAAGCCATTCAAGGGGTGCCCATGGGTGCCGAAAATAAAATTGGGGTCCATTTTACCAAGGATGTTTTTGCCCCGGAGGCTAGTGGGTATTATCAGGCTTGGTCCAGTGAAGCACAGGGGGCATACATCGACGTAAACCTCATGTCTACAAATGTCGTATCGGTGTTTATGGGTGGGCGTTTTAGTGTCTGGATGGAGCAGCAAGGCCAGCAAGCAGCTCATGAGTTTGCCGTTGATCGCATTGCAGATATATTCGGCAATGATATTAGGCAGTCGGTCGGTCATTCAATTGCTACCGCATGGGTGACAGACCCCTGGACATTGGGTTCCTATGCCTCTGCATTGCCCGGTCAATTTCACCAACGTAAATCATTACTGCTTGCGGTTGATAACAAATTGTTTTTTGCAGGCGAGGCGACTGCGCATTCCAGAGGTACTTGCCATGGTGCTTATTGGTCAGGGGTTCGTGCTGCGCGTGAAGTAGCAAAGGTATTGAATTAGATTTTCGGGGAAAACACCCTTGCAGCTCCAGGCACAGTAGGCACGCAATCATTGCGCCCTCGATTTGGCCGGCTCGACGCGCCTGGCAATCACTAGCAATGCGGCGGTAAGTACGCCAAACGCCGCGGTCATCCAGCGTATGCAGCTCATAAGAATGTAAAAAAGCCCCTCGATGCCGTAGTCGTCCGTGTAAGACTGCGGGTCTTCGTACCACGGCAGGAAAAAGATGGCGATGATTCCGATCGCCGTCAGGCTGCCGAACATCCACGTCATTCTCCTTGTGTCGCCGATTCCCAATCTGGTTTTCGGATTGACCGGATTGCGCACAGGGTCGATCTTCGTCAAGCCACCGAGTTTTCTCTTGAAGATGAAATACGCAACCGGACCACTCACCAGAGCGAGCATGCCGCCCACAAAATAATCGGTTCCGTTAATAAAGAGAGCAATGAACGCGATGCTGATCGGTGGGACGCACATGGCGATGAATCCCTTGGTTGCGAAGGGAACTTTGAAGGGCCTTTCCAGATCTGGCTCTTTGATTCGCAAGATGCAGGCGGCGACGAAGATCAGCACATAGGCGGACATGAAAAGTATCGCGTCCACGACCACAATCACTCCGAACGGAAACATGCAGACGATCAGGCTGAATGCTCCCAGTGACAAGACGGCGATGTAGGGAACGCCGCGCTCTTTGCTGCACTTGACGAGCGCCCGCGGTGCCAGGTTATCTTCAGCGAGCGCGAAAAACCCCCTGGAGCCGGATGCGATATAGGTATTGAGGAGGGAAAACTGTGCGATCACCGCGACGAACACGAACAGGATCCCGAGAGCCGGAACGTAGCGTGCAATGACATCGCCGTAAGACAGGCCGCCTTCCGAAGCCCATTCACTCCACGATCCAAGTGAAGCGAGTCCGCCCATCGTGGGCAGAATGTAGACCGCCATGATCAATGGGACCGTAATCAGGGTGGCTTTCGGAATCACCTGGGGATCTTCGAGTTCGCCTGCCATGGTCGACATGGACTCGTAGCCAGAGTACACCCAGATACCGATTGCGATCCCGGCCCCGATACTCTGCAGCAATGTCTGGTCTGGTGGAATAAAGGGGTCAAAGGGATTGCTCTGCCAGTTCGCGAAACCGAAGGCAGCGACCATCGCAAAGGCAATCATAACAACGATGGAGATGCCCGTACTCACTGCCCCAACATCCCTGATGCCTCGAAGATTGATGTACGTAAAAAAGACGACGACCGATGCCTTGAAGACATATTCCTCGATGGGCGTCAGGTCGATGACGCTGGCGAGGTATGATCCCGCAAGCACGACGTAGATCGTATTGTCGAAATAGATAGAGATGGTGCGCCACCAGCCGGCCTGGAAGCCCCAGAATTCACCGCAGGCGCGTTGCACCCACTTGTAGAATCCTCCCTCCTCAGGAATTGCGGACCCGAGCTCCGCGGCCACGAGCCCCATCGGGGTGCTCCAGACGAAGGGAAGCACAATCAACATGACGAGAGTGAGTCCGGGCCCCGCGTTTGGAACCATGTCCTCGATCCCGTAGGCGCCGGCGGCACACAGACAAAAGATCATGAAGACAACGGTGGACGTCGTTATGCGGTGCTTCTTCAGTCCTGGAGGTGTGGGGTCGATCATGGCTCCCGCCTCGTTGGAATCTATCATCCGGGAGACTATACCGGCCGTTGTGGCAACACAGGTTGTTTTTCCTGCTAGGCTAATTCTTCCCCTTTCCGCAGCGAAACACCTATGAATGCGATTGAGCTCTTGACGGCGTTTTCAGGTGACAGCGCGAAACAGTATGAGCCGTTCTTCCGATTCTCGGAGCAAACCAGAATCGTCGGTGTCGAGGTCCACGCCGTCGGAACGGAGAGCACGACAGCGCGGTATTCCGGTCGGGAGAAAGCCAAGAAAGAGGTCAATAACATCCTGCGAATTACGACCGCGGACGGATTCGAGGGCATATCCGGTGTGGATTCTTTTTGTCAAGGGCGGTTCAGCGAAGAACACTTCCTGGAGCTGCAGGATGTCGCTGCGGAGTTCATCAATCTCCAGTCACTGGATCCGGTCGAAGTCGGGACGATGCTCGAGCGAATGCGACCCGAATTGAGCGATGCAGTTCTCTCGAGTATTGACATCGCACTTTGGGACCTCTCGGCGCGCAAGGCAGATCGTCCTCTTTTCAAACTGCTGGGAGCAAAGCGCGATTCGATGGAGCCCTACGCGAGTCTCCCTTTCTACGATTCACTTTCTGAGTACGTCGAAGCGGTCTACCAGTACGCGAAGCTCGGCCACACGACGTTCAAGTTCCACGTTTGGGGTTCGGTCGAAGAGGACGTCCGGCTCGTGGAATTGCTCCAGCAGACATTTGCGGACTCTCATTTTCGTTTCATGATCGATCTCGAGGAAAAGTACGACCTTGAGGATGCGCTCAGGTTGGGCAAGCAGATGGATGAGGGACTATTTGTCTGGCTTGAGGGGCCCATCGGCGATGAGCTTCTTGGGCAATACGCGGAGCTCAAGAACAGGCTCGCGATACAGATCGTTCCTGACGGCTACAGCAAATATTCTCCCGAGTTCATCAGGCAGGGGATCGAGGCCGGTTCCTGGGATGCGGGCAGGTTCGACGCCACAAAGGTCGGCGGAATCTCGAAGGCGCTCGAACTACTGATGATTGCCAATGATGCCGGTATGTCGATGGAAATCCAGAGTTGGGGCCACTCGCTGGCCCAGGCGGCCAACCTCCACCTGGTGCTGGCTAATGAGCGGACCCGGTACTTCGAAGTGCCGATGCCCAAGGATGCCTTTGAGTTCGGCATGACGAACGGCATCTTGCTCGAGCGGGGGCGGGTGGTTGCACCGGAGGGACCCGGCCTGGGCATCGAGGTAAACTGGGATCGGCTGGCCACGGCAGATTTTTTTGTCTCCTCGGAGTAGGGCGCTCAACACGTTCGACGGACTCCCGGCATGTGTCTTACTCAGACGTCGGGTCCATTTGCGGATCAATGCCTTTGCGAGAATCGGTTAGAGTCCTTCGCGACGAGCGGAAACGGTTCTATCTTGATCTGCATATAATTCGACAAGCGCGCCCCCGCTACCAGGAATTGGCTGTTTATATGCTGCCGACCGGTGGTTTACATTCGGCCCGAAACTGCCGCTTGGCAAATTGCGAGCTACACTTGGGATAGCGTCTGCTATCCGCCCAACGTGGGTATTCGCGTATTCACCCGTAGGAGCCACGTGATGACAACGCAAGCGATTTTTGTACTGCAATTCGTATTAAGCGTAACGTTGTTCAGCTTAGTGACCCGATGGGTGGTGGCTCCCTGGTTGGCGACACAGTCACAACAGAAAGCGCTATTCTGGCTCACGTTACCGCATGCATTTCGCTATATAGGTATGGTTTTTCTGGTACCTGGTGTCGTGGCGCAACCACTCCCGGACTATTTCGCGATTCCCGCAGCGTATGGTGACCTTGCGGCGAGCGTATTTGCGATTCTGGCCCTTGTCCTGCTTCGAATCGGTTGGCAGGGCACAATCGGTGTGGTGTGGCTATTCAACGTCGTCGGCACAGTCGACCTACTCAACGCTTTACGTCACGTGGAGGTTGTCTCGGACTTCGGTTCTGTCTGGTACATACCGACATTTTTCGTGCCGCTACTTCTCGTGTCTCACTTCATGATCTTTGTGCGATTGCTAAAGCCTGGGAGGATCGGAAATGAATAACCAAATTACGGCACAGGAATGGTTCTCAGCTGGTACCAGGGTGACTTACGACCCCGTCACAAAGAAGATGGTGGAGCGAGCGAAAAATACAGATGTCGCAGGTGAGATTCATGTGTGGAAGCGGGTTGAGCGCAACCCTGCTCAGAACAACCGAGAATCGTGGACGACGTTCTTGCCGGGGTTCCCGGACGGCTCATTTGGCTGGGCGAAGGTGGACCAGCAACTAAGTGGGAACGGCATGCTGCCCAAAATCTACATTGAATATGTCGGGCAAGGTGATTCAGATAAACCTTCGGGTTATTCCTATGGGACGATGGAGCGCGCCGACCTGGTCGAGGCACTGTGGGAGGCAGAGGGCATCCAGTCGACTTTCGTCGTGACGTTCGACTACTCGTCCCTGGTCGTACTGGAACTTCTCAGCCGCCAGGAGGAGCGACTAAACCAGAACATCGACTCCGGTACCAAAATCGAGGGAGTCTTGATGGCAAACGGGGGCTACTTTGCCGATGCACATAGCCATCCGCTGATGACGACTCCAGCACTGCGATCACCAATAGGGGGCATAGTGACCTGGTTCGGTCAACGTTCCTCGTTTTTGTCCAGGCAACTGCTCAAGTCGATGTTTTCAAAGGAGTACCGATTGACCACCGCCGAATTTAACGAAATTTACGACGCTATCAGCAGGCGGAACGGTTTCTCCTTCGTAAGTAGCGCGGCCGGCTTCGTGGCGGAGCACCGTGCCAAATATGGCGAGCGGTGGGATCTGCGCCGCCTGTACCTCGCGCTTCGGGAGTCGGTATCGTTCCATATTGTCGGCAGTGAAGGCGACATTTTTGAGCCGAACCAGGTTGTCAAAGCCAGAGAGCGTTTAGGCGACCAAGGCCTGGATATCCGCATGTTGCCCGGCGGCCACATGATTACGTCCGAACAGCCAGACCAATTTGCCCGCATCATCCAAGAAGTAGGGCCATCGATCGCAGCTGTATGACGAGACGGCCCGGTCGGCTCGGATCGACGTTTGGGAGCTTAGAGTAGGCCTAGCATGATTCTCAATACCCGCCACAGCGCGCCAACAGCATTAACACGACGACGCCTACAATCGTACCGACGTAAACTTTCATAGACACGGTTTTTCCTTCCATGCTTGCCATTGCAGCGGCGACGCCTTTCTTAACGCCGGCAAGCGGATCAGGCTCTTTCGTGAATGTCGGACCACTTTGGGCTGAGTCTTGCTCGTGCTGTTCTGGGTCAGAATCGACCACTGCATCCTTACTCTCAGGCGCTTCTGTAGTTTCGTTTTTATTGTCATCGCTCACGGGTTGCTCTCCGATTGTCTTGAGTCGGCCCGACTGTCGTCGGTGAGGATGTATTTTGGCACACACGGTCCAATGTACGGCTAATTTCGCGGGGACGGGGTAGCAAAATCTTCAATAGATGATCTGCAAGACATTGTGACGTGACACAGGTCATTGAAGTCGTTCTCGGCCAATGCAAGAGTATTCCTCTCAGACTGTTTACCTATCATTGATAAATAGTTGATATCTAAATAGTTGCTCTAGACACAGGCGGCGGCTGATGATTCTGGCACTGGCAACCAGGCAGGCTCACCGATGAGTTCACGCAAGGTATCGAAAATTAAGCGTCCGGGCAGCCGCGGACGCCGGAACGCGTATGCCCGTGAACTTGATTTGATCTGTCACAGTGAAGAGCAGATCTATCAGATCAAAGGCGCACGCAACGCCCTGCGTGAAGTCGTCACTAATTGCAGCAAGCATCTGAATGTATCGTTGGCCGTTCTGATACTAAGGAACAAGGGGATTACGCTTCGATCTGAGACTGCCGGGGAACCCCTGGCTAACGCGGACAAACTGGTTCGGGACCTGGACAAGAAGCTCGCCGGCTGGCTGGAAACTGCAACCAAGCGTGCGGCTACAGACATCGAATCGCTCACCAATGTCCACGAAATCGAAACGATTGTCCTCTGCAAATGCATTGCGACACCTGTTGTTGTGGATGAAGTCAAAGTAGAAGGAATTTTAGTCTTCGCCAATCACCCTGAGTCCCCGAACTTCGGCAAGCGCGAACATGCTCTCCTGCAGGGGATCGCAGCAAATATGTCCAGAATTGTCGAAGCCCGTTTTGACAGTCTTACCGGTTTGGCAAACCGCATTGAATTTGAGTATCTGCTGGAACAGAGCATACGCGGCAGCCGCGGCAAGAATGCCCGCCATTCCGTTCTTCATTTGAATCTGGACGAACTGCAATCGGTAGACGAAAGCGCGGGCCGCGCAGCACGTGACGAAACAATCCGGCAAGTCGGCATGCGACTGGCTGGTGAGCTGAAAGAGATCGGCCCGGTGGCAAGAATCGGTGAAGATGAGTTTGGCATTCTCGTCACCGATTGCGCGGTCGATCGGGGCTGGTGCATTGGCGAGGACCTGCGCCGGGCAATTAGCGACTTGAGCATCATGTGGGCCGACCAACCTATCAAAGTGACCGTGAGCATCGGTGTGGCACAACTGTCCGCCGAATCGGAAACGATCGAAAGCTCGCTGGCTGCAGCAAACATTGCCTGTGTCGTCGCCAAGGATCGTGGCCGGGATCGGGTTGCGATCTATCGGCATACCGATGCGCTGTTGTTGCAAGGTAGGGAGCGCATGCAGGGCGTCGAGTCTGTCCAGCAGGCGCTCAGAAACGACGATTTTCTATTATATTGTCAGCTGATCAAACCGTTGACGACGGCAACGAAAACCTCTCATTTCGAAATCCTGCTGCGCGGTGTCGGCGACCAGGGCAACCTGTTTGGGCCCAACGAATTCATGCCGCATGCCGAGCACAGCCGATTAATGCCGGCCATCGATCGCTGGGTTATCACCCACAGCCTGGAGATGCTGGCTGACTTTGGCTCGCGACTGGCAAAGGAAAAGAGCTTTTTCGCAATCAATCTGTCCGGCCAGTCCATATGCGATAGCAGCTTCCTCAATTTCGTGACAGGGGAACTGGCGCGCACTGGCGTGCCAACGACTGCCGTTTGCTTCGAGGTGACGGAAACGACGGCCATTCTCAACATGACGCGTGCGAAACAGTTCATGTCCGCCCTCCGAGAGAAAGGCTGCCGGTTTTCCCTCGATGATTTCGGCTCGGGCCTGAGTTCTTTCTCCTATCTCAAGACTTTGCCGATCGATTTCCTCAAGATAGACGGGCAATTTGTCAGAGAGATAGCGGAAGATCCTGTCTCCAACGCCATGGTCGCGGCGATCAACCAAATGAGCCATGCGATGGGCCTGAAGACCATTGCCGAGTACGTGGAAACCAGGGCAATCAAAACGCAATTGAGCAGCCTGGGCGTCGACTACGGGCAAGGTTTCGGCATCGCAAAACCAAGGCCGTTGGCCGATCAACTGGCGTCGAGTTCGACGGGAATCAAGCGCATACGCGAAGCGAAGCGGCGCTAGACTGCGGGCAGCTCCTGACTGCGGGCAGCTCCTGACTGCGGACATCGTCGATTACAGCAGTGCAGGGCACCATCCGCCCAAAATCCAAAGGGCGGTCGCGACCCGAATACAGGGGGTCTATACTTACTATTCGCACGCTAATTGCAGCACTCGACAACACATATTCAACAGCGCTGGAATTCCGATACCGACGATTACAGTCGAAACGAACCAGTCTATCGTTGAGGGGAGAAATCAATGAGCAGTGTACAACCACTCGATCAACCAACCTATGGCATGAAGCACCAGTACGACAACTACATTGGTGGTCAATGGGTCGCACCCAAGTCCGGCGATTACTTTGAGAATACTTCGCCAGTGAACGGCCAGATGATGAACTTGATTCCGCGATCGCAAGCCGAGGACATCGAACTCGCACTCGATGCAGCCCACGAAGCGGCTCCTTCCTGGGGCAAGACGTCGGTCGCCGAGCGCAGCGCGATACTAATGAAAATTGCAGATCGCATGGAAGAAAACCTGGAGCAACTTGCCACTATTGAAACCTGGGACAATGGCAAAAGCATTCGCGAGACGATGGCAGCCGATCTGCCCCTGGCCATCGATCATTTTCGGTATTTCGCAAGCGTCATCAGAGCCGAGGCCGGCGAAGTAAGCGATCTCGATGCCAATACTGTTTCGATGGAAGTCCACGAACCGCTGGGCGTCGTCGGTCAGATCATTCCCTGGAATTTTCCTATCCTCATGGCGACCTGGAAACTGGCGCCTGCTCTGGCAGCAGGCAATTGTGTCGTACTCAAGCCGGCAGAGCAGACACCGGCCTCGATCCTTGTCCTGGCTGAACTGATCAATGATCTGCTGCCTCCGGGTGTCCTCAACATTGTCAACGGATTCGGCCCCGAAGCCGGCAAGCCGCTCGCAAGGTCACCGAGAATCGGCAAGATCGCATTCACCGGCGAGACCACCACAGGGCGACTGATAATGCAGTACGCCTCCGAGAACATTATCCCGGTTACGCTCGAACTCGGTGGAAAATCTCCAAACATCTTCTTCAGCAGTGTTGCGGCAAAGGACGATGCTTTCTTCGACAAGGCTATCGAAGGTTTCGTCATGTTCGCGTTGAACCAGGGCGAGGTATGCACCTGCCCGTCGAGGGCACTTATCGAAGAGTCGATTTACGATGAGTTCATGGACCGTGCCCTGAAGCGCGTTGCCGCCATCAAGATGGGCAGCCCGCTCGAGAGCCCGACGATGATGGGCGCGCAGGCCTCGAGCGACCAGTATGAGAAAATCCTGAACTATCTCGATATCGGTCGCGAAGAAGGTGCGGAGGTGTTGATCGGTGGTGAATCGGCTCAGGTAGCGGAGTTCCCCGACGGCTACTACATCCAGCCCACTGTCTTTCTGGGTAATAACAAGATGCGCGTATTTCAGGAGGAGATCTTTGGCCCCGTCGTAAGCGTTACGACATTCAAGGACGAGGCCGAAGCATTGGAAATCGCGAACGATACGCTTTATGGGCTTGGTTCGGGTGTCTGGTCGCGCGACATTCACCAGACTCATGAGTTCGCAGGCGGTATTCAGGCGGGCCGCGTTTGGGTGAATTGTTACCACCTGTATCCGGCGCATGCATCGTTCGGTGGTTACAAGCAATCGGGAATCGGGCGGGAAACACACAAGATGATGCTGGATCACTACCGTCACACCAAGAATGTTTTGACGTCCTATGACAAAAACGCGATGGGTTTCTTCTGATCTCTTAGGGAAATATGTACGAGCGAGTCATGATCACCGATGCAGCTCGGCAGATCGTCGATCAGCTGCGGGAGAAACACGGTCCGTTGATGTTCCATCAGAGCGGCGGGTGCTGCGATGGCTCGTCGCCAATGTGTTTTGAAGACGGTGACTTTCGAGTCGGCGCAAGCGATGTGCTGCTCGGTGAAATCCATGGGTGCAACTTCTATATGTCCAGGAGCCAGTTCCAACACTGGCAGAAAACCCATCTCACGATTGATGTCACTCCGGGCCGTGGCGCGAGTTTTTCTCTCGAAATTCCGCTGGGTGTGCGGTTCGTGACAAAGTCACGTCTGTTTACCGACGAAGAAGAGCAGGATCTTGTACCTGTCAGACCCGCTGAGTAGGTAATGCCCTCTCATTCGTGAGAGGGCATGCCACACAAGTCCTGCCCCGCTACCAACAAACCAAAAACCCGGCCTTCGGCCGGGTTCTTGGTGTCCACAAAGATTGTGTCAATCAGTCCGAGGCCGGCTTATATATAGCGGCCATTACCGCTCCGGAGATGATAAAGGCGATAACGCCCGTAACGAACCAGATCACGGCGAGTTCACCGGTTAACGGATAGATCACATACGAGTTAACCGCGGATATGATGCTGGCAAATACGCCGATCAGGGCCCCGTAGCGGACACCTTCCATCACGCCTTTGCCCTCATAGCCCAATGTGAAGATGTAGCAAAATATCAGCAGCGAAAACGCCCCGCCAACCATCATCATCCACATCATTGATGCCATTTCTTCTTCTGGCCGGAAAATCGATGCCAGCGAATGATAGGTCTGTGACAGGCCAACCTCGTGCACCAGGTAGCCATAGGCCTGCATGACTACGAACACCACGATCCAACCGATCCAAAACGTCTTGTTGCTCATCGCTCTGTTACTCATTTCTCGTCCTCCGACATACGCCGAATCCAGACGCTAGACCTGTTCGCTCAGCAGATCAAGCATATCGGCATAAATCTTGGTGTACCGAATTTGGGTTGCTATAGTTTTGCGCAGTATGAAATGGAGAGACGTTCATGCACGAACACGCAATCGATGAAATCCTGCAATTTTGGTTTCAAGATATCGACCATTCTTGCTGGTTCAAAAAGGATTCAGAATTCGACCGGGAGCTGACGCAGCGTTTCGGAGACCTCCTGACGCTTGCGAAGAATGATCAGCTGGACGACTGGTGTGGCACGCCACGGGGCCGCCTGTCATTGATCATCGTGCTCGACCAGTTCTCAAGAAACATCTATCGCGGGATACCTGGTGCGTTCGAAGCAGACCCAAAGGCACTTCAACTAACGGTCGATGGCATTCGAGACGGGGCCGACCAAGATCTCTCGACGGAGCAGCGATCGTTCTTCTACCTGCCACTGCGGCATGCAGAAGACCTGGCCATGCAGGAGCTAGGTCTGACGAAAACCAGGGAACTCAATGATGCTGGCTACGGGACGGACAAGTACGCGCTAAATCATCTGGAAATAATAGAGAGGTTTGGCCGGTTTCCGCACCGAAACGCTGTTCTCGGGCGCCACAATACGCCCGAAGAGGATGAGTATCTCAAGGGTGGCAAGGCAGGTTTCTAATGCAAGAGCCCGGATAAGAACACGTCGTCATGCAGCGGTCAGACCTTATCCGTCCGCTGGATATTGCTCTGCAAGCACCTGCAGACGTTGCATCTGATCCGCGCAGGCACGGCGCGTTGCTCTGAGGTCGATCTCCTCAGCTTTGAAACGCTGTTGCCGATGGAAGTACTCCGCTGGATCAGTTCCATCGGGGTCGATGTTGATTCGATAAGTGGCGCCGTCGAAAACCTCGTAAAGCGGGAACAAGCCGCTTGCCACTGCCAGGCGCACCAGTTTCACGGAATCCGCGGGCTCGGATTTCCAACCGGTCGGGCAGGGCGAGTGCAACAAAAGAAAGCGCATTCCCTTTAGTGAAAGAGCCGTCGACATCTTGTGCGCGAAATCCTCCGGATGGGCGATGGACAGCGTTGCGGCATAGGGAATGCCATGGGCAGCCATGACCGACATGATGTCTTTCTTGTCCTGGGTCTTGCCCCACGGCGTAGTTGTCGTTCGTGCACGGGCCGGCGTTGCCGATGAGCGCTGCCCACCCGTGTTGCCGTAGATTTCATTGTCGTAGCAGATATAGATGATGTTCTCGTTGCGTTCGGCAGCTGCCGACAACGTTCCCATGCCTATATCGTAGGTTCCGCCGTCGCCTGCCCAGCAGATGACCTGGCCAGGTTCGTCGTTGAGATCACGAATCGATGCAACGCCCGAAGCCACGGCCGGCGAGGATGCAAACGTCGTCGCGATCGTCGGCACGCCGTAGCTGGTTGTTGGAAATGCACCCGCGGTGACGATCCCGCAGCAGGCAGGAATCACGAGTGAACAGGTTTCGCCGGCTTCGGTAAGCGCCCGATCCAGCATGGTCAGGCCAATGCTCATCCCACAGCCACCGCAGTTGGTATTGCCGGGCCGCAGCAGGCATTCATCGGGGTGGGGAATCGTCGGCGCAGTCGCATTCATTGCAGTGTCTCCTCGCCAGTCTCGATGCCCATCCATACCGGGTCGCCGACCTCAGAGCGTGCAGCAATGTCGGCCAGGATGTCGTTGATCACGGCCGGCGTCACATCGCCGCCGCACAGTCCGGTGAGGTAGTCCTGAATAAGCAGATCGTCGCGGTGTCCCTGAAAGGCGGCTCGCGTGTCTTGCCAGAACACGCCGCCCGCGCCGGCCGCATAGTTACGATCCAGAACCGCGATTTTTGTCGCCGACTGGCAAGCCTCACGCAACGCCAGGTCGGGGAAGGGCCGATACATCTTCAGTTTCACGAGACCAATCTTCTCGCCTGCCTTGCGGCGCTGCCGGACGACTTCTCGAGCAGTCGTGGCCATGGAGCCGCTCGCGACGAGAATCAACTCGGCATCGTCGGTGTCAAACGCCTGGATCACGTCACCGGGATCGCGACCGAAGATATCAATGAAGTCCTTCCGGCACTCCTGATAGACCTGTGGCACACGCTTCATAGCCTCGTCAATTTCCAGGCGCATCGACAGGTCTTCATGAGGCCAGGTGAGACCGCCAAGTGTCCGCGCCTCGTCAGGATGCATACGATGTGGCAGGTCGAGGTCGGGCAGGAATCGATCGACGCCTTCCTGCTCGGGAAGATCGGTTTCAGTCTGGGTATGAGAGACGATGAACGCATCCATGCACGTCATGACCGGCAACAGGATGCGGCGATCCTCTGCCAGTTTGAACGCAAGCAGGGTGGTATCCAGCACTTCCTGGTTGGTCTCGCAGTAAAACTGCAGCCAGGCGAAGTCCCTGAGCATCAATGTGTCGCCCTGGTCGGCCCAGATATTCCAGGGTGGGCCCAGCGTGCGATTCACCGCGACCATCACGATTGGAAGCCGGTAGTAGCCAGCGACCATGATGTTCTCCGCCATGTACGCGAGGCCATTAGCCGAGCTCGCTGTGAACGCCCTTGCACCGTTTGCTGACGCACCGATAGACACGGCCATCGCGCTGTGTTCGCTTTCGACGGGTACGACGCGCCCCTTGCTGAACGGGAACCTGGCGACGTACTCCACGATTTCAGTCTGTGGCGTAATGGGGTAGATGCCGCAGGCGGTGCCACGCGCAGTCCGGTTCGCCTCGCCCGCGGTACTCAAAGCGTAGCCAGCGGCGTGGTTTCCAGTGATGACCTGTAACGTCATTGTCGTGCTCCGTCCCGGCTATAGATGGCTCATGAAGATCACATTGCGCGCACATTCGGCAGAGCACACGCCGCAGCCCTTGCAATACGCGTAGTCGAATTCGAGGCGATGGCCCACGCGTTTCAAAACGCCCTCCGGGCAATAAGTGCAGCACATATCACACTCGTTACAGACGCCGCAGGACAGGCAGCGGGCTGCTTCGGCGGTATCTTCGAGACCCAGGTGCACTTCGTCGAACGTCGAGCGTCGCTCGGTAAGGCCGATTGAATCACCGTGGGACGCAGGTTGGCGCTCAAACAGGTGCAGCTTCATCGCATCAGCACGGATGACCTCGTCGTGCCAGACATCCACGTCGCGCCGCGCCTCTGCATGCTCGGTGAGAGTCTCATGCTCTCCGCTAAGCACATTGTGAACATGCACGGCCGAGCGTCGGCCGCTGCCAATGGCGCCAGCCACCGTCCCGTCGCTTGTAGCGAGATCACCGATCGCGAACAATGGTGTTTCCAGCAGTCCGAGGAGCTGATTTCCTTCCCTGACCTCGGTGCCTTCGGGGAATACTGATACGTCCGGCGACTGGCCGAGTGCGAGGATTACCCGGTGGCAGGCCAGTTCGAAATCCGAGCCTGGAATTTCTATTGGCGTGCGACGCCCGGACTCGTCGGGATCGCCAAGCTCCATGCGCCGGCACGTCAGTCGATAATGTCTCCGGACGCCATCACTCGGCACTGCTTGCAGGGCAATCGGTTGGGTGAGCAATTCGATGCAGACGCCTTCCTCGACGGTTTCGTCGATCTCCTCGCGAATGGCAGGCATTTCCTGACGCGACCGGCGATAGACCACCTTTACGCTCTTGGCGCCCAGGCGTAACGCCGAGCGGGCAGCATCCATCGCGGTATTGCCACCACCAATGACGATAACTCTCTCGCCATCGACGCGGACGTCGCCGCGATGCACGTGCTCGAGAAAATCGATGCCCTGGACCACAGCCTTGGTGCCGTTCATTCCCAGTTGCAGATCTCGCTGCGCCTGCTGGCCGGTGGCAACCAGTACAGCGTCGTGATCCCGCGCCAGGTCGAGCAATGACTGGCGATCGATCCGGTGGTTGGTCTCAACCTCAAGGCCGAGACTGAGTATGCGATCAATTTCCCGCGCGACCAGGTCATCGGGTAAGCGAAATTCGGGAATTCCGGTTGTGAGCAGGCCCCCTATTTCAGGCCCGGATTCGAACACTTTGACCTGGTAGCCGAAGCGCGCGAGATGGTAAGCAGCCGTCAGTCCGGCGGGACCCGATCCCACGACTGCAACCCGTTCGTCACGTTCTGCGAGCGGTTCGACCGTTACCTGGCCATGATCACCGGCGTAGCGCTCCATCTCGCGTACATTGACCGCGCCGTCAATTTCGATGCGGTTGCAGGCCTCCATGCACGGGGCAGGGCAGGCTCTCCCACAAATCGACGGAAATGGTGTGCTGCGGAGCAGGATTTCCAGCGCCTCATCAGGATTGTCGCGCGTCAGCGCGTTGAGGAAACCTTGCACGTTGTTGCCCGCCGGGCAGATGTGATTGCAGGGTGGAATCATCTGCTGTCGGTGTGGCTGCTCGCTGGCCCACAGTCCGGTCTTTATTGCCGGCAGTGCCGCGCCAGCGCCCTCGAGGATGCCCGCAGTGCGCCCTTCGTCCACATGCGTCACGCTGCCTTCGGTGGGCCCTGTCTCGAGTGGCGATTCAAGGAGCCGGACGTCTTCGTAGGCACGCGTCGCGGCCGTCAGGTTCGAGCCCTTGAAGCCAAGATGCTCCAGTGCGGTATGTATTTCTTCAAGCGGGAACCCCAGCATCCGGCCGGCCGCTCCCGCGAGCGCCGTATTGACGATAGGCAGACTTCGTGTTCCCAGGTTGTTGTCGCGGGCGATCGTTGTGGCATCTATCGTCGCTATACGGCTGTGGGCGAACTGGTCTGCAAATTCAGTTGGTGCCTGCGGTGAATTGATCAGTATCCAACCGCCGGGCTTGAGCCCCGCCACGATCGGTGGTCCGACCAGGGTCGGGTCCAGCACAATGATGTGATCCGGCTCGTAGATCAGATTGCGGTTGGTGATAGTGTCTTCGGAGTAGCGGCAGAATGCCTGGATGGGCGCGCCGGAACGCTCGGCAGCATACAGGCCGAATGCCTGCACCGACAGGCCTTCAAGAAATCGGGATGTGGCTATCAGCTTTGCCAGGGTGACTCCGCCCTGGCCGCCGCGGCCATGAATTCGGATCTCAATCACTGCATCACCCCGCAGGTGATTTCCGCCCTGCGGCTACTTCCATGAATGGTCTTACAAGGACTGATTTATCAACTCGAAATATACAGATTTCGGGCGGTTACCCGAATAAGTAGATACCGATCAGACTATTCGCAAACAACCTTTTCAAAAGAGACCCGGTCCGAAAACCGCAAAATAGCAACTTCCTGTAAAGTGTACCGTCGCTAACGCCAACCGGAGTCGATCGATGAATAAAGCAGTCCCATTTCTGGTGCTGAGCACAGCTTTACTGGCGGTGGCTTGTGGGCAATACAGAGAGCCCACGCCTGTGTCCGGCGTTAACCTGGACGCTTTGGATCGGTCAACCCGGCCCCAGGACGATTTCTACCAATTCACCAATGGGGGCTGGCTGGATAGTACAGAGATTCCTGAGATGTACTCGGGTTACACCGTGTATCACCAGGTCAGAGAAGAAGTAGAAGTAGCGCTTCGCACTATCATCAACGACGCTGCCGATAACCCGGATGAGCAGGGCAGTGAGTCGCAGCAGGTTGGTGATATCTACAGTAGCTGGATGGACGTCGAGACGATCAATTCGCTCGGTATCGAACCGGTGCTGGGGGAACTCGCGACAGTGGCGGGCGTGGATTCCGTTGAAGCTCTCACGAGTGTCATGGCGAGATTCCTCAGGGTGGGTGCCAGCGTCCCTTACCGCATCCAGATTTACCCGGGTCTCGAGGATTCTTCCCAATACACGGTTTACGTCAATCAAAGCGGCATAACGATGCCGAACCGGGACTACTACCTGGAACCGGACAACGAGAACTTTGCCGCAGCCCGCGAGGGGCTGACTCCCTATATCGCAAAGATACTTGTACGTACTGGCATGGATGAGGCCGAGGCACAGATTGCTGCTGAAAATATCTATGAGTTGGAGACCGCAATAGCGACGGCGCAGTGGGACTCAGTAAGAAATCGCGACCCACAGCAGATCAACAATCCGTACCTGGTTGATGCGCTCCCTGAATTGGGCAACAACATGAACTGGTCAACGACTTTCGTGATTCTCGGTATCGAGGGCGAAAAACAGGTCGTGGTCGAGCAACCCAGTTATTTCGAGGGTTTGGACCGACTCCTTGCCGAGGTACCGCTCGAGACATGGAAGCATTACCTCGCATTTCGGCTGCTTGATGGTGCGGCTCCCTATCTGGACGAGACAACTGCGGCCATTCGTTTCGACTATCGCAACCGCGTGCTGTTCGGCCAAAAAGAAGAACAACCGCGTTGGAAGCGCGGCATAGCTCTCGTTAATGGCCTGGTCGGAGAGGCGGTCGGGAAACTCTACGTCGCTGAACATTTTCCACCGGAAGCGAAAGCCAAGATGGAGGACCTCGTGCAAAATGTCGTTGCGACATTGGATGAGAGCATCGACGAGTTGCAGTGGATGAGCGCGGAGACGCGCATCAAGTCGAAAGAGAAACTGTCCAAATTTACGCCAAAGATAGGCTACCCGGATGAATGGCGTGACTACTCTGCATTGGAGATCGTCGCGGGCGATAGCGTTGGCAACATCCGCCGTGCCGTCGAATGGAATTACGACCGAAACCTGGCGAAGCTGGGGACGCCGGTCGACAAGAAAGAATGGGTAATGACGCCGCAGACGGTGAATGCCTATTACGATTCGTCAAAAAACGAAATTGTCTTTCCTGCTGCTCGCCTGCAGCCGCCATTTTTTCAACTAAACGCGGATGACGCCATTAACTACGGTGCCGTCGGAGGTGTGATCGGGCACGAGATTAGCCACGGTTTCGACGACTCCGGCAGCCAGTTTGACGGCGACGGCAATCTCGTGAACTGGTGGACCGACGATGACAGAGCGGCATTCGAGGCCCGGACCAAGGTACTGGTTGAACAGTTTGAACAGTTCTCACCGGTCGAGGGCATGCACGTCAATGGCGAGTTAACGCTCGGTGAGAATATCGGCGATTTGTCAGGTGTTGCGATGGCGTATCGGGCCTACATTCGCAGCCTTGACGGTAAAGAGGCGCCGGTTATAGACGGTTTCACCGGACCACAGCGATTCTTCATCGGTTACGCGATGTCTCGCAAAGGCAAATACCAGGATGAGGCACTAATCAGCCGATTAGCGTCTGATCCGCACTCACCGCTGGAGTTTCGGGTGAATGGACCCTATCCGAACATAGACGCGTTTCATGAGGCCTTCGGTACACAGGAAGGTGATGGCATGTGGCTCGCTCCAGAGGAGCGTGTGCGAATTTGGTAGGTATCGGAGTGTCTTGTGTCTCGTAAGCTGGTTCGACAGCCATTTTTCGAACCGTACTTGCCTTTCTACGATCCGATTCGCGACGATCCGTTGTTCGTCGAATCGCTTGCCGACCTGGATAGGAAGAAGACGGGCAAGTAAATCGCATATATCGAGGCAATCAGGTACGGCATCGAGGAGTCACCGAAGACATCCATGCCGGCGCCGACAAGCGCCGGACCGAGCATCGTTCCTGCGCCCCACATACCGGTGTAGAGGACGCTGGCTGCCGCCAATTCCGCACCACGAAACCTCTGCCCAAGAAGGATCACTCCGAGCGCGTAGATCATGCCCTCGACGCCACCCAACGCAAACGTGAACATCGGCCCGCCGATCGTCTGCGACACAATCCTCGGCAGAATCAGAAATCCGGCAATTGTCATGACGAGGCACAACAAGAGTAGTTTGTGCCGGTGCATGTGGTCCGCAAGCCAGCCAAGTGGCAGCTGCAGCACGACGCCGCCCAACGCGAACGTTGTTAGCAGCGAGAGGCTACGCGCCTCTCCGAGACCAATGTGAATACCAAAGAGCGGAAAGAACGCAATAAACGCCTCGACTGCCGCGGCGTACACCAGGTTGAGGAGCATAATGTGAGGAACGAGTCGGAAGATACGGCGCAAGCTCGTATGGCTCTTGTTGGTATCGGCAGCGGTTTCGTTGCGTAGCCAGAACAAGGGCAGGCTGGCAGCGATAATAAAGGCCGCAGTCACGACAAAGGGTAAGAGACCCTCAGTGCCCGTCATGATCAGGACCAGTGGACCGATTGCAAATCCCGCCGCCCCGGCAGATCCGTATGCACCGATGATTCTGCCGCGCCAGTTATCATCCGCGAGTTCATTGATGACTACTTCACTGGCCGACCACAGCATTGCCGCCGCTGCACCAAGCAGGAATCGCATCGGGAACCAGATGTAAACGTCCCGGAACAGACCCATTGCAATCAGGGTTCCCGCAGCGATCAGCGTTGCTTGTTGCATTACACGCGCAGCACCGGTTCGCAAGATCAGGCGCGGCATCAGCGGTGCGAGCAGGACGCCGGCACTGGCCTGGGCCACGATGCTCAGACCGATGACGGTCTTGCTGATGCCCTGGGCATCGAGCACCAGGGACAACAACGGTAATGTCAGCCCGTACACAAGGTTGACAACCACCATTGATGCAATGACAGCGATCAGGCTGCGCTTGCGATCCGTTAATGCTTTGTCAACGATCTGTGTCTCCGCTTGTGCGACGTTGGGGCGATTGTGCCATCAGTTTGCCGCTAAGGTAGACTCGCTGGCTGCGATCGCGACGCGCCGCATTCGCACTTTTCGTCAGGCGATCAAGCACGGCAATCGCATCCTTCGCTTTAGCTTCGGCGCGAGTCAGATCGCAGAAAGATGTCGTCAAATGTTTCCGGTGCTGATCCCAATAAGCAAACACCAGGTAGCTTTTGCGTTTCTTGAAATCGTAACCACAGGCAATTTCGCCAATATTCGTTCGCACCAACGTTGTGTCCGGAATCGATCCTTTCCAGCGATCTCTCACCGAGAATGTAACCTCGCGCTGGCGCAGAATGCCGAGGAACGTGTTGCGCATTGCCGTTGCATCGCCAAGAAAGACAACGTCGGCCTGCGCGTAGGCCATTGCCACAGCCTTCTCGAGATCATTTGGAAAGGCCATACAACTACACGCTTCCGCTGCCTGCGGCGGCCACAGAAAAATGAGGGCCAAAATCGGGCCGAACCAACTCTGGCTTACTATGGAGTACTTCACGTCTTCTCCTCGCCACTGAATGCTCACCTATCAGGTTAGTACTGTGTGTCCACGAAAAAGTTCCGGTGCGGAGCGGTACTACTTTCTGTACGAGCAGCAGTGCGGTCTCAGTATCCGGCCTGAGCGTAACGATTGAATGTCCGCTCGTGCCGGTTAGCTTGGATGTATACTTAACGACTGCTTATAGCCCAAAGCGGATTTTATTGGTGTGTAAGACAGCCAATTAGATTTTTCACGCTGATCCCATACGGCGGACACAAAAGAGAAGGAATAATCGTGAGCAAAGAACAGAGAAGCAAGAAAGAGACCAAGAAAAAACCGGCGATGACGCCAAAAGAGAAAAAGGCTGCGAAGAAGGCCAAGAAGAACGAAAAGGGTCGTCTCGGCGTGTAGATTAGAGACCGAAGCTGGTCGGCATCGATTGTCAAGCTACTGCATCGATCGGCGGATGATTCGGCCTGTCAATTTATTGATTTTCCGGTGACCTGAATGACCGCTTTACTGGTCGTGACTAACTGGAGACGTCAATGCGAGACTGGAAGAAATATGTGGATCAGTACGAACCGTCCGACTCTCTCAAAGACGAGGTTGCTGCACTTCGTGTGTGCCAACTCGCTGCCATGGCGGCAGAGCTTGGCACATACGCCGTAGGTGCTGTATTGCTTGACGACAAAGGAGAAGTGTTGGCTGACGGTCACAACAAGACCTTTGTCGACGGTTTCCGATCAGACTTGCATGCCGAAATGGTCGTTCTGACCAAGTTCGAGACCGAGCATCAAATGCCGCAGAAACCCGGCACTCTGACACTCATATCTTCGTTAGAGCCTTGCCAGACTGGCCCATTGACCGGGCCGGGCTATGCTGGCACGCTTTTTCCTGGGGGATCACCGGATTACCGCATTGAATCGGATTTTCGTTAGCCGAGATAAAGAGCTGCAACAGCTCAATGACAGGCTGAGCCTCATAACCGAAGGTCAGGGGCAGGTCTGCTTCGTGACGGGTGAGGCCGGATTCGGCAAGACGAGCCTGGCGGCTGAGTTTGCGCAACGCGCTCAGGAACGTGACGAAGAGCTTCTCGTCGTGATCGGCGATTGCAATGCGCAAACGGGAATCGGTGACCCGTACCTGCCGTTCCGGGAAGTGCTTGCAATGCTGGCGGGGGATATCGACGACCGGGTCGCGCAAGGCATGACGACTGAGGAGAACGCCAGCCGCCTGAAAAAATTCCTGCGTGTTTCGAAACGCCTCATCGTCGATGTCGGACCGGACCTGATCGATATTTTCTTGCCAGGCGCCGGTATCGCTACGCGAGCAGGTGCACTTGTTGTTGGCGACAAACAAAAGGGCAGAGGTCGCAGTTCGTCATTTTCGGGCAGTGCCGCAGCGCTCTCGATGGCGGATACGTCACTCAGCAACGAGCAAAGCCGGATATTCGAACAAGTGACGACAGTTCTGACGTCGTTGTCACAACAGAAACCGTTAATAGTGATCCTCGACGACCTGCAGTGGGTTGATGATTCAAGTGCGAGCCTGCTGTTTCACCTGGCAAGACGGATTGAGGGTAGCCGGATACTGATCATCGGCACGTATCGGCCAGAAGAGGTCGCCGTTGGTCGCGGTGAGTCGCGTCATCCGATAGCGCAGGTCACCTCCGAATTGAAACGGCACTACGGTGACCCGCTTGTGATGCTCGGGGATGAAACGGAGGCAGAAACAAAACTGTTTGTCGATTCGCTGATCGATACGGAGTCGAACAAGTTAGGTGACGACTTCCGCGAAGAGCTACACAAACGGACAAATGGCCACGCACTGTTCACAGCAGAGTTGTTGTTGGATATGCAGGAGCGGGGCGACCTTCTGCAAGACGAGGAAGGCGACTGGACCGTAGGTCCGTCCCTTGACTGGAACAGCCTGCCGGCAAGAGTTGAAGGCGTGGTCGAGGCGCGAATCAGCCGCCTGCAGTCCGATCTCCAGGAAATACTGACAATTGCCAGTGTCGAGGGTGAGACATTTACGGCGCAGGTTATCGGCCGGTTGCAGGAAATTGCGGAGCGCCGGTTGCTGAAACAATTGACACAGGAACTGGACCGCCAGCACAGGCTTGTGAGTGAGGAGGGCAGCAAGCGAATAGGGGATACCCGAATATCGCGATTCCGATTTCGGCATCACATGTTTCAGAAGTACCTCTACGAAAATCTCGGCGAGAGCGAACGCGAGCAACTGCACGAAGACGTGGCGTCTATCCTTGAAGCTTTGTATGAAGGGCGCAGAAGGAGGGTCTCGGTACAACTTGCTCATCACTACGAGCACGCGCAAATGTTCGGTCAGGCTGCTTCGTGTTATCTGCTGGCCGCCGAGCGTGCGGCCAGCGTTCACGCATACAACGAGGTCCTCGGACTTGCGGATCGAGGTCTCGATTCGATCAATCGACTGGGAGATGTTTCCGATCAGTCTGATCTTCTGCTTGACCTGACCCTGATGCGCGGCGAGGCGCAGCATCATGTCGGTCAATTTGCCGAATCGATGGAGACGTATCGCCAGACTGCTGAATTGGCGGCCAGACTCCAGAATCCCGAAGCGCTGGCGCGAGCTGCCCTGGGATACGACGAACCCAGATGGCGTTGTAATCTCCTGGAAACAACGGCCGTCGAATTGTTGAACCAGGCCCTCGAAGTCCTCGATGACGGTGATAGCGCCCTGCGTGTCTGCCTCATTGCGCATCTTGCGCGGGCCAGTCTTGGGTCCGCGTCGCCTGATGACTTGATGGTGATGCTGGATGATGCGATTGCGATGGCGCGCCGCGTTGGAGATCCACGCGCATTGGTTGAATCTTTGCGCACACGGCTCAACCTGGATCGCGACCCGGCTCGAATCGCTGGTCGCATTCGCCTGATCGGCGAAATACTGGAAACTGCAGATCGAATCGATGACAAGTACCTGCAGATGGAACTGCATGCGTTTCGAGTCTACGATCTTGTCGCTTTGGGTGACACCACGGGTTGGATTTGCGACCTGGAAGGGCTGCACCGGATCAGCGTGGATATATCCGAGCCATTTTATGAATACAACCACGCGAGCATGATTGTGGCACCGGCCATCCAGGCAGGCCGTTTCGAAGAGGCCGAGTCCCTGACGATGGCCGCATTCGAGACCGGGCAGAAACTCGGTATCGACAACAATGAAGGCGTAATGGGCATTCAGATGTTCACGATTCGGCGGGAGCAGGGTCGGCTGGCGGAAATCGCGCCAATCGTGAAGCACTTCGTCGATGATCATGGTACGGGTGCGGCATGGCGACCAGGACTCGCATTGGTTTATGCAGACATCGGCGAAAACGAGAAGGCAAGAATTGAGTTCGAGCGCCTCGCTGAGGATCGTTTCAGTGCGATACCGCAGGACTCGTTATGGCAGACATGCCTGACATACCTCTCGGAAGTGTGCTGTGCGCTGGATAGACAAGAGGACGCGCAGGTTCTGTACGGCTTATTGTCGCCGTATGAGAATTTGACGGTCGTTGTGGGTAATGCATCAGTCTGCCTGGGTGCGACGTCCCGTTTCCTCGGTCAGCTGGCGACGTTACTTGGTCGGTGGGAAGATGCTGCAAGGCATTTCGAACATGCGTTGGAGCTGAACGCCAGGATGTCGGCGCCAACATGGCTGGCACACACCCAGTTTCATTACAGTCAAATGTTGATGCTGCGTGGCGAGACAGAAGATGTCGAGCCAGCAAAAGAGTACCTGGACTCGGCGCTACGGATCTCAACAGATCTCGGGATGCGAGGGCTGGAGTCCCGTATTAAGTCAGTAACGGGTGACGGCTAAACTCGCTTCCTATACCATACGCCAAGTTTATTTTTCCTGTCCGGGGGGGACATCGTATGCCGGTTTTTTTGATCGAGCGCAATTTCGCCGAGAAGCTGGAAGTCTCGCCTGATGCCGCCGCCAGCATTAACCGTGTGAACGACGACGTCGGCGTGAAGTGGTTGATCTCCTTCCTCAGTGCCGATAAGAAAAAGACGTATTGTCTTTATGAGGCAGCCAATGCAGAAGCGCTTCGTGAGGCGGCAGAACGCAACGGTGTGCCGGCCGACGTGATTGTCGAAGTCGGTGAGCTGAGCGCCATGGGCATGATGGGCGGAGTCCAGGCCAGCCGATTCGCAGACTAGGAAGCGCACGCTACCCCTTGTTACGTACTTCTCCGAATTGATTAGAGTTTCCTGTTACCGCATATAACTCAGCCATATCTGGCGGAGCTTACGGTATGGACAGGAAATACAGAATCGCATGGTTGCCCGGCGACGGCGTTGGCAAGGAAGTCATGGAAGCCGCGCGAATAGTGCTCGATCGCGTGGGCCTCGATGCGGACTACGTGCACGGCGATATCGGCTGGGAATTCTGGCGCAGCGAAGGCGACGCCTTTCCGGCCCGGACCATTGACCTGCTCAACGACGTGGATGCCGCCATGTTCGGTGCCATTACCTCCAAACCGGTCAAAGAGACCGAAAAGGAGCTGGTACCGGAGCTCCAGGGGACGGGACTGAAATACCGTTCGCCCATCGTGCGTATGCGGCAACTCTTCGACCTCTACGTATGCCTGAGGCCCTGCAAGGCCTACCCGGAGAACCCGATCAACTTCCACGAGGGCATCGATCTCGTCATTTTTCGGGAGAACACCGAGGATCTCTACGCCGGGGTCGAGTTCAATCCGGTTCCGGACAAGCTGCGCGACGTGCTGTCCGAGTTAGCGCCGGCCTTCAAGGCATTCGACGGTCTGCCCGGCGATGAGTACGCGGTCTCCTGCAAGATCAACACCAGGAAGGGCTCCGAGCGGATCATTCGGGCAGCCTTTGAGTTCGCCCGGAAGTTCGGACGCAAGAAGGTCACGGTAGTGCACAAGGCCAATGTCGTCCGTGCCACTGATGGCCTGTTCCTGGAGGCCGCGCGCGAGGTGGCGAAAGACTTCCCTGATATCGCCATGGACGATGCCAATATCGACGCCATCACCATGTGGTTGCTCAAGAACCCGTTCAATTACGACGTGCTGGTGGCGCCTAACCTCTATGGAGACATCGTCTCCGATCTCTGCGCCCAAATGGTTGGCGGGCTCGGTTTCGGCTGCTCCGGGAATATCGGAGAGAAGCTTGCCGTGTTCGAACCAACGCATGGCTCAGCCCCCAAATATTCGGGGCAATACAAGGTCAACCCGATCGCGACCATCCTGGCTGCCAGGATGATGCTCGACTGGCTGGGTGAGACGGAGGCGGCACAGCGCATCGAGGATGCGGTTGGAGCTGTCGTCCGCGAGGGCGAGGTACAAACCTACGACATGGGAGGATTGGCCACCACGCTCGACATGGCCGAAGCTATTGCCGACAAACTCTAGGAGGGATTTCTCATGACGCATATCGTCATTCACGAGGTAGGCCCCCGAGACGGATTGCAGATGGAGCGGCAGGTTGTCCCGATCGACACCAGGGAGAACTGGATTCGCCGTGTTATGGAATCCGGCGTGGACATCGTGCAGGTTGGTTCCTTTGTTCACCCGACCAAGGTCCCGCAGATGGCCGCAACGGATGAACTTGTCCGGCGGCTGGTAGGCAACAAGAAATCCGACATAACCATTGCGGGCCTTGCCCTCAATGAACGGGGCGTGGAGCGCGGTCTGGAGTGCGGGGTGGAAATGCTTTGCCTGGGGGCCTCCGCCAGCGAGACCCACAGCTTGAAGAACACGGGCATGGCGACGATGGAGGCCACGCGCCGCATCATCGGCGCCGCAGAGCAGGCCGTGGCCGCAGGCAAGAAGGTGCAGGTCTCTGTGCAATCGGCCTTTGGTTGTGGCTTCGAGGGCCCTGTTCCCGAGGACCGTGTGCTCGGGATGGTCAGCGCATACCTGGAAGCAGGGCTGTGCAACATCAGCCTGGCCGACACGGCCGGACACGCCCACCCGGTACAGGTCGAACGCCTGTTCGGGGCTGTGTTCGATCTCGAGCCCAACATCAATTGCACCTGCCATTTCCACAATACCTATGGACTGGGTATGGCCAATATCATCGCCGCCCTGAACGTCGGCGTGATCGCGTTCGAAACGTCGTTCGCGGGTCTTGGCGGTTGCCCGTTTACGAAGGTAGCGGCCGGCAACGTCGCGACCGAGGATTTCGTGAATGCGCTGCAATTGCAGGGGCTGCGCAGGGAAGTGGACCTTGACAGCCTGATCAGCGTGGCTGGCGATGTAGCAGACCATTTCGACCGCGAGATGCCCGGTTGCGTTTACAAGACCGGAACAATCAGCAAGAAGGTGGCGGCATGAGCGATCAAATCCTGAAAGGAGTCCGGGTACTCGACCTCACGAACGTACTGGCGGGACCGTTCGCCACATTGCACCTCGCACTTCTTGGCGCAGACGTTATCAAGATCGAGAGACCCGGGAGCGGTGATCTCGCACGCAAGCTGGGCACTCTGACCGAGTTGAATGAGCAACTGATGGGCACCAGCTTCCTGGCGCAAAACGCGAACAAGAAGTCGGTGACTCTTAATACGAAGTCTCCCGAGGGCAAGGAGATCTTCCTGAAGCTCGTCGAGGACGCGGATGTGCTCGTCGAGAACTTCCGGCCTGGTGTTATGGACCGCCTGGGACTCGGCTACGACATTCTGAAGGAGATCAACCCGGGGTTGATCTATTGCGCCATCTCGGGATTCGGGCAGACCGGACCCGATGCGCACAAACCGGCCTACGACCAGATCATCCAGGGCCTCAGCGGCGAGATGGCCATCAACGGCGACGAGCGGCTGAATCCGTTACGCGCCGGATTCCCGGTGTGCGACACGGTAGGCGGCCTGAATGCTGCCTTTGCCATCATGGCGGCCCTTTATCACCGCGAACGCACCGGTGAAGGTCAATTCATCGATATCGCGATGCTCGATTCCATCATGCCTCTCATGGGTTGGGTGGCGGCGAACCTGCTCATTGCGAAACGGGAGCCGGTGCCCATGGGTAACGACAACTTCACGGCGGCGCCATCCGGGGTCTTCCGAACCAGGGACGGCCATATCAACATTGCCGCCAACAAGCAGGAACAGTGGGAATCGGTCTGTGAGGTGCTCGGCCTGCAGGAGCTTAAGACCGATGCACGTTTCCAGGAGCGCGATGTTCGCAAGCAAAACCGCAAGGAACTCACACCACTCCTGGAGGTGAAACTGGCGAAACGCGGCACGGAGGAGTGGGTGGAACTACTGAACAGGAGTGGTGTGCCGAGCGGCGCAATCCTGAGCCTCGAGGACGCGCTGACGCAGCCGCAGATCGAGTACCGCGAGACGCTCAAGGATGTGCCGGTCGAAGGCATCGGCAGCATTCCACTATTTACGCTCACAGCGAAGTTCGAACAAACGCCGGGGGACATTACGTCGCCACCGCCGCGACTTTCGGCGCACACCGCCGAAGTTTTGGCAGGCATCGGCATTACGACGGACGAATTGGCTGCTCTGAAGGCAAAGAATGTCGTCTGACAGCGACTGAGAGAAGGACATTGATATGGGCATGACGTATGTACAGAAGCTGCTCGCACGGGCGTGCAGAAAATCTGGCGTGGAAACAGGCGAAGTCCTTGAACTGCCGGTGCACCTGGCGATGTCGCACGAGAACGCCGCGTTGGTCATCAATCAGTTTCACGAAATCTATCGCAACACCGGGCGGGAGCCACGGGTCTGGGACCCGGAGCGGATAGCGATAATTTTCGATCATCGCGTGCCCGCTGAGTCCTCGAAGACAGCGACCAACCAGAAAAAGATCCGGGATTTTGTCGCGCAGCAGGGTATTCCCAAATTCCACGACATCCGCGGCGACGTGGGCGGCATCTGTCACCAGATTCTCCCCGAAAACGGCTACGTGCGGCCGGGTCAGGTGGTGGTGGGCACCGACAGCCACACGACCACGCACGGTGCGCTGGGCGCCTTTGCATTCGGTATTGGCGCAACGGAGATGGCCGCCGTCTGGACGCTGGGAAGTATCCTCAACGTCGAAGTGCCCGGTACTGTCAAAGTAGTGATCGACGGCGAGTTTCCGGATAGTGTCTACGCCAAGGATTTGATTCTGCACCTGGTCGGCCTGCTCAGCGCCGAAGGTGCCAACTTCAAGGTAATCGAGTTTCACGGGGAGGCAATCCGTAATCTGCCGACCTCCGGTCGCCTGGTGCTTTGCAACATGGCGGTGGAGGCTGGCGCGACCGCTGGCGTAGTCCCGCCGGATGAGGAAACGCGCCGCTACCTGCGGGACGAGGCCGGGGTTGTCGACACATTGGACCTGTTCGGTCCGGATGCTGATGCGGAGTACGACCGGGTGGTGGAGATCGATGCCGCTCTGCTCGAGCCGCAGATCGCTTGCCCCCACACGGTGGACAACGTCAAGCCGATCGGCGAGGTGAGGGGCAAGAAGATTGATCAGGTCGTTGTGGGGTCCTGCACCAACGGGCGTCTTGACGACATAGAGATTGTCGCGCGGACCCTCAAGGGCAAGCACGTAGCGGAAGGGACGCGCATGCTCGTATTTCCCGCGTCGTGGCGCATTTACTCTGATGCACTGAAATCCGGATACGTGCAAGACCTGATCGAGGCTGGCGCCGTGGTCTGCAACCCGGGTTGCGGGCCTTGCCTGGGAATCCACCAGGGAGCGCTGGGCGACAACGAGACTGCGCTCGCAACGACGAACCGCAATTTCAAGGGTCGAATGGGCAATCCCGGTGCAGAGGTGTTCCTTTGCTCACCGGCGGTGGCAGCGGCGAGTGCCCTGACTGGCCACATTTCTGACCCAAGGGAGGTGGCCTGAGATGGCAACGAATAAAGTCGTACTGAAGCTCGGCAACGATATCTCGACCGACATCATCTACCCGGGCCGTTATATGGCGACGGTGCTGCCAGCCGAGACGCCGCAATTCGCCTTTGCGGACAACGGCACCTTCAATCAGGCGCTCAAGGAACAGCAAGTTGCCGCCGGGAGCTTCATCGTGGCCGGGGATAATTTCGGCTGCGGGTCCTCACGTGAACAGGCTGCCTCGTGCATCAAGGGCTACGACCTGACCGTCGTGGCTCGCAACTTCGCGAGGATATTCCTGCAGAACTCGATAAACGTGGGGCTAATGATGATCATCTGCCCTGACATCGAGGCAGAAGAGGGCGATGAGCTGGAGATCGCGGACAACGAGGTCCGCAACCTGACCTCTGGGAATTCCTTCGCGATCGAACCATTGCCGCAGGCCCGCCAGGCCATCATTGACGCAGGTGGGCTGATTCCGTACACGCGGCGACTGCTGTTGGAACGTGCCTGAGCGCTGTTGAAAGCGTCGTAATTCGACTCTCTCCCCGTGTAACATGCGGCGTTCGTCCGTTGCCGAATTGCGCGCTATGACCGAGACTCCGCAACCGTCCCATCTGAACATGCAGCAGCTGCAGCGCGTCTTCGTGTTGTATTCGGCAGGGAGTTTCAGTGAAGCACTCAGACTTGCCGGGGACCTCGATCGCGAGTGTCCCGATGAGCCAGTGCTGCTGAATCTGATTGGCGCCATTCATGCTGCTTTGATGGACTTCGACGCGTCTATCGCTAGCTTCGAGAGGGCCGTCGAGCTTCGCCCGGACGTTCCCGACAGTTATTTTCACCTGGGAAATACGCTGTTCGAAAAGGGCGATCTCACAGCAGCAATAGAGCGTTTTCGGCGTGCCGTGGAGCTCAGGTCCGATTATCCGGAGGCGCACAACAAATTGTGCCAGACGCTGGAACGGAGCAACCGGATCGATGAACTCGAGGTTGCGCTCGTTGACGCTAAAGAGAAATGCCCGGCGGAACATCCGGCTCTGCAGTTACGCGAGGCAGAGTTGCTGAAACGAAAGAAAGACTTTGCGGCGGCAAGAGCCTGCCTGGAGAGCAGTGAGTGGCGCAGCGCCGATGCCGAGACCCAGGAGGCTGCTGCTTACCTGTTGTGTGACCTGTGCGACCGCCTGGATGACCCGGATGTGGCATTTGGTTACGCGGCGGATGCGAACCGCATCTGCGCGGCGGGTTTGTCCGCGCAAAGAACAGACCGAGGCGCCTACTTCCGCCTGATCGATGAACTCGCTGCGGCGTTCGCTCAAGAGAGAGTCGCTGGTTGGCCGGAACGGAATAGCGCTGAGGATGGCCCGTACCCCGTTTTCCTGGTCGGCTTTCCCCGGTCCGGAACCACGTTGCTGAATACGATCCTGCACAGTCACGCTGATATCTTGACGACGGAAGAGGTACCCACGGTATTTGCCCTCGAATCGGCGATGCGCGAAATAACCGGCGGTTCTTTGGACACCCTTGCGGCTCTGGATGCGGAGCAGATCGGATCTTTGCGCCGGGTTTATTTCGACGAACTCGACAAGTACCTGGAAGCTGGGGACCGGCCAAAGCGGGTCGTCGATAAGTTGCCTCTGAACCTGGTGCAGGCCGGCGTGATTTACCGGGTGTTTCCAGACGCCAGGTTCATCTTCGCGCAGCGGCATCCCTGCGACGCCGTATTAAGTTGTCACATGCGCGCATTCAAGATGAATGAGGGCATGGTTAACTGCCTGGATCTCAGGAGCGCTGCACGGCTATACGACTCCGTGATGCGATTGTGGACGCACTACCAGGACGTTCTGCCATTGCAGGTCCATACGGTGCGATACGAGTCGCTCATCCGGGACTTCGACAGCACGGTCTCCGCCTGCCTCGATTTTCTTGACATGGACTGGGACGATGGCGTGCGTGATTACGTCAAAACCGCAAAACACAGCAAACAGATCAGTACGCCGAGCTATGACCAGGTGACCCAGTCGCTCTATACGGGAGCCAGCGGTCGCTGGCAGCGTTATCGCGAGCACCTGGAGCCAGTGCTGCCCGTATTGCTGCCCTGGGCGGAGAGCATGGGCTATTCCGATTAGCGGAAAATTCGCGAACGGTGGCTATCCGTAATTACCACAATTGCAGCAACTGGGGGGCGGGGCTAACTTCGCCTCATAACAACAGCAGTTCAAGCCTACGGCAACCCCCCTATATTGCCTAAGCGCTTGTGGCCCCGTCAGGTGGCGCCTGACGGGGCACTTTTTGTATTGGCCCCCTGAATTATTTCCGCGAAGAATCCTCTTCGAAGTTCTGCCGGTTTGCCCCCTCGGGCAGATCGGCCGCGACGTGCTCGTCGAGTTCGACGTCCCAGGTGTTCAGCATGCAGCCGAGGATGACGTAGGCACCATGCGTCACGATGAGGTCGAGGATCTGCTGCTCGGAGAAGTGCGCTTTGAGTGCGGCGATGGTTTTTGCCGATATCGCTCGATTCTCGACGAGTTCATCGACGGCCAATAGCAGCAAGCTGTCGGACTGAGGCCATCCGGGATCGCCAGGGCCGGACTTGATTCGCTCGATGTCCGTCTCGGTGAGCCCTGCGGCCAGGCCCCGCTGCACATGGGAGCCCCACTCATACCAGTTCTTCATGTGCAGGGCGACACGCAAGATCACGAGTTCTACATTGCGCAGGCCGAGGTCGCCCCCGGCGACCGTGTAGTTGCGGATATTCCACCACGACTTGAGCAGTGCCGGGTGATTGGCCATGAGCCCATGTACTGCGAGGGGGCGCCCTCCCATGTCATCGATGATCGACGCCAGCGAAAGATCCCAGCTCCCGGGGGGCAGCGGCTTGAGTTCTGTAGTGTCAGTCATGTCGAAACTTGTCCAGAATCTTGTCGCAGATGTGTTCGCCGATAGGAATTGCCGACGTGGCAGCCGGCGACGGTGCGTTGCAGACGTGCAGGCTACGTGAAGTCTCTGCGAACAGGAAATCATGTATGAGCGTGCCATCGCGCATTACGGCTTGCGCCCGTATGCCCGCAGGGTGCGGCTGCAGATCTGCGAGTTGAACAGAGGGACAGTACTTCTGCACCCGCTTGAGATAGCCCGGTTTCCAGAGGGAATTTCGAAACTCCGTGAGCCCGACGGCCAGGTTGTCGGCAGTGACACGCCAGAAGCCCGGGAAACTGAGCATTTCCCAGACGTCCTTCACACTGAAGTTCAGCCGGCCGTAACCTTCGCGTTTCCAGCCCTGAACGGCGTTTGGACCGACGGTGACACTGCCGTCAGTCATCCGCGTCAGGTGTACACCGAGAAAAGGCAGGCCAGGTTCGGGAACCGGATATATAAGGTGCCTGACTATCCCGGCTTTCGCGTCAGGCAGCCGGTAGTACTCGCCACGGTAGGGGACGATCCGGAAATCGATGTCGATATCCATAAGCTGCGCCACCCGATCCGCCATCAGGCCAGCGCACGCGATCACGCAGCCGGCCTCGAGCGTTTTTCCTGACGTTGTTGTGATGGCGACGCAGTCAGGAGACTCGACAAGGTCAAGCACCTCAGTGTCGGTCAAAATCTCGCCCCCGAGGTCTGCGAAGCGCGCAGCCATTGTCCGGGCGACGGCTGCGTAATCGACAATGCCCGTCGTACCGGACAGGATGGCGCCCACGCCGTTGACGTTCGGCTCCGTGATGCGAAGTTGCGCTTCGTCCAGCAATTCGACATCGATGCCATTCTCGAGTGCGCGTTGGTGCAATTCCAGCATGCGCTCGAGCTCCTCCGTTGAGGTCGCAACGATCAGCTTGCCGCACTGCTCGAAGTGAATGTCGTTGTCCTTGCAAAAACGCATGGTCGCCTGAACGCCTCGCCTGCAAAGCTCTGCTTTCAGGCTGCCCGGTTCGTAGTAGATGCCGGCGTGGATGACGCCACTGTTGTGTCCCGTCTGGTGTGCAGCGAGCTGTGCTTCCTTCTCGAGCACGACGATACTCTTGCCGGGCTGGCGCTGACGCAATTGCCAGGCCGTGGACAAGCCGACGATGCCGCCGCCGATGACTGCGTAGTCGTACATGGGTGTGGCGTTTTCCAGGAGAGAGAAGCCTGCAGTCTAGCCACAGTCGGCGGCGCTCGAAAGGCCTGCGAATAGCTTGATTCCCAAGCAAATTGGGGCATTGCGCCATGAAGCGGGATTGCCGTATAATCCCGCGCCAGCGCGGTGGTGGGGCCGGAATCGAGCATTCCGGAAGGACGCGAGTCCTGACACGCACCGCTACCAATAGTCTTGGTAGAAAAAAAGCCCCGCTCAGGGGCTTTTTGTTGCCTGAGGGCAACGGATCCGCGCTGGGACAGAATGGGCCAATGGCCCATTTTTTGGTTTTGAAACAAATGGTTAGCTTAAGTATGACCAGTGATGAACTAGCAAAGCTGCTCGAGCCGACCATCGTTCGACTGGGTTACGAATTGTGGAACCTGGAGCTGAAGGTCGGCGGTAAACACGGTGTTTTGCGCCTGTTTATCGACAAAGCTGACGGGGTAGGGCTCGACGACTGCGAGAAGGTCAGTCTGGCGGTTAGTGCGCTCCTCGATGTCGAGGATCCGCTGCCGGGCCATTACGACCTCGAAGTGTCGTCGCCAGGATTGGACAGGAAGCTGACTAAAGTAGAACATTTTCAAAGGTTTACAGGCGAAATCTTGAAAGTACAGATGCGTTTCCCCATTGAGGGGCGGCGGCGATACCGAGGCACGCTGGTGTCATCGGACGATGAAAGCATTGTGGTCGAAGTGGATGGCGAATCGCACACCTTGCCCGTGGCGACCATCGACACCGCACGACTGGTGCCCGGCGGATTTTGAGCCGCCGGCGAAATTGGAGTTGTTGGAAATGAGCAAAGAGATTTTGATGGTTGTCGACGCGGTCTCGAACGAGAAGGGCGTCGAGAAAGACATCATATTCGAGGCAATCGAAGCCGCCCTCGCGTCTGCGACGCGCCGCAAGCACGGCGAAGACATCGATGTTCGGGTCGCAATTGACCGTGAAACCGGTGATTACGACACGTTTCGGCAATGGCTGGTTTTCGAGGACGAGTCCACGGAGCTCGAGGTCCCTGATCGCGAACTGCGCATGATCGACGCTGTCGACGTGGACGAGGCTGCAGAACCCGGCGGCTACGTCGAGGTACCGATGGAGTCGGTCGAATTCGGCCGCATCGCCGCGCAGACGGCCAAGCAGGTCATCGTGCAGAAAGTCCGCGAGGCTGAACGCGAGCAGGTGGTCGAGGAATACCAGGACCGCGAGGGCGAAATGCTGTCCGGTCTCGTCAAACGGGTCGACCGTAATGGCGTTTACATCGATCTCGGTGGCAACGCCGAGGGCTTCGTACCGCGTGAGCATATGGTGCCGCGCGAGCCGGTCCGGCCGCAGGATCGCATCAAGGCGCTACTGATCGAAGTGCGCTCGGAACCGCGTGGCCCGCAGCTCTTTATGACCCGCACTTCGCCGCAGTTCCTTGTTGAACTCTTCAAGATCGAAGTACCTGAAGTCGGCCAGGGCCTGATCGATATTCTCGGTGCAGCTCGTGACCCGGGTCTGCGCGCCAAGATCGCCGTGCGCAGCAACGACAACCGCATTGATGCAGTTGGCGCCTGCGTTGGCATGCGCGGCTCGCGTGTCCAGGCGGTATCGAATGAACTCGCCGGGGAACGCGTTGACATCATCTTGTGGGATGAGAACGCGGCCCAGTTTGTTGTTAACGCGATGTCGCCGGCCGAGGTTGTATCGATCGTGGTGGACGAGGATTCGCACAGCATGGATATCGCTGTCGAAGAGGACAAGTTGTCACAGGCCATCGGTCGTGGTGGCCAGAACATCCGCCTGGCGAGCGAACTGTCGGGCTGGGAACTCAACGTTATGACGGCAGCCGACGCGGAGCAGAAGAGCGAGTCGGAGATGAAAGAACTGATCGGGCTCTTCTCGAAGCAGCTCGACGTCGACGAGGAAATCGGCTTGATCCTCGTACAGGAAGGGTTTTCGACGATCGAGGAAATTGCCTACGTGCCCGCCTCGGAACTCGTCGAGATTGAGGAATTCGACGAGGACATCGTTTCCGAACTTCGCAGTCGTGCTCGCGATGTATTGCTGACGCAGGCCATCGTGCAGGAAGAGAAGATCGACGAAGCCGAGCCGGCGGAGGATCTGCTGAGCCTCGAAGGCATGGATAAGAGCCTCGCGTTCCTTCTTGCAAGCAAAGGTATCGTAACCCGGGAAGATCTTGCGGAGCTCGCGACCGACGACCTTCTCGAGCTTAACGAGATGGATGAAGAACAAGCCGCAGCGTTGATTATGAAAGCGCGCGCGCACTGGTTCGCCGAAGAACAACAGGCCTGAGCGCTCAGTTGCGCGGAGTATAAGTATGGCAGACGTGACAGTTGCACAATTCGCTGAGGTCCTGAAAGTGCCGGTCGACAAGTTGCTCACGCAGCTTGATGAGGCCGGCATCAAGGTCGGTGGCTCAGACGACACAATTAGCGACGACGCAAAGCTCGAGCTGCTGACGCACCTGCGTCGTAGCCATGGGCAGTCGGAGTCGGACTCTGGTGATGCCGCGCCGCGCCGAATTACACTGAAGCGCAAGTCGCAGTCCGAGCTGAGGCTCTCTGGCGCGCAGGGGAGATCTCGCACGGTCAACGTCGAGGTTCGTCGCAAACGGACCTACATTAAGCGTGACGTGCTTGAGAAGCAGGCGCAACAGGAGCAGGACGAACTCGATCGCCAGCGCCTCGAAGAAGAGCAGCGCATTGAAGAGGCGAAGCTCGAGCAGGAACGCGAGCAAGCCGAAAAAGAGGCAGCAGCCAAGCTCGAGGAAGCGCAACGCGAGCAAGAAGAAAGGGCCCGCGTCGACGCAGAGGAAGAGGCACGCCTGGCGGCCGAGAAGGCAGTCGCAGCCGAAGCCGAAGAGAAAGCTCGACTCGAGAAAGCCGAGCAGGATGCGCGGACGCGGCGCGCCAAGGAAAAAGAGAAGGACAAAGGCAAGGTCAAACGCCCGGAAACGCGTTACGGCCGCAAGGAACTACACGTCGCCGGCGACAAGGCAGGCAAGCGCAGGCGCAAGACGCCCACGCGTCGTCGCCCGGTATCTCTTGGTGGCGATTCGCAGCATGGCTTCGAAATGCCGACTGCGCCCGTCGTTCGTGAAGTCGAGATCCCGGAGAACATCGCGGTTTCGGAGCTTGCACAACGCCTGGCGGTGAAGGGCAATGAGGTCGTTAAGGTTCTGTTCAATATGGGCGCCATGGTGACGATCAACCAGGTCATCGACCAGGACACCGCAATGCTCGTGGTCGAAGAGCTGGGCCACGTTGCCAAGCCGGTCGCCGCTGAGGCCATGGATGAGAAACTCCTGGCCGATGAGCAAACTGAAGCAGGCGATGCAGTACCACGGTCACCGGTAGTGACCATCATGGGCCATGTCGACCATGGCAAGACGTCGTTGCTCGACTACATTCGTCGAACCCATGTCGCGGATAGCGAAGCCGGGGGCATCACACAGCATATCGGTGCGTATTCGGTCGAGACCGAAAAAGGCCGAATTTCATTTCTGGATACACCGGGTCACGCCGCATTCACGGCGATGCGTGCTCGCGGCGCACAGGCGACCGACATTGTCGTCCTCGTCGTGGCTGCGGATGACGGCGTGAAGCCGCAGACGATTGAGGCCATCACTCATGCCAGGGCAGCCGGCGTCCCGATGGTCGTTGCAATTAACAAGATCGATCGAGATACCGCGGATTTGGAGCGCGTGCGAAGCGAGTTGTCACAGCACGAGGTCATCGGCGAAGAGTGGGGTGGCGATCACCTGTTCGTGCAGGTCTCTGCGAAGACCGGCGAGGGCGTGGATTCGCTGCTGGACGCAATCCTCCTGCAGGCCGAAGTCATGGATCTTCGCGCCGTCGAAGACGCTCCGGCCAAGGGCCTGGTCATCGAATCGAGCCTCGAGAAAGGTCGTGGTTCAGTGGCAACGCTGCTGGTGCAGTCCGGAACCCTGAAGCAGGGCGACATGATCATTGCGGGCGAGGAATACGGCCGTATTCGTAACATGTTCGACGAGAGCCAGAATTCCATCGAGAAAGCAGGGCCGTCCAGCCCGGCCGTCGTACTCGGCCTCTCGCATACGCCGAGCGCCGGCGACGATTTTCTCGTGGTCAAGAATGAGCGCAAGGCGCGTGAAGCCGCCGAATTCCGTAAGAGCAAGACACGCGATGCGAAGCTCGCAATGCAGCAGGCGTCGAAGCTCGAGGACATGTTCAGCCAAATGAAGGACGACGAGATCTCGTCGATTTCGGTAATTATCAAGTCTGACGTGCACGGTAGTGCCGAAGCGCTGCGTGACGCGTTGACGAAGTTGTCGACCGACGAGGTCAGGGTCAAGGTGCTGAGCGCCGGTGTCGGCGGTATCACGGAAACCGACGCTACCCTGGCGGCGGCATCAAATGCGGTGATCATTGGTTTCAATGTGCGTGCAGATGCGGCCGCAAGGACGGCTATTAAGGAGTCCGGCGTCGACGTTCGCTATTACAGCATCATCTATGAGGCAATCGACGATGTGAAGGCTGCGCTAAGCGGCATGCTGTCGCCCGAGATTCGGGAGCAGATCGTCGGTCTGGCCGAGGTCAAGGAAGTCTTCTCGTCGCCGAAGTTCGGCGATATTGCCGGCAGCATCGTCACCGAGGGCTATGTGAAACGCTCCAACCCGATTCGAGTGCTGCGCGAGAACGTCGTCATTTACGAAGGCGAACTCGAGTCGCTCAGGCGCTTCAAGGACGACGTCAACGAAGTTCGCTCCGGTACGGAATGTGGTATCGGCGTGAAGAACTACGCCGACGTCAAGGTTGGCGATCAAATCGAGTGCTTTGAGCGTATCGAGGTCGCACGTACCCTCGATTGAGGCGTACGCGGGTAATTTGAGATGCCACGTGAGTTTTCGCGCAACCAGCGGCTCGGCAACCAGGTGTTGCGCACCTTGGCCGAACTGTTGCAGTTCGATGTCAAGGACCCACGTGTCCAGGGCATCGCGCTGACATCTGTGGACCTGTCGCGAGATCTCAGTGTGGCGCGCGTATATTGGAGCATGCTCGATCCGGAGGCGGACGTCGCGGCCGCACACGAGGGTCTGGAACGTGCGTCGGGCTTTCTCCGTAGTCGGCTCGGCAAGGCACTCGAGGTTCGGCATGTGCCGGAGTTGCGATTCTCCCACGACGACAGCGCTGCAGAGGCCGCAAGGCTGAGTGTTTTGATCGATCGCACCGTGTCGGCCGACGACCAGGGCTGAAATTGATGGCAAAAGGGCAACACAGTCGATCCGAGCCGGTCGATGGACTCCTGCTGCTGAATAAGCCGGCAGGACTCTCGTCGAACCAGGCATTGCAGAAGGTCAAGCGCCTGCTGCAGGCAAAGAAAGCCGGGCACACCGGAAGTCTCGACCCGGCCGCCACGGGCATGTTGCCGTTGTGCTTCGGCGAGGCAACGAAAGTTTGCGCCTACCTGCTAAATGCCGACAAGACCTACCGGGTCACTGCGAAGTTAGGGATTGCGACGGACACGGGCGACGCAGAAGGCACGGAAACGGCGCGGGGCGAGGTACCGGCGTTATCGGCCGATGAATGGAACGAGATTCTGCAGGGCTTCCGTGGGGAGTCGCTGCAGGTGCCGCCGATGTACTCGGCGCTGAAGAAAGATGGCAAACGGCTGTACGAACTGGCTCGCAAGGGTGAGGTTGTCGAGCGTGCGCCACGACCAATACGTGTCGACGAGATTGAATTACTGGAAGCCGCTGGCACCAGGCTGGTATTCCGGGTGCGGTGTTCAAAGGGCACTTATATACGGAGTCTCGTCGAGGATATTGCCAGGGTGGCGGGCACAGTGGCACATACGGCACGGCTGCACCGGGAGAATGTCGGCGACTTTCGCGCGGAGGACATGCTTGATCTCAAGGGTGCTGAGGCCGTGGCTGCAGATGGCCCCGGGCCTCTGCGGGAGCAATTGCTGCCCCCGGACAGCGCGCTTGCCGGATTGCCGGACGTCGGTCTCGAGAACGGGTTGGCCGCTAAATTCTGCGGCGGACAGGTCGTTCCAGGCGGCGAGGCAGGGCAGACGGGACTTGCACGTGTATACGGTGAGAACAGGGAGTTCCTCGGCGTGGGCGAGCTTTCCGAAGACGGGATGATTGCGCCACGGCGGGTTTTTCGGGTGGCTTCCGGCTCACCCGTAGATAATTGATTTTGGGCTGTTAATGGGGTCTTGCAGGCGCTAGAATACCGCGCTTCAAAAAAGGGCCAAAAGACGAAAGTAGGATTGGAGTGTAAGAGATGTCACTTTCTAGTGAAGCAAAAGCCAGCATTCTTGCTGATTACGGCCGGGCAGAGGCCGACACGGGTTCGCCCGAAGTACAGGTAGCGTTGCTATCTGCCAGAATTTCCGAGCTCGCCGAGCACTTCGGCGAGCACAAGAAAGATCACCACAGCCGCCAGGGTCTGCTGAAGATGGTCAACAAGCGACGCAAGTTGCTCGACTATCTCAAGTCAAAGGACCAGGACCGGTACCGCGAGCTGATTTCCCGGCTCGGTCTGCGCCGCTAATTCAGCGGTCAATTCAAGGCAATGTCATAGCCGACGTATCGTAGCCCCCCAAGGGCTCGTCGTCGGCTATGACATTGCTGTCACTCATTCATCTGAGCAAATACTGTGAATTCAATTAAGAAATCGTTCCAATATGGCGAGCATGTAGTCACCCTGGAAACAGGCGCTGTCGCGCGCCAGGCTGATGGCGCTGTTATCGTCGACATGGCTGACACCGTGGTTTTGGTAACCGCGGTTGGCCGCAGAGCGGCGGATCCGGGCAGAGACTTCTTCCCGCTGACCGTCAACTACCAGGAAAAGACCTACGCCGCCGGCAAGATCCCGGGCGGATTCTTCAAGCGTGAAGGCAGGCCCGGCGAGAAAGAAGTGCTGGTTTGCCGCCTTATCGACAGGCCTATTCGTCCGCTGTTTCCGAAAGGCTTCAAGAATGAAGTCCAGGTCATCGCAACAGTCATGTCACTGAATCCTGACGTCGATCCCGATATTCCGGCGTTGATCGGCGCATCGGCTGCACTGGCGATCTCGGGCATGCCGTTCGCCGGGCCAATTGGTGCTGCCAAAGTAGGCTACATCAATGGCGACTACGTTCTGAACCCGGGGCGCGCCGCGCTTGTGGACTCGGATCTGGACCTCGTCGTTGCAGGCACGAAAGACGCCGTGCTGATGGTTGAGTCGGAAGCGAGTGGTCTGTCGGAGGACGTCATGCTGGGTGCCGTTATGTACGGTCACGAGCAGATGCAGACAGCGATCGACACGATCAATGAACTGGCGGCCGAAGCCAGCAAGCCTGCCTGGGACTGGGAGGCGCCAGCTGAGGACGAAGAACTTGCAAGCGCTGTGGCCTCACAGGCGCAGGCTGGCATGTCTGAGGCCTATCAGATTAGTGACAAGATGGATCGCCAGGCTGCAGTCGGCGATGTGAAGTCAGGGGTTGTCGAGGCGCTGGCCAGCGACGAGGAAGACGCTCAGTGGACGGCGGAAGACGTCAAAGGCGCCCTGTACAAGCTGGAGAAAAGTACGGTACGGCAACGGATTATCAAAGGCGAACCCCGTATTGATGGCCGCGATAAGGAAACCGTACGTCCGATCCACGTGGACGTTGGTGTCCTGCCGCGCGCGCACGGATCGGCGATATTCACGCGCGGTGAAACCCAGGCAATTGTTGCTACGACGCTCGGCACCGGCCGTGATGCGCAGATCATCGATGCAATCGAAGGCGAACGCAAAGAACCGTTCATGCTGCATTACAACTTCCCCCCGTTTTGTGTCGGCGAAACCGGATTCATCGGTTCGACGAAGCGCCGCGAGATTGGCCACGGCAAGCTGGCACGACGCGGCATCCAGGCCGTAATGCCGAACATGGACGAATTTGGCTACATCATTCGTGTCGTTTCCGAGATCACCGAGTCCAACGGCTCGAGTTCGATGGCTTCTGTCTGCGGCACGAGTCTGTCGCTCATGGACGCTGGCGTACCTTTGAAAGCACCAGTGGCGGGCGTTGCCATGGGTCTGGTCAAGGAAGGTGATGATTTCGCTGTCCTGACGGATATCCTCGGAGATGAGGATCACCTTGGTGATATGGACTTCAAGGTTGCGGGTACTGAAGACGGCGTGACCGCGCTGCAGATGGACATCAAGATCCAGGGCATAACGAAAGAGATCATGGATGCAGCCCTTGCACAGGCTCGCGATGCACGCCTGCATATCCTGGGCGAGATGGCCAAGGTCATCAGTTCGTCGCGTGAGGAAATGTCCGAGTGGGCGCCGACCATCGTGACGATGAAGATCGATCCTGAGAAGATTCGGGACGTCATCGGCAAGGGTGGTTCTGTCATTCGTGCGATTACAGAAGAGACGGGTGCGTCGGTCGATATCGACAACGACGGCACGATACGTATTGCGTCGGTTGACGGTGCCTCCGGCAAGGAAGCTTGCCGCCGTATCGAATTGATCACCGCCGACGTTGAAGTCGGTCGCATTTACGAGGGTAAGGTCGCCCGTCTGATGGACTTCGGTGCATTCGTCACCATCCTGCCGGGCAAGGATGGCCTGGTCCACATCTCGCAGATCTCGAACGAGCGCGTGGAGAAGGTAAGTGACAAGCTCGCTGAAGGTGACGTGGTCAAGGTCAAGGTCCTCGAGGTCGACCGTCAGGGACGTGTTCGTCTCTCCATGAAGGAAGTCGAGGCCGCGTAAGCTACATTCCAGGCCTTGCGGCCAGCGGCTCCAGGAAACCGATCAGGCGCCCCGGTATATAAAACCGGGGCCGCCATGGTGTGCCACCTTCAATAAAGCCCACGTGTCCTCCGGATTCGCTCACTTCGAGCGTCACGAAGGGCGACAGGGCATCCTCTGCGGGGATAACGTCGGGCGTCATGAACGGATCGTCAAGCGCATTGACGATCAATGTCGGGCGTTCGATGTCCTTTAGAAAGTGCACGGAGCTGCACTTGTCGTAGTAGTCGTCCTTGTTCGCGAAGCCGTGCAACGGCGCGGTTACTGCATCGTCGAATTCCGCGAAGGTCACCGCGTCCATCGCCCGTTGCCAGTCGAATGCGGCCGTATGTTGGTCGAATTTGTCGGTGACAGCTTTCTTCATGCGTTTTAATAAGTAACGCTGGTAACCTCTTGATATTCCAATATCTAATGCTTCCGCACAACGGTGGAGATTGAGCGGGACACAGACCGCAGCCGCGCCGCGTAGTGGCGAGTCGTCTCCTTCTTCACCGAGGTATTTGAGCAGTACATTGCCCCCTAGCGAGAATCCCGCCGCAACGATCGGCCCGTACTGACCGTCGTTTTCAAGTTTATCGACAAAAAAGCGGATGTCGTTTGTCTCACCGGCATGATAGCGGCGAGGTAGCAGGTTGCTGTAGTCACCACAGTCTCTGAAATGCAGTACGCAACAACGCCACTGACGATCGGCCGCGGCCTGCATCAGCATGCGGGCATAGCTTGACTCTGCAGATCCTTCGAGTCCGTGCAGGATGACGAGCAACGGGGCCGTACCGGGTATCTCTTCTGTCTCGACAACCCAGTCCACGGCGGTGACATCGCCATCCGGCAACTGGATAACTTCGCGCCGCAACGTCGGCCGCTTGCGCCAGGCCCACGGAAGATTCGGAAATACGGTCTGCGCGTGACGGTTCCTGAGCCAGAAGGCTGGCCGGAAGTCACTTTGAATAATGCGTTTTTCGGTTGTGTCGGTGGTCATCTCGGCATCGTTGCCAAGTCGTATTCCAGACCAAAAAAATGGCCCCCTGCTTTCGCAGGGGGCCCGCCGTGGAGTATTAACCCCTTCAGGCAATGCAACAGGGGGCGGGGGAGCATATCCCCGTTGCAAGTATGAAGATTGGTCATTAATCGCCTGTGTGTCAAGGCGTTGATCGAACCTTGAGCAGTTGCTCTATAGCGCTAGCCTGCTGTCTATCGGCTACCCTTCGGCGGCGTGTCCGGTTCGTCAGTGTCGCCTCGGGCCGGTGCAAATTGTTTCAGAAAATCGTCTTGCAGAGACTGAAGTTTGGCGAAATTCTGTTGCGTAATTTCGGCCATCGCGCTGATTGGATCGGTACCAACTGCGCTTTGTAATTGCCCTTTGAGAATCTTCTGCTGTTGCATGAAGAGGGTCATGCTCTGTTCGAGGTATTTGGTGACGAAATCAGGTACGACAGAACCGTATGCGCGGATGATTTGAGCGAGAAAATCCTCGCTCATTATGGCGTCACCTTGCTGTTCCTGTTCGCTGATAACCTGCAGCAGTATCGTGCGCGTTATGTCCTCGCCGGATTTCTTGTCGATGACCTCGAAATCGACCTTGTTCATGACGAGATCCTTGACGTCAGAAAGTGTGATGTAGCGGCTTTCTTCAGTGTCGTACAGGCGGCGATTGGGGTACTTCTTAATGACGCGCGTTTGGCTCATGGGCAAGTCTCGATCCTCAGGCGGCGACTACAATAGCCCATTTTTGCCGTTCGCAATAGCGTTGTTGTCGACAACAATTTGAGTCCTGCCGACGAGCACTTCGGGCTGCCAGTTGCCGACTGCCCAGGACCAGATATCGGCGATGGAAGCGTCGCCCAATTCGTCCGGCGGTTGCTGTCCAAGCGCCTCGAGTGCGCGGACCAGCGTGCCTTTCGAGTCTTCCTGTGAAACCGGGGTGGCGCCGGTGAGCTTGCTGAGTTTTTGTCCGTCCGGATGTGTCGCCACGGGAATGTGCAGATACCCCGGTCTTGGGTAACTCAACAGGTCCTGCAGCCACATCTGCCTGGGAGTGGAGTCGAGCAGATCGATGCCCCGCACGATTTCCGTAACACCTTGTTCGAAGTCGTCGACTACGACCGCGAGGTGGTATGCGACGAGTCCATCACGACGCCAGATGATGAAATCACCGGACTCGGATTCGAGCCGTTGTTGCTGGGGCCCCTGCAATCCGTCGGTGAACGCTGTCGGGGTATCGGTCGTGCGGATTCGAATTGCGGTGTCGCTCGAGGTACAGCCCTCCCTGCAGGTACCGGGATAGATGGTACCCAGCGGGCCTTGTGGCACGTCTGCAAGGTCCCGGCGTGAACAACCGCAGGGGTAGGCCTGACCGGCGTCAAGCAGGCAGCGCAGTGCTGCTTCGTGGGCTGCCGCGCTGCCGCTTTGGTAGATGGTCGGGCCGTCCCACTCGAATCCGTACCGCTCAAGTGCGGCCAGGATTGCATCGGTCGCCCCGGATTCTTCGCGGGGCGGATCGATGTCCTCGACCCTGACCAGCCATCGGCCATTGTTGGCGCGCGCCTGCAAATAGCTCGCAGCCGCAGCAAGCAGGGATCCGAAATGCAGCGGCCCGGTCGGTGAGGGCGCAAAACGCCCTACGAATGGGGGCTTACCGGTAGCGATCGTCCCGGTCGCGGAACTGGCGCTCCGCAAGCTCGCGACGTTCCTGGGCCTCGAGGCACAGAGTCGCTACAGGGCGGGCTTCCAGCCGCTTCAGGCCGATTTCCTCGCCGGTTTCCTCGCAAAATCCGTAACTGTGCTCGTCAATGCGAGCGAGCGCAGAATCGATCTTGCGCAGCAGCTTGCGCTCGCGATCACGGGTTCTCAGTTCGAGACCGAACTCCGATTCCTGCGTAGCACGGTCGTTCGGGTCCGGGAAATTCGCCGCCTCGTCCTGCATGTGATGAACCGTCCGGTCCACCTCGTACATCAGCTCCCGCTTCCACGCGCCCAGGATATTGCGGAAATGATCGAGCTGCTTATCACTCATGTAGTCCTCACCACGCCTGGGGTTGTAGGGCGTGATGCCATGAATAGGGCCTGTCAGCACGTCGCCGCGCGTTTTGACCCTGTTCCTCGCGACAGGACGATTCCTGGTGACGGTCTTCTTCCGCGCAGCCGGTTTCCTGGCCACTTTCTTGGCGGAGGCTTTCTTCTTGGCCACCTTTTTCTTCGCGACCTTCTTCTTTGAAACCTTTTTGGCAGCCGTCTTCTTCCTGGCTACCTTTTTCTTCGCAACCTTCTTCTTGGCTACTTTCTTCCTGGCCACCTTCTTCTTGGCTACTTTCTTCCTGGCCACCTTCTTCTTGGCTACTTTCTTCCTGGCCACCTTCTTTTTGCTGGCCTTTTTCCTGGCCACCTTCTTTTTGGTGGCCTTTTTCCTGGCAACCTTCTTTTTGCTGACCCGCTTCTTCGGCGCTGCTTTCTTCCTGGTCACTTTGCGCTTGCTGGCAGCGACCCTGCGGGACGCCGTCTTCTTAGCTGCCACCTTCTTGCGAGAGGTCGTGGCTTTCTTCCGCTTCTTACTTGCGGCCTTTCGTACGGGCATTTTTTGACTCCTGCCGGACTCAGAAAAGGCGGGGATTATACATGGCTTGCGGGCGCATGGAAGCCCATTTTTCATCGGATTTTCAGGGGTGTGGAAGGCCCGCCCGCTACCGGCTCTGAGCGGCCCTGTGGCGGGCATTAGAATCGTTTTATGCGGGAAATTACTTTAAACTACGCCGAACTCTCTGGCACTGGGCACCAATTCACCGCATGCGACTCAGCAAGATAAAACTTGCCGGCTTCAAATCCTTTGTAGATCCAACGACCATCACTTTCCCCAGCAGCCTTGTCGGCGTCGTTGGGCCCAATGGTTGTGGGAAGTCCAACGTCATTGACGCGGTGCGGTGGGTCATGGGCGAGAGCTCGGCCAGCCGGCTTCGCGGCGACTCGATCACGGACGTCATTTTCAATGGTTCCAGCGCCCGCAAGCCGGTCGGTGCCGCATCGGTCGAACTGCTGTTTGACAACAGCAACACGACCCTGGAGGGCCAGTACGCGAAATACGCGGAAATCGGTATTCGGCGCGAGGTCAGTCGCGACGGGATATCGACCTACTACCTCAACGGCACCCGCTGCCGCCGTAAGGACATAACGGGCGTTTTCCTGGGGACGGGGCTCGGACCGCGCAGCTACTCGATTATCGAGCAGGGGATGATCTCCCGGGTGATCGAATCGAAACCCGAAGAGATGCGGGTGTTTCTGGAGGAGGCCGCAGGAATCTCCAAGTACAAGGAACGTCGTCGCGAGACATCAAATCGCATCAAGCGCACCAAGGAAAACCTGGCTCGCATTCAGGACGTACTCGAGGAGGTCGAGAAGCAGATCAAGCACCTCGACCGTCAGGCGAAGACAGCCGAGCGCTATGGCCGTTACAAGGAAGAAGAACGCCGGACAGCTGCAGAACTGCTGGCATTAAGGACCAGCAGCCTCGACGACAAGGCGAGTGAGGCGAATACGCTGCTGTCCGAGCGCAAGACCCGGATGGAAGAGCAGATCGCCGGGCAACGCAAAGTCGAGGCAAACATCGAGGATGCCCGCTCACGGCAGAACGAACGCACAGACCTGTTCAACGTTGTCCAGGGCCGTTACTACAAGGTCGGCTCCGAAATCGCGCGGCTCGAACAGACCATCGAACACGCGAAGGAACTGCGTGAGCGTCAGGAGAAGGACCTTGAGCAAGCCGTGCAGGGCGCCAGGGAAATCGTCGAGCACATCGACAAGGACGAGTCGGAAATCGCGCAGCTCGAGTTAACGCTCAATGAGCTCGTTCCTGGCCTCGAGCAGGCGCAACAAAGCGAGAAGGCCTCGGCGGAGTCGCTACAGCTGGCGGAGGCCGCGCTGGCCGAGTGGCAGGAGCAGTGGGACGACTACACACAGAAGTTCAACGCGGCTCAGCAACAACGCAATATCGAACAAACACGCGCCGAGCAGATCGAGTCGCGTATCAAGGGTTATACGGATCGCCGCAAGAAGCTCGATGATGCCCGCACGGCCGCCGACCGGGACGAGCTGAAAGCGAAATTCGACGAATTGACGGGGCAGGAGCAACGCAAGCGGCAAGCCCGCGACGAGTTCGACCGGCACGTCACCAGTATCGGAGACAAGGTACGCAAACTCCGCGAGCAGGACACAAAGCTCACTCGGCTGGTCGACGAGCGTAAGGCGACCGTGCAGGCGGCCCAGGGCAAGTACGCGTCTCTCGAAGCGCTGCAAAAAGCGGCGCTGGGTGAGGGCGACGAAGGCGTCAAGCGCTGGCTGGAAGTCGAGGGAATCGACGGCGATCGACGCGTCGCCAAATCCATGGACGTTGCAGACGGCTGGGAGAAAGCGGTCGAGACCGTGCTCGGGCAATACCTGCAAGCGGTCTGTGTCACCGAGCTGGAGCCCGCTACGGCCAGCATTGCAAACCTCAAGGAAGGTAATCTGACGTTGTTGCTGGACGCCACTGAAGAGGCGGCCAGCGGCGACGCAGCGACCTTGGCAGCCAAGGTCAATGCCGCCCCGGCATCCGTCGCTCAAATATTGCGGCGAGTGCGGGTCGCCGATTCTCTCAATGACGCGTTGGCCCTGCAGGGGCAGCTCGAGGACCACGAATCCGTAGTGACCGCTGACGGAATCTGGCTTGGCCGGAGCTGGCTGCGGGTGTCACGCGATAAGGACCCGAAATCAGGTGTCCTGGCCCGTGAACATGAGCTGCGCCGCCTCAAGTCCGATATGCGAGAGTTCCAGGCACGTTTCGAGAGCGCCAGGAAGCTGCTGATCGACGGTCGCATGCGGCTGACTCAGCTGGAAGAGCGTCGTGAGTTGATGCAAAAAGACGCGGCGGCGCTGGTCAATGAATACTCCGAGATCCGATCGGCGCTCGACTCCGCGCGTTACCAGCTCGACCAGATCAATGCGCGGGAAGCCGCTATCTCCGAGGAAACGAGTGAGGTCGATAACGAGAGGATCTCGGCCGAGGAGCAATTGCGAGATTCTCAGCAGCTGTTCGATCAGGCCACGGTCAGCCTCGAGGAACTGGATACGCTGAAGCAAAACCTGGAGGGCAGGCGCGACGAATTACGCGCTGACCTCGACCGTGTACGAGCGCAGGCGCGAGAAGACCGCGAGGTCGTCCAAACCGTTACGATCCAGTTCGAAAGCCGGCGATCGAGCAAGGAGTCCGCGGCCCAGAATCTCGAGCGCATGCAGTCGCAGCTCAAGCAATTTGAATCGAGAGAGCAGGAGATTCGCGACCAGCTGGATCATAGCCAGGCACCGCTGGCGGGTAACAAGATTCTCCTCGACGAACAGCTCAAGAACCGGGTACTCGTCGAGCAGGAACTCGGCTCGGCCAGGAAGCTCGTTGACGACGTCGATCATGAGCTGCGAGAACTTGATCAGTCCCGCATGCAGATCGAACAGGCTGTCGATGCCGCGCGGAGCGAGGTCACCGAGGCCGATTTGGCACTGCGCGAGATCGAGGTACGCCGGGAAGGATTTGTAGAGCAGCTATCGCAGACTGATTTCGAATTGGAAACGCTGGTCGACGAGCTTGATGAAGCGGCCACTATCGAGGGCTGGGAAGAGAAGGTCGAAAAAGTGCGGCGACGCATCGATCGCCTGGGCCCAATCAATCTGGCGGCGATCGACGAGTTCAAAGAGCAGTCGGAACGCAAGGAGTACCTCGACTCCCAACTCAAGGACCTCAACGATGCGCTCGAAACCTTGGAAGCTGCCATACGCAAGATCGACCGGGAAACCCGCTCGCGCTTTCGCGAGACGTTCGAAGACGTCAATGCCGGCTTCAAACGGTTGTTCCCGAAGTTGTTCGGCGGTGGCCACGCGTACCTTGAATTGACCGGTGACGATCTGTTGTCGGCTGGCGTCTCCGTGATGGCGCGTCCGCCAGGCAAGCGCAACAGTACGATTCACCTGCTGTCGGGCGGAGAAAAGGCCCTGACCGCCGTTGCCCTGGTATTCGCCATCTTCGAATTGAATCCGGCGCCGTTTTGCCTGCTGGACGAGGTCGATGCGCCGCTTGATGATGTCAATGTCAGCCGCTTCTGCGACATCGTGAAGGAAATGTCCGAGAAGGTGCAGTTCGTGTTCATTACGCACAACAAGGGCACGATGGAGATGGCGCGGCAACTGACCGGTGTTACCATGCAAGAGCCTGGCGTTTCCCGACTCGTGTCGGTTGATCTCGACGAAGCGGTGAAGATGGCGGCAAGCTAGGCCACAAGAATAATCCTGGACAAAGAGATGGACGGTCTGCGCTGGTTGCTGTTGTTGTTTGGGGCGTTGGTGATCGCCGGTGTCTATCTGTACAGCCGCCGGGAGAAAGAGACACCGCAACCCGAACCGGCTCCTGATCGCCTCGAGCCAACGCTCGGCGCCGCTGAAGAGGATTCAGAGACTGTCGTCGAACCACCTGCGGCTACGCCCGGCGGCCCACAGAAGATCGTCACATTGCGGCTCGTTGCGCGGGAGGGAAGTTCGTTTCGCGGCGACGAACTGATCCTCAGCATGCGCGGTATCGGTCTGCGCCACGGCAAATTTGGCATCTTTCACCGCTACGATGGCAGCGACGAGGACAGGACGATCTTCAGCGCGGCCAGTCTCGTAGAGCCGGGTAGCTTCGACCTCTCCAACATCAAAGAGCAGAAACTGCCCGGAATCAGCCTGTTCTCGATATTTCCCGGCCCAATCGACGGGGCCGAAGCGTTTGACTTGATGATGGCCGCTGCTCGTACACTCGCACAGTCGCTCGATGCGGAGCTGCTGGATGAGTCTGGCAGCACGCTCAGCATTCAGCGCGAACGCTATATGCGCGAAGAGATCATCCAGTTCGAGCACAGTATCAAGGTCGCCTGAGGGCTGATCGCCCGAGCCCAAGCATGACCGCGTCAAGTGACACTGTCCGGCAGATAGAGTCGCTCCGCGACGAGATTCACCACCACAACCATCGGTATCACGTACTCGACGACCCGGAGATTCCGGACGCTGAATATGACCGCCTGGTACGGCAACTTCAGGCGATGGAGCGCGAGCATCCCGAGCTTGTCACTCCCGACTCACCAACGCAGCGCGTGGGCGACGAACCCATCGATGCCTTTGGGACCGTGCAGCACCGGTTGCCGATGCTGTCACTCGACAATGCATTTTCCGAAGATGAATTGCGTGACTTTCACCGTCGCGTGGTCGATCGCCTGGAACGTTCCAATGTCGGGGACGATCTCGGATATGCTGCGGAACCGAAACTCGACGGCGCGGCAGTCAGTCTGTTGTACGTCGACGGCAAACTTGAGCGAGGCGCGACCAGGGGCGACGGCACACGTGGTGAAGACATCACCCACAACGTACGCACGATTGACTCTGTACCGTTGCGCCTGCTCGGCAAAGGATATCCGTCGATGCTGGAAGTTCGGGGTGAAGTCTTCATGCCGAAAGCGGGTTTTGAGGCTTACAACAAGAAAACACTGGAGGCTGGCGAAAAGACCTTTGTGAATCCGCGCAACGCAGCGGCCGGGAGCCTGCGACAGCTTGACCCGAAGTTGACAGCCGAAAGGCCATTGGACATTTACGTGTACTCGGTCGGAATGGTCGAAGACGGGCCGCTTCCCGATTGCCATAGTGACGTCCTCGATCAGCTGCAGCAGTGGGGGCTCAAGACCTGCCCGGAGCGAAAGGTAGTCAAAGGCGTCGAGGGCTGCCTGGCTTACTACAACGACATTGGAAAACGGCGGGATTCGTTGCCCTACGAGATAGACGGTGTCGTCTACAAGGTCGATAGCCGGGCGGACCAGGACGAACTCGGCTTTGTATCACGCGCGCCGCGTTGGGCGATCGCCCACAAGTTCCCCGCACAGGAGGAACTGACGGTGGTTCAGGGCGTCGAGTTCCAGGTAGGCCGCACGGGCGCCATTACGCCGGTAGCCAGGCTGGAGCCCGTATTCGTCGGCGGCGTAACGGTAAGCAATGCGACATTGCACAACATTGATGAGCTCAATCGCAAGGACGTAAGAGTCGGTGACACGGTCATCGTGCGGCGTGCCGGTGACGTCATTCCGGAGGTAGTCAGCGTTATCTCGGCTCGCCGGCCGACAGGCACAAAGCGTGTTGGATTGCCTCGGAAGTGCCCCGTGTGTAGATCGAAGGTTAGCCGGGAGGAGGGCGAGGCGGTTGCCCGATGCACGGGTGGACTCTACTGCGCGGCACAGAGGATCGAAGCACTGAAACACTTCGTTTCACGCCGGGCGATGGATATCGACGGGCTCGGCTCGAAACTCATCGAGCAGCTGGTTGCGATCGAGAGAATCAAGACACCCGCTGACCTCTATGGAATTCAAGAGAGTGAACTGGCGACGATGGAACGGATGGGAGAGAAGTCCGCGCAGAACCTGATTGCATCGATCGAGAAAAGCAAAGAGACGACGCTGTCCCGCTTTCTCTATGGCCTGGGAATTCGTGAGGTCGGCGAAGCGACGGCGGCCAGCCTCGCAACTCACTTCGGCGGCTTGCAGGCAATCATGGCCGCGAGCGATGCGGATTTGTTAGCTGTTACCGATGTCGGGCCGATCGTAGCATCGCGAATTCGCGCATTTTTCGATGAGGAGCACAATCGGGACGTGATTCAGCGCCTCCAGGAATCGGGGGTGCACTGGACAGAAACCGAACCGGCGGCAACGGCATCAGACGGTCCTCTGGTTGGAAAGACGTTCGTGCTCACCGGCACGCTGTCCACGATGACCCGTGACGAGGCCAAAGACAGAATTCAGCAGCTCGGCGGCAAGGTCACCGGTAGCGTATCCAAGAAGACGGATTTCGTAATTTTCGGGGAAAAAGCAGGTTCAAAGCTCGCGAAAGCACAGCAACTCGGAGTCGAAACACTCGATGAACCTGCCCTCGAGGCTCTGCTTGAAGACATATAGCGAATCCTTCTAAGCAGTATCGGTTCAACCCCTCAGAGCGTGCGAGACGAATTTCCCCGGTATTCGTTAAGAAACAGTTATGGCGCCAGATCGGTAGTAATGGCATTGCTTGGGCGATTTTTCCCAAGATCGGCTTTTTGTTGGTAAAAACCTCATGCAATCAATATATTCGGCGTCCATGCAAGACGACATTCAACGGCAAATATTAGGGGCGTTCCTCGTAGTACTGAAACCGATCGCGCGGATTCTTCTGCGTTTCGGAATCGGATTCAGGGAATTCTCGGAAATAGCGAAGACCGCGTTCGTTGACGTAGCCAGTTCGGATTTTGGACTTCGCGGCCGCCCAACTAATATCTCAAGGGTCGCCGTCATGACAGGCTTGACGCGGAAAGAGGTAAAGCGAGTGCGCGTCAAGATTGCGGATGGTGAACATTCTGTCGTTGTTCGAACTACGCCGCTTTGCGAGGTCTTGCATCGATGGAATGCAGAAAACGAATTCTTGGACAATTCCGGGCGTGCTGCCGTGCTTCCGTTTGCCGGAGAATCCGGATCCTTCTCAAGTCTGGTTAAGCGTTTTGGTGGCGACATCCCCCCTGGGGCCATGCGAACCGAGCTGAAAAGAGTGGGGGCCGTCGAGGAAGATGATGAAGGAAATCTTAGAGCGGTGCGGAGAAGTGTGACGCCCGAGGGATCCCACGAGAACTTAGTTGCAGCATTGGCCCACAGCATTTATCCCTTGCTATCGACAGTTGCCCACAATGTTGATCCAGAAAGAAAAGAAGACACATGGGCGCAGCTGACCGCATTTACGCAATCTGTTAGATCAAGCGATATTTCTCGAGTCCGACGAATTAGTTTTGATAGATTGTCAGAAGTTTCTGAGTCGTTCGACGATCTTTTTATTGCTTATGAGTCTCTTCACGAAGCTGATCCGGGCGACAACGACCGCAACACAATAGCGGTTGGTGTCTTTTATTTTGAAGACACTGAGATGGGTGCTACGTCGCGCTGGTAGACGTTCTGGCGCTTAATTGCATAACGATAACCGCGGGGCAAAAGAAATTAGGAGAATAATGCTAATCGAACGAGCTGGTTGCTCAATCAATCCGGCGTAGCGGGGTTAACGGTGAAACTCACTCGTTCGCCGACAACGTAGTAGCCGAGTTTTTCGTAGATACGTTCAGCAGCATCACCAATTTCAGTATTTAGCGTGATGAATGTCCTTCCGGAACAAAGTAGGTTGACACTCACCTCCTGGACTAGAGATGTCGCGTAGCCTCTTCCGCGATATTTTTCAGGTGTAAATACAGATGAAATTCTGTTCCCTGAGCAATTGATACCTGAGATGGTTAACAATGCCTTGGGTTTCTGATCAACCCAAAAATACAACAGGCCATCCTCGAGCTTTCGAATGAGGAATTTTTCGATATTGACGTTTGCCGGTTTTTCTACGTCATATAACCTTCCCCAAGCCCTTACTAGATCTCCGTCTGATTGGTCTCCAATTCGTACGGTTCCTTTGGCAGTTCGTAGTTTAGTCGGCGAAGCATCCAGCCTGTAGACACTCCATTCTGAATGAAGTGCTGCTGTCGAGTCGGTCAATTCGGCATAATGTTTTGCAAGTTGATTTGCGGGTTGTCTTGGACCATGAATGCGACTTGGCGTTTGAATATCCGACTTCAAATCTGCAAAGAACTTGTCCGCAACATCGACCGACATCTCCGACAATGTTATTCCGTCAGGCTCTGCAAATATCGCACACCCAACAATCTCACCGTTGTTTTCAATATGGGCGAAGATAAACGGGCGTTTGTGAATGTGTTTTCCACTGCCCAGAGCATGGGCTAGAGATAGTACGCCGTTGTGGATGACTTCTTGCTCGGATAGCCATCCGCCACAATTGGCGAGAAACTCGTCAGCCGTTTGATGCCGCACCATCCGTGAACTTTTTCGATCGAAATCCATTTAACAAATTGCAGTTAGGTGTCGGCCTCAGAAAGAGGAATCGTTCGGGAGTATAGCAGGACCTAATTCACGCACGCTGTCTAATCTGACAAAAAACGTGTTCTCTTTTCGTACGTTTTTGGTTACGCGATTTGAGATCTTGGCGTTAGGTTCGGCACTGAAATTCGGCTAATTGAACATGAACATTGGCGAATCTTGTTCAGTATCATAGTTCACTTTCGCTTGTTCGATGCCTCGTTTGCCGGGTTGCACGCAGCCGATGTAGCAATCACTTGGCGTGGCCTCCGGCGATAATAAAATAGTCTCCGTCGGCAAAAACCTTCTCCAATCCTATTGGTGGCAATTCCCCAATTCCCATCCGTACTTGCGGAAATTTGGCAAGAAAATCACATCTGGCAGCAACAATCTTGCACAGATGGTCTCCTGCAGGCCTGCACCTGGCGACAAGCTATCGGTTGAAACTAACTTGCCATCACCGCAATCAAAGTGCTTAAATTAAACATAATCAAATGGTTATAAGACTGCTCTGGACGACCACAAGAACATGCACGTGCAAATTGTTGACATAATATCTAAGGGCATCACAAATGGTTGGCAATAACCACAAACGGTACTTTCGTAGGTGCTTGCGACTCTCGCGAAGGGACGGTAGTTTACATATTACGTCGGGGGTGCGGCCCTAAATGGCTCAGAGCGTCAAAGACCACCTTAGGGAAGCACTCACGCTAATGCTGAAACCATTGGCGCGGTTGATGATCGCGCAAGGTGTAACGCACGCGGAATTTGCCGAGACAGCCAAAGCAGTATATGTCGAGACAGCATTAAGACATTTTGAGGTTGCGGGCCGCGTAAATAAGTCTCGTATTGCAATATTGACGGGGCTTACGAGAAAGGAGGTAAAAAACGTAATAGACCGAACCCTGGAGGTTCGGCAGGCCGACAAAACTTACTCAAGACCGGAAAGGGTATTAACCGGCTGGTTCAGCGATCCCGTGTTTACAGGGCCTTACGGAATTCCGCTTGAGTTACCGTACGAAGCAGACGAACCAGATGGCCCATGTTTCGTCAAGTTGGTGAAGCAATACAGCGGTGACATGGCACCCCGCCAAATGCTAAACGAGCTGCTGGTATCCGGATCGGTGGTGGAAGTAGAGGGGCGATTTAAGGCAGTACGACGAATTTACAAATTTTCCGCACTATCTCCGGAATTTATCAAAAGGCTAGGTGAGGTTGGATATAGGGTTTTTTCGACGGCCGCAAAGAACATTGACAAGCAAATGGAAGGCAGCGGTTATTTCGATCGAATGGTTTTTGCTGATGAGGGTTGTACGGAAGAGGTCATTGACCAATTTGATGAATACATAAAGGTACGAGGCCAAGAACTTCTTGAGGAAATAGATGTTTGGTTCTCGTCGAGAGAGAAACAGGACAAACCAGGGGAAGCTAAGAAGGACACGGGACTATACATGGTCCACTATGTAGAAAGCCCAGACGAGAAGCTGTCATTGAAAGACATACTTCTAGAGCGAGGGGTGGAGCCGGACGCTTAAAGAACTCCGGATATTTCAATCATCAAAATGTGGGTACGAATGGACCGTGCCTACTTAAAACGAGATAAGGGACGGTTGGAGTAATTTAAAAAATAAGGAGCGAAAAATGAGCATGGCAAGAAGCGCCAGGGTGCATTGCATTCTGGGAGCGACGCTGATTGCAGGCCTGTTGCCATTGTCCGTGATAGCAAGCACGGGCAATAGCGGTGCGCAAGGCATCAACGGCGGCGATGTAGCCGGAATCAACGGCGGCGATGTAGCCGGAATCAACGGCGGCGATACTCAGGGTATCAACGGCGGTGACGTAGCTGGCATCAATGGTGGTGACGTAGCCGGCATCAACGGTGGCGATACCCAAGGTATCAACGGCGGTGACGTGGCTGGTATCAACGGTGGCGATACCCAAGGTATCAACGGTGGTGACGTTCTCGGCATCAACGGCGGTGACGTAGCTGGTATCAACGGCGGTGACGTTCTCGGTATCAACGGTGGTGACGTTCTCGGTATCAACGGCGGTGACGTTCTCGGTATCAACGGCGGTGGAGTTG
>Ga0255052_10000111_pt1 | contig 59774 bp, 55 predicted proteins | sample JV7_2_21_MG_FD_188632 | JGI IMG/M metagenome (GOLD analysis project Ga0255052, IMG submission 188632) | Seawater microbial communities from Jervis Inlet, British Columbia, Canada - JV7_2_21 | ecosystem: Environmental > Aquatic > Marine > Inlet | place: Canada: British Columbia | collected...
ATGGCTATTTCCGAAGTTGTTTTAGAACATTAATGACAGATAGCGGGATCATATTTGACTATGGCGTCTGCGCGCCAATGTGATTTGCCCTACTTTCATACGTACCATTCCGGACTGCGATCAACATTTGAGTGATATATGACCATGCCAGACTTCTGATCGCAGCTCATCTCGTTGGGTGACTGAAAAAACGCTGGCAATATTCACGTTTCGGAGCAAATCTTATGGCGAACCCTGCGCAAGTCTTCTTAATCCTGGCCGCCACGGCCTTGGTGACCCCCGATGAAGTCCGGGGGCAGGAGACCAGTACGGGTGCTGAGATTTTTGCTGAAAACTGTTCCGTATGCCATGGGGAAAAAGGTGACAGGGCGAAACAAGCAGACGGACTGAGTCCGCCCCCGCGCGATTTCACCGACGACAAAGCACGCCGCGAGCTGAGCCGTGAGCGGATGATCTACTCGGTCACCCACGGCCACCCGGGGACCGCCATGATCGCCTGGGGCGTACGGTTCTCCGATGAGCAGATCAGCCAGGTAGTGGACTACGTTCGCGACTCCTTCATGTTCCCCATGGGGGAGGAGAAATGGATGCAGGAGAACATGGTGGCTGCCACCGACGGGGCAACCATGGAGCATCAGCACAACCTCCACTGGGATTTGGAAGAAATCGCCAAGCCCATGCCGTTCAGCCTGACCGGCGACTTCGAAAGCGGCAAGCTCTTCTACAATGATAACTGTTACATATGTCACGGCGAACGGGGGGACGGCAAAGGTCCCCGCAGCAATTTCATTTTCCCCAAACCGCGCAACTTCACCGAATCATATGCCTTGTACAAGTTCGGCCGGGAACATATTTTCTACTCCATCTCCGACGGTGTTGCGGGCACCGAGATGCCGGCCTGGAAGTATGTACTTGACCGGCAGCAAATCGCCAACGTGACGGAATATGTCTTTCAGGCCTTCATCGCCGCAAACCTGCCGGAGGGTTACATCTCAGAGATGGCGGTCAAACTTCAGCAGCGCCCTGCTGCCATGGGCCACAGCCACGGCGGCGGGCAGCATCCGGCCCTGCCATGGGATTTCATTAAATGGATTGTGCTGTTCATGATCCTGACGTTGGGCTGGGCGCTGATGAGCAAGCCCCCCAGCGACCCCCGTCCATTCAGCCTGCCTTTGACCAGGATCCCGTTATTGGCCCCGGTCGTACGCTATCTCAATACCAGCACAGTGCCCCTGGCGACCCTGAAAGTCGTTTCTGTCGTGTTTTACCTGCTGGTTATCGTTGCGGGTATCTTCGGCACGGTACATGCAGAGCACAACTTTGCGACGGTGCTGGTATGGGGCCTGTGGTGGCCATTGGTGATCATCTCGGTCTTTTTTCTGGGCTCGGCGTGGTGTGCCATCTGTCCCTGGGAGACACTTTCAAAGCTGGTGGTGCTGCGCAAGCTTTTGCGACGCCCGGAGAAAAATCGCGAGCGCAGCAACAAGGTACCGATCAGGTTTCGTAACGTCTATCCGGCCCTGGCGCTTTTTCTGGGTTTGACCTGGCTGGAGTTGGGGGCAGGTGTAACCAGCATTCCCTGGGCCACCGCCGGAATGGCGCTGATCATGTTTATTTTGGCCACCGCCTGTCTGGTGTTGTTCGAGCGCAAGGCATTCTGCCAGTATTTCTGCCCGGTAGGGCGCACCATTGGTTATTACGGACGTCTGGCACCAATTGAGATTCGTCCGGTAGACAATGATATCTGTGCAAAGTGCGTGACCATGGAGTGTTACCACGGCACCGCCGAGATCGAACCTTGTCCCACTCATTTGACCGTGGGTCGTTTTGGCCAGAACACCTCATGTATCTCCTGCGGTTCCTGTGTACGTTCATGTCCGTACGAAAACGTTACCTGGCGTCTGCGGGCGTTGGACAAGGAAGCCACCCAGGTCTCCGAGACCCGTTGGGATGGCGCCTGGTTCATGTTGGGCCTGTTGGCGATCACCATCTTTCACGGTCTCACCATGCTGCCCCCCTGGAGCAACGCGGTGACTTGGCTATCCGGTGTTTTGGGAGAGGGAGATCCATTGCTTTTGACCTTCACCATCTTGATGGTGGCGGGTTGTGCGTTGCCCGTGGCGCTCTATGTGCTGTGCATTTACGCGATACGCTTCACCGCCTCCATGGCGGTTTCATTCAAGCAGTTGTTCACCCGATTGGCCTTCATTTCATTGCCGTTGGCATTCGCTTACCATCTGGCACACAACCTGGACCATTTCATCCGGGAGATCCCCAATTTGTTCAAGGTGATGCTAAACCCCTTCGGCGTGGGGATGCGGCCTTTGACGGGGTCGGAACGGCACATTCTGATGATGGAGTCCCCGATTTCCGACTGGTGGATTTTCCTCGGGCAGTCCCTGTTGATGGCTTTCGGCTATTGGGTGGCGATCAAAATAGTGAGATACCGGACCCGGGGAGGATTGCAGGGCGGTCGCGATCTCACCGGTGTGCAACTGCTGCCGGCGTTTCTCTTCGTGGTAGCGGTGACTGTTTTCAACATATGGCTTTTGGGGCAAAACATGGTGATGCGCTTGTAAATCACTGCGGGTCTTTCAGGGCGCAAAAACTCTATCCGGACCATGGTCTTGCCAATTGCGCGATGTTACACACCCTATTAATTTGAAGTCGGGCTGGACACCGACGTAAAACGGCTCCCACAGGCGGGTTTGAAGGCGGTGATTGTTGCGTTGCCCGGCTTCTTCTTACCGCTTCTGCTAACGTTTGGTCTTGCTTTCTGGATGCTAGAGTTACAGCTGTTGGTTTCGCTTTTCATAGGCGGCACGATGACCGCTACAAGTTTCGGTATTACGGTACGAGTACTAGCAGATTTAAACCGTCAGCATTCTAGTGAAGGCCAAATCGTGTTAAACGCGGCCGTACTCGATGATATTTTGGGCGTCTTGCTCCTCGCCCTGCTCTATGAATATTCCAGAAGCGAGCGAAATGCCTACGGGTTCACAGACGGTGAAGACAGAATGACGACCCCGAAACACAACGGCTGTCCGCTCGAAACTTTCTGGGACGCGGCCTTCGATGACTACATTTTCTGACCCTTTCTCCGAAATTGCCGCCGTGCTGGCAGTTGCGGCCGTGATCGGTGCGCTCGCGTTCTGGCTACGCCAACCTCTGATCATTGCATTCATTTTCGTTGGAGTTTTGCTCGGTCCTGCGGGATTGGACTGGGTACATGCCTTTGATCAGGTAGACCTGTTCGCAAAGCTGGGGATTGGTCTGCTGCTGTTCGTGGTTGGTCTGAAACTCGATCCCCACCTGATCCGCTCGGTGGGCCGGGTAGCCGTGGTGGCTGGCTTGGGCCAGATGATCATTACAGCGATAGTTGGTTACGCCGTTGCACTCGCCCTCGGAATGACGCCGATGACTGCTTTTTACGTGGCGGCGGCCCTGACATTCTCCAGCACCGTCATCATTGTCAAATTGCTGTCGGATAAACGAGAGATCGAAGCGCTGCATGGGCGCATTGCGCTCGGTATCCTGATCATGCAAGACATTGTGGTCGTGATATTGATGATCGGATTGACCGCCTATGGCGGCGAGGCGCAGAAGCCGCATTTTGGCGTGCAAGCGCTCGAAGTTATTGGCAAGGGCGTCGGCTTCCTGGCGCTCATCGCGATTGCTACCCGTTATCTACTGCCGTCACTGTTACGCTCGCTGGCACACTGGCCCGAATTGTTGAGCCTTTTTGCGATTGCATGGGCAATCGGACTGGCATCGCTCGGAACTGGATTGGGATTTAGTAAGGAGGTGGGCGCCTTCGTTGCCGGTGTTGCGCTTGCGGCTACGCCGTACAAAGCGATACTCGCAGCTCGACTGGTGAGCCTGCGCGACTTTTTGCTCTTGTTCTTCTTCATAGATCTTGGTGTGCAGATCGATATGGGGCAGCTGAGGACGGCGCTAGGACCAGCAATCTTGCTATCGGTGATCGTGCTGGTGGGCAAGCCGATGATGATTATGGCATTCGTTGGTGGTCTGCGCTATGCGAAACGCACAGCAGCAACGGTGGGTCTCGCTATGGGCCAGATCAGCGAGTTTTCTCTAATCTTCGCAGCCTTAGGCTTAAGCCTGGGCCACATCGACAAACCGACTATGAGTCTAATCACACTGATTGGTCTTATCACCATTGGCTTGTCAACCTACATGATTCTTTATAGCCGTTGGCTTTATGAGCGGCTTGAGCCAGCGCTCAGAATCTTCAAATTTGGAACGCCTGGCATCGACGAGCTTCAAAGTGATGCCGCACGGGCAAGCTCGTCTCCGGTCGATACCATTGTGTTTGGATTGGGCCGGTACGGCAGAAACCTCGCGCAAGAGTTGCAGCGACGCGGACGGTCGGTGCTTTGCGTAGATTTTGACCCCGAGCGAGTACGGTTTTGGCACCAGGAAGGACTGGCGGCCCTCTACGGTGACCTGGAAGATACCGAGCTTTTCCATGCCTTACCGCTCGCTGATGCACAGTGGGTCGTGAGCACGATACCGGAGCGGGACAAGTGTCTGGTATTGCTGCATGCGTTGGAGCACAACAAATTTGCCGGCCGCATAGCGCTAACCGCAGAAACAATACGGCATCGCGAGTTTCTTCTGGACGCTGGAGCTGATGTGGTGCTGCTGCCGTTTCATGACGCAGCATCAGAAGCCGCCTGTATGTTGGCGTCACGCAAAGAGACACGCCGGGAACGCGCGTCCACAAGCGATGAATCGCACGGTTCGCACGACTAGCGCATCCCGTCACGAGCAAAGTCTTCACGCTTCGGCCGATTAATTCTCAAATTTATCAGTTAATTAGAAACGGCCACGACTCGACATCGCCGTAAAAAAAAGTGATCGGCCGGTAGAAGAACTGTGGCAACGGAAAGACGGATCAGTCCATGCGCTGGCGTCCATAGAACTGCGCAATTTGTGCCGACAGCTGGACATTGAGTTGCCGCCTGACACGAAGGTATCGAGGCTGGGCGGGTTAGTCACGGACCTGCTCGGACGGATTCCGGTAGAAGGGGACACGGTGGAGTGGAACGACTGCTGGCTCGAGGTGCTTTCGGCAAGCCACTGGAGCGCGGAGCTGGTCTCGATAAAGAAGAAAGCCTGACCGTCAGACCTAACACGAGTATTTAGGTCCCGAGTAGAGCCCAGAAGAACACCTGATTTGAAGTTAAGTCGACGATTAATAAGTTGACCCTCTTCGAAACTAATCAACTCAGCCACAAGATCCGCTAGCCGTATACGTACTGAGCTTATTCTGGGCGGCTTGCATCATGTGTGCCAACGGGCTACCGAGCAATACAGATGAAGTTGTTGCGCCTTACAAAGACAGCGCAACCATTCAATCAAAAGGTGGCCGCAAGTTCGACAGTCGGCTGCGAATCTTATCGACCGTGTCCGCAACTGCAAGACTTCTGCGCATGATGGTGTCGATGGTTCGATGATAGGGCAAGGTTTCAGGCTCGAGTCCATCAAGAAAGTTTTTGACATACAGGCCGAGCTCGGTATCACCTGACGTTTTTAGCTGACGACGAAAAAACAAAGTATCCGCGTCTTCCTTGCGGGTGGCCAGCAGCAGAAATGTGTAGACAGTTCCTTCAATTGTTACATCTGCTTCCGCCACTTCGTTCCCGGCGTGCAGTTTTTTCTTATCAAGCCTCACTGAGAAACTAAGCCCTGCGTCGGTAACAAAAACGTTCATCGCACGCTGAGCAAGGAATCCAAGCTCCCCTGCTTCCAAAGGCGTCGCAAGCATTGCATTCATCGCATTTGTAATGGCTATTGCCTTTAATGGCAATGGCACCCATGCCAATGGTTTCCTGACGATGGTCGGCAGCTCCGGTGAAGCGCGGCTGGATGCTGAATTATTCATGGTCAGGTTTCCAATCAGCTTCCTTAATCAATGCCAAGTTCGGCCCACATTTTGTCTACTCGATTTTTGACGTCGCCGCTCATTTTTATCGGTCGGCCCCATTGTCGATCTGTTTCGCCCGGCCATTTCGTGGTTGCGTCGAATCCGAACTTGGACCCAAGGCCTGAAATCGGACTGGCAAAATCCAGATAATCTATCGGTGTATTTTCGACCACTGTCGTGTCCCGGGCCGGGTCCATTCGCGTCGTCATTGCCCAGATCACCTGCTCCCAGGAACGCACGTCTATGTCATCGTCGGTAACAATCACAAACTTGGTGTAGGTGAACTGACGCAAATATGACCATATGCCAAACATGATGCGTTTTGCGTGGCCCTTGTAGCCCTTTCTTATGCTCACTATCGCCAGCCGATACGAACAGCCCTCCGGTGGCAAATAAAAATCGACGATCTCCGGGAACTGCTCTTGCAGCAATGGAATGAACATCTCATTCAGGGCAGCCGATAGTATTGATGGCTCATCTTCAGGCGGTTTTCCCGTGTACGTTGCGTGATAGACAGGTTGAGTACGATGCGTAATGCGTTCAACTGTAAACACCGGGAACTTCTCCACTGAATCGTAGTAGCCCGTATGGTCGCCAAACGGCCCTTCGTCCAGCATCTCATCCGGCTCTACAAATCCTTCAAGCACAATCTCTGACGTAGCCGGAACGACAAGGTCATGGCTTAGGCAGCGTGCGATTCTTGTTTTTGCTCCGCGCAATAATCCCGCAAACTGATACTCTGAAATGGTATCCGGTATGGGCGTGACCGCAGCCAGCACGGTTGCCGGGTCAGCGCCAATTGCAACCGCTACCGGAAATCGTTGGCCAGGATGGGCTGCTTTGAATTCCTCGAAATCGATTGCACTGCCGCGATGGTGCAGCCATCGCATGATGAGCCGATTCCGACCTATTACCTGTTGCCGATAAATTCCAATGTTGTGGCGCTCTTTGTGTGGCCCTTTGCTTACAACCAGACCAAATGTAATCAACTTGCCGGCGTCATCTGGCCAACAGGTCTGGATGGGGAACATGGATAAATCGACATCTTCTTTTTCGATTATCTCTTCCTGGCACGCTGGCTTGTCCACTTCCAACGGGTTGAGGTGGCCCAGTTTACGAATGTTGGGTAGCTTGCCGATTGCGCCGCTTACGTTATTAGGCAATACCGGAGATTTCAAAAGAGCCAGTTGCCTGCCAAGCTCACGCAGCGACTCTGCATCGTCGAGGCCGATCGCAGCAGCTACTCTTTTGCTGGTCCCGTACAGATTACCGACCACAGGCATGGCGCCCTCGGTCGGATTTTCAAACAAGAGCGCAGGCCCGGCTTTCTTAATCGTTCGACGACAAATCTCGGTGATTTCAAATGCCGGGCTGACTGGCGTATTGACCCGCTTCAACTCGCCTCGGCGTTCAAGATATTGCAGGAACTCGCGAAGACTGTGGTGAACGGGGCGATCCTCTTCCACCAGCGTAGCCAGTTTTGCTCGCACGAACTGCGACGGTTTGCGAATCATGGGCCACCGGCCCCGCCACATGCAGCCATTCCCGCTTCGCCGTACCAGTAGCCGTCGCACAAACCCACGGGAGAGAAGCGCTCAAGTTTGTATGCCGCTTCAGTTGCCTTCAGGGAACCCGATCGGGCCTGATGAAATAACGAAATCACGTGCTCGGTATTTTCGGATTGCGGGCTGATTCTGAGTATGTTGGGCCCCGTGGCAGAGTCATTCGACTCATGAACCAGGCATTGCACGCTAGCCGACTGGGTCTGAATTCCATTGATGACCAGAAAATTCTCGTCTTCACGCGTTGATAACATCAGCCCATCCGGGTAGTCGACACAACAATTCGCACAATCATCTTTTGACACTTCATGTGCACGCGCGGTATAGCAACGCGCCGAATAAGCCAGCGGCAACCTTCCCCAGGCGAACACCTCAGACTCGATTCGTGCCGGCATCTCCTTCTGAAACCCGGCAAGCACGCTTTTTGATAATTCGACCGGCATAACCCAGCGCGTCAGGCCGAGGCTCACGAGTTTGCCCAATGTTCTGGGATTGTAGATATTCAGTGACGGCCCACCAACGAAGCGCGTATTGCCAGCCAGCATTTGTACCGCCGCCATATCATTTGCCTCGATCGTGAACCTCCCGTTATTGCAAAGTTTCCGGACGTAGCCGAGTTCGGAATCAGCTTCGAGAAGCGCGAGCGTAGACAAAACGACTTCCTTGCCCGCAGTTTGCAATCGTTCGGCTACCTCGATCCAGTCCTGATAGCGAAACGAACGCCGTTTGGAACAAACGGTTTCGCCCAGGTAAACGATATCCACCGGCGTGGACTCGATTGTGCGATAAAAATCGAGCATCTTTTCCTTTGGCCATTGGTAAAGGATCGGTCCCAGGGAAAGGCGCACGCGCGACGATGCATTTTCAATACTCACTGCCATTCCCTTTGGTATGCGCCCAACGTCGTCTGCACACCTTCTGACAACGACGTCAATTGTGACAGCCAGGCGTGCTCTGGCAGGAATTTTTCCGGATCACGTATGCAGGAATCGATTGCGGCGCGTAGCACTTTGGTTGCTGTTGCCACATAAGCAGGGCTGCGCTGACGACCTTCGATCTTGATTGCCGCCACTCCGATTCTCAGCAGGTCGGGCAGAATAGGTAGGGTATTGAGACTGGTTGGTTCTTCGATCGCATAGCTCGTCTTACCGTTTACTTTAAATCGACCTTTGCAGATCGTCGGGTAACCGGCATTTTCATCCTTGTTCACCCGATCGATCAGCACGCCATTCAATCGCGTCTCGAGCTTTGAGTCCGTTTCGGACCAGCGCACGAAGCTGGCCGGTGAACAGGCGCCGAACGTATTCGGCCCCTGCCCTGTTACATAAGAAGAAAGATAACAGCGGCCTTCCACCATGACGCACAAGCTGCCAAAACCAAACACCTCAATGGGAATTGGACTGTGCTCAACCAGGGAGGCCACCTGTTTCACAGACAACACCCGGGGAGCTACAGCACGCTGGACTCCAAATTGCTCTGCATAAAAGCGTATCGCTTCATGGCTCGTCGCCGAGCCTTGTACAGAAAGATGTAGACGAAGTTCAGGCCATTTTTCAGCCGCGTAATCCATTACGCCGATGTCGGCAACAATTAGCGCGTCTACGCCGTACTCCGCTGCCTGATCGACCGCAGTTTCCCATTTTGCAGAGCTACCCGGCTGCGGATAGGTGTTGATTGCAATGTAAACCTTTGTACCGCGAGTACGTGCATAATCCAGTCCCTGCTCTATCTGCTTATTATTGAAATTAAGCCCGGCAAAATGGCGTGCGTTTGTTTCGTCCTTAAAACCGATATAAACCGCATCCGCACCGTTATCTACAGCAGCTTTGAGTGAGGGCAAATTGCCCGCTGGGCACACAAGTTCCATGATAATTCAACATCGCTCAGACAAAGCAATCGAGCGATTGTGCGGACAAGGGCAAGCTTTTTCTATACTCACTTTCCACTATAGCTTTGCCGCTCGTTGGAAAACCTATCCTCCGCGAAAATGCTCCGCGTAGAGTTCTAAAACGCGTATTCATAATGCGGCAGCCATGAAATCACCGCCGATCTTGGCTCCCGGATTGCCCGTCAGGACTGGCTAATACCAGTAATTCTTGCGGCGCCTGCCGGATGTTATGCGCACTCGGCAGTAGCCGGTGCGAATGCCGTCGTCGCTACGCGGCAGCCGGACACAGTTTGATGAATCGTCAGTGACAGCGGTTCGTCGGAACCGACGGGATGAAAACCGAGGAGAATGGTGATGCCGCGGTGTGGGTTGATCGGGTATGAGTGTGATCCGGCATTGCATTGGACGAGAAAACCGTCATCAACGAATGCGCCGGCATCGGCCAGATAACACATGTAGGCGTGCACCTGCGATTGAATTCTCTCGGCGACCTCTTCGGCATTCGGTTCGAATACCGCCCATCGGGTTGCTGAGTCGATCGCATTCGTAATCGAGAGACAGAGTCTCCTGACGGTGAGGCTCGAAAAGCTCCTTTCCATCTGGGTGCCTCGACCGAGAGTGACCGAGCCACAGAGTGTCGAACGTCCACCGGTGTTCCCCGCGATTACGTTCACGCCTTCTTTTACCAGCGAACGGGCGTCGTCAATCGGCACGGCAATTGCCGGTATTAATTCCCGGTTGAACGCAAAGGCCCGTTGGTCGAGGTCCTGCCAGGGGCCTACGTAGTTGTCGAGCTTGCAGAGCAATCCCGCAATTGCAGCACCCGCCGCACGGGGTGTTAGCTCGTCGTCATGTCTCGAATACATGCGCGGAAAATAGGAAAGAATATTGGGGCTTGAATATCCCGAAGACTTCACACCGGCGACGGCATCTTTCGCCGACGCCCAGGGCTCGGGCGGATCCATGATCAGCATGGCACCCCGCTTCCGACAATAGAGCTCTGCTGCAAGAACGGCGGGCGGTCCCAAATCCATGTGTCTGCCGGGCGGCGGCATATAAAGGAGATCGAAATGCTCTATCTGATTCAGGGAAAAGAGGCCGGTACCTTTCGCAGCCGACCCGATCAAATCGTAGTCGGATAGCGCGACGCCGTCGCCGCCCTCCTGTGCGTGCCCGATATAGGTCGAATCGTACTGAGGCCCGAGGCTCCGGGTTGCCATCGGCCGGCCGGCGGGTAACGGGAATTGCGCGCGCACCAGCGACGAACTCAGCAATGCGTCGCCAACATAAGCTCTGCCATCGTCGATACAGTGCAGGCGCCGATAGATCTCCTGATCGATAACGAGACCGCTGTCGCGCGAGACGCGCTGGATCGTCAGGTTAAAGTGTTCCTCGTTATTCTTATCAATGCCGTCGTAGTCGATCGCGGCTCGAATGCTCTCTGTCGATCCGGGCTCGAGGGCGCGCATCACGAGAAAGCCACCCTTGGCCGGCATGCAGATCATTGCGCCGCGCGCACTGTTGGCAACGCGCACGACGTAAAGCTGCCGGCCGCCATGATCGAAAAACTGCCGCACGGCCGGTCCCAGGCTGCTGCGATGCCACTGACCGCCGAAACGCCGACGGAATGTCGCAAAATTATTGACGAGTACCGGTGTGTTCAGGGGGCCGCGGAGCGCGCGGCCGATGAAAGCGGCTGTGGTATGCGAGGACACGCCAATGGGTTCACCCATTGCCGCGATTTCAGTGACCGTGATGCCACGGCCGTCTGCATCTGACAAAACCTATCTCCGCGAGTGTGAGTCAGATAACGGTGCGCGTAGTGTAATGGTGCCTGTGCGATATGCCAAACAATCTGGCCATTACGATAGTATGTTGTTCATTGTTATGACACCTGCAGATCATTTGTCCACGAAGTTCCCGAAATTGGGGAACACGCTCAAGCGGGAAAACCTGGCAAATTTGCCGACACCTGCCAGTCAGCTTGTTGTTGGTTACTCGTCAGGCCAGCGACTCATTTCGATCAAGCATGACAACCTGACCGGCGAACTTTACGGCGGAAACAAGGTCCGAAAGCTCGAATATCTTTTGAAACGTGCCGGTGATAAGAACCGAAAGCGTATCGCGACCTTCGGTTCGGCCGGTTCCAACCATGCACTGGCGACCGCCCTCTATGCTCACAAGCTGGGATTCGAGTGCAGCTGTTTCCTGTCCCATCAAACCAAGACGCCGATGGTGCCCGCAACGCTCAACATGCATATCCGGAACGGTACCGAGCTTGTCAGGTACGGCGGATCGTATGCAAAACGAATCGCGACTCTCCGAGAGTACCTGTGGGGCAGGAGTGCCTGGGTCGTTCCTGGGGGCGGATCTTCATGGCTCGGCTCGGTCGGGTTCGTCAATGCCGGCCTGGAACTTGCGGAACAGATAAGCTCGGGTGTCATTTCCTTACCCGACAGAGTCTATGTTGCGACCGGGACAATGGGCACCGCGGCCGGGCTCGCCATCGGTCTGGCGCTCGCGGGACTGCCCATCGAAGTTCAGGCAGTACGTGTTTCCGTCACTGAGATCATGAATGAGGAGGCATTGCGGAGGCTTATCGCAAAAACTTCCCTGATGCTGCGTCGTATAGATAACGCAGTTCCTGACAACCTTGCGGATCGCGTCAGTATTGCTGTGCGCCATGATTTCTTCGCAGGCGGTTACGCCAAGACAGATGCAGCGACGGATATAGCTGTGCAGTTCGCGCAGGAGCAGCTCGATATCAAACTCGAGACGACCTATACCGGTAAGGCGATGGCGGCATTGCTTCGCGATCTTGAGGATCCGGCGTTGGCGGATGAGAATTTTCTGTTCTGGAATACATACAGCTCGGCTGATTTGCCGGTGCCCGACGACAAACCGCTCGATACGTCCGCTCTGCCGGACGAGTTCATTCGTTATTTCGAGTAGGCTTTTTAGTCTTGCGTTTTTTCCGGACAGGCGGCTTTTTGGCCGCTGGCGGCTTTTTGGCGGGCTTTTTGCTTTCCTGCCGATCCGCTTCTTCTTCCTTCTTGCGATCGATCTCCTCGAGCATGATCTTGAGCCATTCGTTCATCGATGAGCTGAATTGCTATTCGACAAGTTGAAGGGCTTCGTCTGATTCCTCAGGCTCTATTGGCGTATCGAGCAGCTCCCTGATTTCCGCCAGTGTTGGTGCCTCCGGATCGAGCTCGACCGTGTTTCGTACCGTCCTTGCCCGGCCATACACCTCATCGGCATCACCCAGTAACACTCGAACCGGCACGCCGCGCGCATCGCTTACGACGGATTTTGCGTAGCCCTGTTCGAGCTGATCGCTAAATGCGCCGGAGGCGTTTCTGGCGCTGTCGAATACTTTTTGCAGGCGATCGTCCGTTGTGATGGTGTCGTCTTCGAGCGGAGAATGGCTCTCCAGGAAAAGCTCGCCATTCCGGCGGCCAATGAGAAACGGCTCATTGACGATGCTGACCGTTTCACCGATCTCGACCATCGAATAAAGGAGTTCTATGTTTTCCGGATAAAGGCGCACACAACCGTGGCTGACGCGCATGCCGACGCCGTAGGGTTGATTCGTTCCGTGAATCAGATATCCGGGCATAGCCAGTTTGAGCACGTGGGATCCGAGTGGGTTGTCCGGGCCCGGAGGTACGACGGGCGGCAGCGGATCACCCATTTCCTTGTGTTCCTGCTGCACCGACCACGGGACATACCAGCTTGGATCCGTGGCTTTCGCAACCACCTTGGTATCGCCAAGTGGCGTTTCCCAGCCGATGCGGCCGATACCGATCGGATAAGTCATAACCTGCACGGGCTCCCCTTCCTTGACGGCAGGGTAATAAAAGAGGCGTTTCGAGGCGATGTTCAGTACGACGCCTTTGTATTGCGTGTCCGGCAACACGTACTGGGTCGGCAATAATATCGGCGTGTTGGTTCCGGGAAGCCAGGGATCGATATCCGGGTTCGCCGCAACGAGGTCGTCATAACCGAGGCCATATTCACGCGCGATGTCGGAAAAGGTATCTGTTTCGCTGGTAAATACGATCTGCGGCTCGCCGACAACCGTCTGATCAGGCGACTCGAGAACAAAGTAATTCCTGCTGATCGGCTCGAGCAATGGACGTTTTTCGAGCGGTATCGACTCCGGCCTCGCCTGGCCTTCGTAGCGGCCCATATCGAGAAAATCCTGAATTGTCGTGCAGCCGCTCATCTGCAGCGCTAGTACTGCGATCAGAATTTTAAAGATGAGGGGGGTCTTGTTGGACAACACGTCAGCCGGGTTTCAGCGATTTGGCTGATTTTCTCAGAAATCAACCGGCGACACTACGGCAATGCGACCGGGAACGTATCGCATCAGGCACGGCCGATCTTGAGGTTCAGCGGCCAGGACACTTCACGACTGCCCGCGCCCCATACTGCGCGTAGTTTTCCCTCGATGCGCGAGACGGGGTCCGATCCCCGATCATTCAGATACCGCTGGGACGCAGACCAGGTCCGCAAGTAGCCGAGCATTGCCTCGACCATCCAGTCGATTTTCATCGCGAATTTCGGCGGACTGATGAGTGGCATCGGCAGAAAGATATCCCGGTAGCCGTTTTCGACGATCTTGCGCTCGGGCGGCCAGTAAGGTCCCACGATTTCAGCGTAGAGCTCATTGATCACCGCATCACATTCCTCATTCACCAGGCATGTTGCGTAAGACCAGATCGCCAGTACGCCGCCCGATACCAGCACTCTCTGGGCCTCGTCGAGGAAAGCGGAAACTTCGAACCAGTGCGCCGCTTGCGCGACGGTAATCAGGTCAATCGAATCGTCGTCCAGGCCGGACGCTTCCGCCCTGGCGATGCGGAATTCGATGTTGGGATGAGTATCGGCCGCGAGGATCTGTGCATTACTCGCATCGCTCGCAACGACCCGACCGAAGTAAGGCGTTAGCGCCCGTGCCGCCTGCCCGTTACCTGTCGCGCAGTCCCAGGCAAGATTGTGGGTGGAACAACAGTCCGCAAGAAAGCTGAATAAACTGTCCGGATAGGTCGGACGAAACTCGGCGTAGGAACTCGAACGGCCCGAGAAGTGATCCCTGAACGACGGTTCTGTTGAAGCGCTATCGACTGCGGTCATTACCTCGTGCAGTTCGGGTTCCGTCCCTTTTCTCTGGCCTCGTTGAACAGGACCAGCACCTTCGGGTACTGGGATACGAGCGATTCGATTCGAGTCTCGCTTGACGGATGCGTGGACAGGAACTCCGGCGGAGCCTCGTCCTCGTGCTCTTTCTGCATCTTCTTCCAGAGCTCGACGCTCTCGCGTGGATCAAAGCCTGCTCTCGCCATGTACTCGAGGCCCAGAACGTCAGCTTCCGACTCCTGCGCCCGGGTATGCGGCAGGAAGACACCGAGTTGAGCACCTGCCGACAATCCTTGCTGCGCCGTGTGGGTCAATCCACCGTGGCCCTGGCCCAGGACGATTGCAGCGATATAAACACCGATATCGGTGAACTCTCCCCGCGACGCCCGTTCGTTGGCATGACGGGCCGTAACGTGAGCCACCTCGTGTCCCATCACGGTTGCCAGCTCGTTTTGATTCGATGCGACGTCGAGAATGCCCTCAAAGACAGCAATCTTGCCGCCGGGCATTACGAATGCGTTTTGTTCCTGGGAGTCGATGACCGCCAGCTCCCAGTTCAGATCTTTCTCCGGGCCTTCCAGTGATTCGACGATGGCAACCGCGACGCAATGGACAAACTCAACTGTTGCCTGATCCGTCACGAGGGGCGCCTCGGACCTGAGTTTTGCGAACTCCTTGGAAGCCTGTGCCTCGAGCTCGTTATCCGACTTGAGGATCATCTGGCTGCGCCCTGTCGGAGAGCTTGTACAAGCACTGACAAGAAACGCTAAGAACGACATAGAAATCAGTATCTTGTGACGTTGGCTAAACATCTGGACTCCTCAAAGCTCTGCGCTGATTATAGCCGACTCCCGCGCTGCCGAACCGTACTAAAAACGCATGATGCAACACTATTAAGACCGGGCCGCAGGTACAGGGTTCCCCGCATGGGCCCTCCCTGCAATATGCATAACGTCGCTGACGCCCCGCGGTTGACTAGCGCGGTAAACGCGACTCGAAACGGCGTCGCCAGCGGGCCGCGTCGGCCTTCTCAACTAGCCCATCGACGTTTGCCAGCAGCCTTTTTTGCAATGGCTGCTTGACCTTCCAGGTCACACGATAGAGGTCTTTTTCCCTGGCACTCCGGGCAAGCAGCTCGTCGCTCGTCATGAGCTCGTCTGCCAGTCCGAGATCCAGTGCCATGGTGCCATACCAGTGCTCGCCGGTAGCTATTTTGTCGAGGTCCAGATCCTGCCGATATTTGCTGACGGCGTCTTTGAACAGGCTGTGAACGTCTTCGAGCTCCTCCTTGAGTTTCGCCCGATCCTCGTCCGTGTTCTTGCCGAATATTGTGACATTTCTTTTATACTTGCCGGCCGTGATCATCTCGAAATCGATGCCATGCTCATCGAGCATGCGGTTGAAATTCGGCAATTGCGCAATTACGCCGATCGACCCCAGTATTGCGAACGGCGCCGCAACAATCTTGCTTGCCACGCAAGCCATCAGATATCCACCGCTCGCCGCAACCTTGTCCACCGACACAATCAGCGGTATGTCCTGATCGCGAATGCGAACGAGCTGTGATGCTGCGAGACCATGCTCGTGCACGACGCCGCCGTGATTTTCCAGGCGCACGATTACCTCATCTTCCGGGCCGGCGACTTCGAGAATCGCACTGACTTCCTCACGAAGCGACACGACCGCTGTCGCTTTCAGGTCGCCTTTGAAATCAATAACGAAACTGCGCGGCCGCTTCTCGCCAGATTTGGCATCAGCTTTTGCTTTTTCCTTCTCCGCTTTGGCCTGCACTTTCCAGTCGGCTTTCTTGAGCACGGCCTGCTTCAGGGCGCTGGCCATGGTCTGGTACTTCTTGTTCAGATGTTCTATTTCCAGCCCTTCCTGCATCGTCGCCTTACGGCTGGCTGCGGCCACGGTGCCGACAACAATGATGATCGCGCCGACAATCGTCACCGCTTTGAGTAGGAAAAGGCCGTATTCGGCAAAAAATTCGATCATGATTTCACTTAAGGCTGGGGCAATGCCCGGAAGAAGAATGTCAGATTGCGATTCCGACGTTGTTTTTCTGTAGAACGCGCTCCGCACGATAACTTGATCGAACAAGCGGTCCGGCAACGACTTCCACAAATCCCTTTTCGAGACCTTCCTGCCGGTAGGCTTCAAAATCGCCTGGCGTGACGTATCGCTCGACGGCCAGGTGATTCGGCGTCGGTCTCAGGTACTGCCCGAGCGTAAGAACATCGACGCCGATCTCGCGGAGGTCATCCATCGTTTCCATGATCTCGTGGTCGCGTTCGCCCAGTCCCAGCATCAGACTGGTCTTGGTCAGGATATTGCTTCGATGCTTCTTGGCGTGGGCCAGGACCTTCAATGTCGTCTCGTAACTTGAACGTGGGTCTCTGACCGGATGGGTCAGGCGTTTCACGGTCTCTACGTTTTGTGCGAACACCTCGAGGCCGGAATCCACCACCAGCTCGACCTGCTCGAGCGCGCCCTGGAAGTCCGGTGTCAGCGCCTCGACGGCAGTGCCCGGTGTCATTTTCTTGATCGCCTTGACGCAGGCCGCGTAATGGGCGGCGCCGCCATCCGGCAAATCATCCCGGTCGACGGAGGTCAGAACGATATAAGAGAGATTCATGAGCTTGACTGCCCGTGCCGTATTCTCAGGCTCTTCCTCGTCCAGCCAGCCCTTCGGATTGCCGGTATCGACGGCACAGAAACGGCAGGCCCTCGTACAAACAGAACCCATAACCATGATCGTGGCCGTGCCATGGTTCCAGCATTCCCCGATATTCGGGCACATGGATTCTTCGCAGACCGTGCTCAGCCGGTGGTCGCGAACGGTCTGACGAACAGTCGAGAATTTCGCGCCAGAGGGCATCTGCGCACGCAGCCACTTCGGCTTGCCACCGATCGTCAATTCCGGCGCATCCCGGCGGCTTTTGATGCCGTCCTTGATTGCCGAAAAGCCGGCCTCAGTCTGATATTTGCTGCCGCTCCTGACGATGGGAATCCCGCGAAATTGCTTGCTGTCGTCTTTCATATTGCCCGTGGCTTTATTCAGCGAAAGACGAGCATTCTCTCACGAGCAGCCAGCGCGTTTAAAGTAGCTTGGGGACGTACCCCTTTTCTCCCATTTCTTGGGAAAAGGGGTACGTCCCCTTTTTGGCGCCGGGGTCTGTCCCTCCAAAAAAAAGCCCGGTCATTGACCGGGCGAATCAGGGGGAAATAGTTAACGCGCCAGAAGAAAAATAGTTAATGCAATCTTGACCAGCTGACGAGCTTTACTGCGCTCTGCTGCAGGTCGAAATTCTTGGCCAGTACGGCCTCTATGTCTGAAACGTCTGAGTCCTTGTCCATCGGTCGGCTCAACTCCACTACACCACTGAACTCGTTACCACCGCGGTAGTACGCGTCTGTCAATCGAAACTGTGTGTAGTACTTTGCAGACATGGGCTCAGATTACGCATTGGGTCCTCTTTGATCTGTGAGCCAAAGCACAGATTCCAGGCCAAATTCATCCAATCGGGCAGCAATCGCCAGAGCTGTGAAGAGCGTCACACGAGCCACGAAGCAGGCCTTATGCAGTTGATAACGGCCAAGCTGTAAGTCACTGTTTTGATACTGTGAAAGGGTTAGAATGGCTTCGCCCGGGGGCGGCAAGGCGAGATGCACCAAAGTGCATCGAAACGGCCTGCCGCAAGGCTCGCGATAGCGTCACCTCAGGCGTAGAATCCGCGATCGAAGGCTCTCTGCGTTATGTTTATAAAAGAGATGCATTCCACAGAATCGGGCTTGCAGGATATGTAACATTGGGCTAGTTACGTGTCGCATTGGGCGACAAAATTTTGTCTAAATTGATTTGGAACTACAAAATGGCCGCCAATACCAGTTTTGTCAGATTGCTCGTGGTCGCAGCACTTCTGTTCACCGCGGGAAGCCCCCTCGCGCAGGACGAGCTGCGAAATACCTTTTTCAAAAACGCCGATGCTGCCCGGGCCGAAGCCGACGCGGTGAACGCCAATTACCTTGCCCCGCGAAGTTACGAGAAAGGCGCCAAGGCCTACGAGTTAGCCGAGGCCGGCCTTGCCCGAGGCAGGAACGTTCAGTATCTGCGCGATAAAACCGCTGAGGCTGCGAGCAGCTTCAGCGCCGCAACGCGGGCAGCCGAGCTTGCCAAGACTGTCCTGTCCCAGGTCCTGAAAAGCCGGCAGGATGCATTCAACGCAAAGGCGAAGGAGTTGTCCCCGGAGATCTGGGCCAAAGCCGAACGGGAATTCAATTCTTCGATTCGCTACCTCGAACGTGGTGATCTCAAGAGTGCCAAGCGAAAGGATATTCAGGCGACAAGTCTATACCGCGATGCAGAACTCGTTGCGATCAAGGCGCAGTATCTGACCGAGACTCGCCAGCTGCTGAAGGACGCTGACAAACGCAGAGTCGGCCGCTACGCACCGTTCACACTGAATAAGGCAAAGCAGCTTCTGGCCGATGCGGAACGGGAGCTGGAAGAGAATCGTTACGACGCGGACTATCCACGAAGCCTCGCTCAGCAGGCGAATTACGAGGCCAAACACGCTTTCTACCTGGCTGACGTGGTCCTCTCCGTTCGCGACAAAGACCTGAGCGTCGAAATGCTCGTGCTTCAGTGGGAGGACCCGCTGCGGCAGATCGCCGGGGCAGCCGACGTATCGCCGGCGATGTCGAATGGCCACGAACAATTAACGAACGAGCTGGTCACCTATATCGAGAATTCTGAAAATACGCTGCAGAGTCTTGAGCAGGAAGTTGACGCCAGCGATCTTCGCCTTGCTGACATGGAAGAGGAGATTCGGGCACTCGACGACCGGCTCGGCGGAGCAACTGCCGAGCGAGCGGCACTCGTACAAAGGCTTGAGGCCCAGGCTCGCATCAAAGAGCAATTCGAACGGGTCGAGAAGATGTTCACACGGGGCGAAGCACGAGTATTCCGCGAGGGAGACAGCGTGATCCTGCGGCTGGTCGGACTGAGCTTCGACAGTGGCGACGCCGCAATCAAACAGAACAGTTTCGATCTGTTGGCAAAAGTCGAGAAAGCGATCGACATTTTCCCACGCAGTGAGCTCGTTGTAGAAGGCCACACGGATTCTTACGGCGGTGACGAGCTGAACCAGAAGCTGTCACAGGAAAGAGCCGAATCGCTTCAGCAATACATGATCAATGCAATGCGTATACCCAGCTATCGGGTTATCGCGACCGGCTATGGCGAGACCAATCCGGTCGCCAACAACGAGACAGAGGTGGGTCGCGCGAAGAACCGTCGTATTGATATCGTTATCAAGCCGAATCTGGAACCGGACATACGCTCCGCCACCATTCAGCAATAAAGCCTGCGGTTACCTCATTGATGAGGTAACCGTATTCGGCATGCACGTTTAACTCGCCATCGAGTCGAAAATAGTTGAAGACCTGCCTGTCCTCGATGCTCTCGATCAGGCCGAGTTCGATCATGTCTGCGTAGTCGTTTCCAAGCGTCATATCGATTGCTGTCAGGTCGCCGACTGCCGCAATGTTCACCCAACGTTTTATGTTGCTCGGATACCGCTTGTCCGGCTGCTCCGTGGCGCCCTTGATTCTTCGCTGAATAAATTTCTGAGCCAACGGGCTTCCCATGGTCATGAAAAAATCGACCTTGCATGCGCTGTCTGACTCCCCGCTCAGCTGCCACAGAGAATCATAGGCAATGATGGAGCCCATACTGTGCCCGATCAGCAATATCGGCCGGCCTGACATCCAGGCCACCTGTAACGGCACCTTCAAGAGCCTCCGAATAAATTCTGCCATGTCCTGTTGGTTCTTAACGTACCGGCGAAGATCACGGAGATGGATTTCGAGATTTTCATCGGCCAGCGGATGCATCAGAAACGGAAAATGATCTGCGACGGTATACATCCAGCGAAGAAACCTTCGCTTCCAGGATACGGCTTCGGAAATATCCTGTTCTGTTGCTGACTCCTGCTTGATCAACGCGTCGATCCCGGCGAGATCGATGTTCAGATCACGATGCTCGCCGTAGAAGTCATAGGTCCAGCCGACGATATCGAAGCAGTGCTCACGATTCTCCATATCTGTAGCCGACTGCGGATCGATCCGGCGTATGCCCTCCAGCAGACAGCGAAAAAGCTCATTCCGGTGGGCAGCCGGCTCGGGCTTCGGCTTTAGCCCAGGCACGTAGATGATCAACGGTTCACCGGAGAAGTCACTCATTGGCTGCGCTGGGCTTCCTGCCGGCGATGGCCGGCTCCAGCACAATCAGCAGTTCCGTGATTGTGGAGACAGTGGCATCCGGCCGGGCAAGGTGTTCGGGCCAGCCGTCGTCGTTTCGATTTATCCAGGCGGTACGCAGCCCGGCAAGCTGTGCCCCTGCGATATCGATCTCCGGATGATCACCCACATGCAGCGTTTCGCTCGCTCCCACACCGGCACGATTGACAGCCTCGTCGAATATCGGCCGTGCCGGTTTGGCGGACCCGACGTCGACTGCGGTGACAACGTGATGAAAGAGATGCCGTATGCCGATGGTTTTGAGATTGGCGTTGCCATTGGTAACGGCAACGAGTGAAAAATGTTTGCTCAGTGTTTCCAGTGCCGGCAGAACGTCCGGGAAAATCTCGACCTCGTTTCGGGCCCTGTCGAATACGGCAAACGCATCGTCCACCAATTCAGGCGTGTATCCCACTGACTCAGCCATCTGCCCGAGAACCATTTGTCTCATGAAACGAAAGTCGTGAGATTTTTCCCAGTGCTCCTCCATGGCCTCGACACGAAGTGCATAGGCTTCGTCGGCAGAATAGCGCTCGGTTATCTTCGGGAAATATTCGCCCAGCCAGGACCAGAGCTTCCCTTCGGCCCGGGTGATCACAGGCCCGATTGGCCAGAGCGTGTCGTCGAGATCGAGCGTAATGGCACGAATACGGTGCAAGACATTTCCTCTCCACAGGATCTGGAAACTATTGTGGTCTTATAATGTGCCGGACTTCAACCAGCCTGATCATAAACAAGGAGAACTCGTGAAATATCTGCACACAATGGTACGTGTCAGCGACCTGGACAAATCGCTGGATTTTTATTGCGACAAACTCGGCCTGCAGGAACTGAACCGCTATGAGAGCGATCAGGGCCGTTTCACGCTGGTTTTTCTGGCAGCTCCCGGCGATGACGATGCACAGGTCGAACTCACTCATAACTGGGATCCCGAAGACTACGATGAGGGCAGAAATTTTGGCCATCTCGCCTACGCCGTGGACGATATCTATGAGCTCTGCCAGCGCCTCATGGATAGCGGCGTCACGATCAACCGGCCACCGCATGATGGCCACATGGCATTTGTCCGATCCCCCGACAACATCTCCATCGAGCTCTTACAAAAAGGCGACGCAATGGAACCCGCCGAGCCCTGGTCTTCGATGGGAAATACCGGCCACTGGTAGACGAGCCGCCATATTCATTTTGCGTATATCGACACGGCATGGCGGTCATGTACTGTACGATTGATTGCCATAACGACAATACCGGGACCACAATTGATCGATTGTTACTGGCATGAAGTTTGGAGGGGGACATGTATCGACAATTTACAATGGCCGCAATCATTCTGGGCGTCGCCGCATGTGCGACAAACGAAATTGAACCAGCATCCGTTACAAAAGCCGAAGACCCGGTACCCGCCAGCACGCCCGTTACTCCTGAGGGCGTAATTGACGACGTGGACGTTCCAACAGTTCCCATGTCCGCCAACAGTCCCGGTCCGGCGGTCAGGATGGACCAAAGGGAGATTGTTTGTCACAGCGAGAGGAGGACCGGTTCGCATCGAATCACACGGGTCTGCCGTACACGTGAGGAAATCGAGAAGACCGAGACAACGGCAAAAGAGTCGTTCAAGGAACTCCTCGATATCCAGAGGACTCAGGGCGAGTATTAGTAGTCACATTCACCCGAAGAGGTGTAGCATCGATCGGTTGATATCACCGCCGAACCCAGACATTGGTTGCATCCAATCTGGTCCGTTCTGGCATCTACATTTCGATTAATTCGGAAACCAGAATGAATCAGGCACTAAGGCCCGCGATCCTCGGCGTAGCCATCGCAATCGTGATTACTACCGCGATGGATGCAACTGGATATTCGACGTTTAGCGCGTTGCCGTTGCTTCCACTGGGTGGCCTGTTCTGGTATCTGCAGAAATTTTCCCGCCGGGAAATCGGACTTGCCTGGGGAAAATCGCGGACCTATGTACTTGCAGTAATTTACCCGGTGCTGGTTTTGGGCTTGATGGGCGTCATTGCCTGAATATTCGGCGCTGTAGATACGAGTAATGCCGACTGGAACAAGGCGTTTCTCAATATGGCACTGATGAGTTCCACCGGCATTATCATGGTGATGATTACCGAGGAAGGATTCTTCAGGGGCTGGCTCTGGGCAGCGCTGAGTCGTCGCGACGGAATCAGGCGGTGCCAGAATCAGGAATTAATAACCTAGTGTTGGGAAAAAGCGCCCGATGATGTTGTCCAACAGCTTAACTTGATAATGCCCAGTTGGGGATTTGGCCACTGTGTGTTATAGAGCTTAATAATCCGGAATGTAAATGTATCAGGTTGAAAAGTTGCAGATGAAGCATACGATTCCACGAACTATGTTCTACTGTGTGGTTCTCGCAACCACCTTTCTTTCGGGCGCCGCTTCCGGCAACGGCTGTATTAACTGTCACAGTAATCCCGATTTCTACGTGCAGGACAGAAAACTCCATACGTATTACCAGGACTGGATCACATCGCCACACAAGGCGGCCGGTCTAACCTGTGATTTCTGTCACGGCGGTGATCCTGCTACCACTGACAAGGAGACCGCCCACCAAAGCATCCTGAAGATTACCGATCCTGCAAGCAAACTGCATTACAAGAATCTACCCGAGACTTGCGGTTCCTGCCACTCGGACAAGCTCGCACAATTCAAACAAAGTAAGCATTTCAAGGCTTTGATGCATGAAAGATCGGCACCCAGTTGCACAACATGCCACAGTGCTATGCGCCCCAGGCCACACTATCGCGATATTGTCAAACAGAGCTGCAGGACTTGTCATTTCGACCAAAATCCTCAGAACCTTCCGCTGGTTGCAGACCGGGCCGATGAGTTCCTGCACCGCCTCAGTATTGCCAAGGTCTATCTGGCCTGGACGGCCGTTTTCTATGAGAAGCAGGGCTGGCCGAGTAATACGCAACAGGAGATCGAGGGCATCAACCACAAGTACGATGAAGCGGTAACCCGGGTGCACCGTTTCGATCTCGTCATGATGGATGAGAGCTCTGCTGAAATCCTGGCTGAACTGGAAAAGATGTTTAAAAAAGCCTGGGACGACAGACCAACAGCCGAGTGAGGAATTCGCCTGGTGTGCCTGGGTCACCGGGCCCTTGCAGGATCAGAACCCGCGCTGCGTATACCGCACCGGTTCTTTGTATTTCAGCTCACCCAGTTCGACAGCAATGACCGTCTTTGCCAGCAAGGTAAACACCAGCATGCCGACGGCCCAGATGCCCACAGCGATGCTGAGTTCCGTCGAGGTCGGCGAGTACTCAAAAACTTCACCCAGCGTTGTGGGAATAAACCCCGGCACCACCAGTCCCATGCCTTTCTCTATCCAGATGCCGAGGAAGGTCAGCACGCAGGCAGTATTGAGCCACTTCATATTCCGCCGTAATGGGTGGATCATGAGAATTGTGACCGCGATGAGATTCATTATTAGTGCAGCCCAGATCCACGGGCGCAGCTGGCCCAGTCCTTCGAGTCCCAGGAAAAGGTACCGGATGGATGCCCCGTGCTGACCTTCATTGTAGAAATCCGTAAACATTTCCACGCCGACAAAAAACAGGCTGATTTGCAGGGCAATCGTCATAGTCAAGGCCAGGGTGTCGATCACTGTCCGGTCGATCTTGTACCGCGTGGCGTTGTGGATGACGCCCAGCGTAATAATGATCAGGGCAGGGCCTGATGCGAATGCTGAGGAGATGAACCTCGGTCCGAGCAGAGACGTATGCCACATGGACCGTGATGGGTTTGAAGAAAACATGAACGCCGTGACCGTATGGATAGATATCGCCCAGAACATGCCGATCACGACGAAAACTGAGTACAGCCTCGATTTTGGTTCCCGGTCCCGGTAATGAAGGAACAGCACGTAGAACATGATTCCGAGGTTCAGTAAAAAGTACCCCGTCAGCACAACAACGTCCCAGGCCAGGATGGAGTCCGGGAAATTCATCCGTCCCAAATAGGGGATAACGTGCCAGATGCGCTCCGGCCTGCCGAGATCGGTTACCACAAACATTAACGCAACTATTACCGCGGCAATCGCCATGCCCTCGCCGAGCAATACCACTTGCTTGATGTCCTTTCGATCAAATATGTATGCCGGTACCACCAGCAGAACGGCGGCCGCGGCTATGCCCACGAAAAACGCGAAATTTGAAATGTAAAAACCCCAGGAAACCTGGTCGCTCATGCCCGTAACGACGAGACCGGTTTGCATCTGGTGTGTGTAAGAAAACACCGCCTGGGTGAACAACGCTACGAGAAGGAAAATCCAGCCCCAGTAGCGCCGGGAGCCGCGAAACATTTCCCGTATCGCGTCTATCAGGAATTGGAACAGGGCCCTCATATCACCTCTCAATCGGAGAAATACCACATTTTTGGCTCAGTCCCGAGCTCTTCTTTTAGCCTGAATACATCTTTATTTTCGAGCACATAACGTATTTCACTATTGGGATCAAGCAAGTTACCAAAGATGCGGGCACCATTCGGACAGGCCTCGGCACAAGCGGGCAACCGGCCTTTACGCGTTCTCTGGATGCAGAAATGACACTTTTCGGTCACACCCCTCATCCGTGGCCGATTCCCCAGGTAGTGGGTGACCGGGTGGACCACCTCAGTGGGCAACTCAGGTTCCGTCCAGTTGAAATGACGCGCCCAGTAAGGGCATGCGCTCATGCACATGCGGCAACCGATACACCAGTTATAGTCGATCACCACGATGCCGTCCGGCTCCTTCCAGGTCGCCTCGACCGGGCAGGCTTTGACACAGGGCGGGTTTTCACACTGCATGCATTGAACCGGCATGTAGTACTTGCCCTCCTGAGGAACCGTCTCCGGATCGTAATAGTGCTCGGATTTTTCCAGGTTGCGGGTGCCTTGTTCCATTTCCAGCACACGGATGTACTGCATTTGTGAATCTCTGCCGAGATTGTTTTCTTCGACGCAGGCGTAGACGCAGTCACGGTAACCCTTGCATTTGGAGATATTGATGGCGTAACCAAACAGTACGCCGGGAATGGGTGGTGTGTTTTCGCATTGGATGTTCACCCCGGTCTTGCGCTCGGCGTTGCGCTCGATGCGGGTCAGTGCCTCCTCGATTTCCTCGGGCGTCATTTTCTTATAATGATCCTGAAAGAATTCGCCGAAGGCGTCTTGCATGGTTTTGCCGCCCCAGGAAGCCGCACTCGCCGTGGTTGCGGCTGCGGCTGCCGCGGTTACGGAACCGATCGCGCCTACGCCCTTGACGAATGTCCTCCTGGAAATGTCGGTTTCCCTGTTGACCGACCGTGCCTTTTTCTTCTTGGTGTTACTCATGATCCCGTTTCTCCAGGCGTTCCCATATCGACAGGTGTTCTTCACGGACATTCTCAGGGCGTTCCAGCCCTTTGCGGACCGGCGGAAGCGGCTTGGGAGCACGAGCCTCGATCATGGGACTGTGTGGATCATGACAATGGGGGCAACTGTAAATGGCGCGCTCGCCCTGCCAGTTACCTGCCCTCTTACCATGTCCGCCGAACATCCAGTCGTTGTGCCGCTGCATGTGGCAACTGGCGCAGACTTCGGGTGCGTTGTCAAAATCAATACTCTCACCGAGTAAATTCGTCAGGTAATCACGGTCGTCAATCTTGTGGCAGGTCAGACACCAAATCCTCTGATCTCCATGATCGAGGGTGGACGGGTGGGGTGAAAGAAGTTCCCGGACTTCAGGATTTGGCGTCAGGAATTGGTGGCACTGGGTACACGGGTAATAATTCAGTTCCGGTTTACGCGGAAAAATCGAAAATTCAACAGCTGCAGGGTTCACCAGTATCCCGGGTTCTGTGACCTCTTGTCTTGCCTGGGCGAAACCGGCCGGTACATAGGCGAATAACGCCAGCAGCAGGAGAACGCGATTTCTTGTCACTGCAATTCCCGTAGACCGTGAAAAACGAAAGACTTCTGCCCGCGATGAAGTTTGGTATTTACCGATAAGCCTGCCGCTCATGCCCGGTCGGAGGCAGTGCTAGCGCGGTCGTGTATGGGCTGCAACATCGACCAGCTCCCGAATCTCGCTCTCCCGATCTTCTACCAGCCAATGGGTGAGGTCGCCGCTGGAAACTATACCGACCAGTTTGCCATTGTGGAGTATCGGCAGGTGTCGGACCCTGCGATTGGTGACGATGCTCATGGCTTCCTCAACGGTTGTCGAGGGATCGACGCAAACGGGATCCTTCGTCATCACCTCGGATATTTTTGTGCTGATGGGATCGATGCCCTCCGCGAGTACTTTATTCAATGCGTCCCGCTCGGTAAAAATTCCCGTAAGCTTGTCGTCTTCCATGACGAGCAGTGCGCCGATATTCTGCTCGTTCATCAGTCGAACGGATTCTGTGACGGAGGTATCGGGGGGCACAGAGTTGATCGAGCGACGCCCTTCGTCGATCATACTCGACAACGGCTCCCTCTTCCTTTTACGGCTTGTCTTTAGGAATACGAAAGCAACTACACAGGCTGCAAAGATCAACAACACATAGAACGACCATTCCAGCACGGGTGCCGGCGGTTCTACGCCCACAGCCATGGCGGGTCGGGATAGTAGCGCCAGACCTGTCGAGGCGGCGAGCGCGCGGATAATAATATTCATTTCGATTCTTCCGGAGACATATCGCCCCATGGTGGAAAGAGGCGTGTCAACACCCAGAGCAGCAAGAATGGCGCCGTCATGACCGCCAGGCCTGAGAGAATGCCCTGGCGCCCGTACAGTGGTGGTATGTAGGTCAACAGCCCCTTCATCGTCTTGGATATCTCCTGCCCCCCAATGACGACGTTCCAGCGCATCATGAAGACGCTCATAAGAACCAGCAAAGAGCTGATCGTGAGGCCGATGACAAACGCCTTGCCCCGCGTATCGCGGGCGATCATCGCGCTGATTATCCCGATTGGCAGCAGCGCACCGAGTCCGAATTGCACGACGAACATTCGCACGAAGAGAGGTCCTCGAACGTACTCCATGACGATCTCGATGCCCTCCCTTCCCTTATAGACAAGGTTGGCGAATTCCAGCGCCTCGAGTAGAAGCGTGAACATCATAAAACCCCAAAGGGTATAGGCCATGCCCTTCAAGCAGGCAAAATCGATTTTAATGCGACGAACTTTGGCGGCGACCACGTAGAGCACGATACACAAGGCCATGCCGGATATGACGGCGGAGAATATGAATACGACTGGCATCAAGTCCGATCCCCACCATTCGCGGGATTTCAGTGAGCCGTACACAAATCCCACATAGCCGTGCAGCCCGTGCGCGCCGGGAATACCGATGATGGCCAGCGCCAGCAGCCATTTTCGATCGTATTCACGTGCGTTGGCGGAAACATCGTCGGACCACAGCGTGACTGCACGATAAAATGCCCGGATCAGCCCCGTCGAACTGTTAGCTCGCGCCACATTATCAGCGCGAAATACGAACCAGCACTCCAGCATCAACAAGACCACGTAAAAGGCCGCAAAGAAACCGAACATTGCAAAGGCGGACGACAGGTGGGGCGTGATCATCGCGTTCATGGCCCGTTCCGGATGTCCGAGATGCAGTATCAGCGGCAGGGGCACGAATATCATGCAGCTTAAGGAAATCAGCAGTGCGAACCTGGCGACCGCTTTGAAACGTTCCATGCCAAACGCGTGATACATGCTGGATACCGTAAAGGCCCCCGCGACGAGCCCGGTCAGATACGGATAGATCGCGATCAGCAGCGTCCACGGTATGATTGTCTCGTTCGGATAGACGTAGCCTGTGAAGGGTGCGGAGACCAGCATTTCCATCACGACACCTCTTTGTCGAGGCCGACGTAGAAGCAGGTCGGCGCATTGCCGGTCTCGGGTTTCAATACATGCACCCGATTGTTATCGATGAACTCGTTAATGGAGCTCGACGGGTCGTTTCGATCGCCGAAAATGCGCGCCCCGACTGGGCAGACCTCCACACAAGCAGGTTGCAAACCTTTGGTGATGCGGTGATAACACCAGGTGCATTTGTCCGAAGTACCTGTCTCTTGATTAAAGAATCGTGCACCGTAAGGACATGCCTGGACGCAGTATTCGCAACCGATGCAGTATTTCCTGTCGATCAGTACGACGCCGTCCTCGGTCCTGAAAGTCGCCCCTACCGGGCAGACCTGAACGCAGGATGGGTGTTGGCACTGGTTACACATCTTAGGCACGAAGAAGGCTTTGGTAACTTTTTCATCTTTATAGCGGTTATCAAAGCGATATTCGCTCTCCGATCCCGACGCGGCTATGTTCTGCGGATCGCTGTGGCTGTCAACACGAGCCCTCTCCTCGCCCTCCAGGTAGACGTAGCGTTCTACCCAGGTGCGGAAGTGGTGTGCATCCTGTGCAACGTCATTCTCGGTCTTGCACGCCTCGACACAGCGAAGACAGCCGATGCAGCGAGTCGCATCGATGCCGTATGCCCAGCGATGTTCCGTCCAGTCATAGTCTTCAGTCGGGAATGACGTCTTGGCGTTGCTGCCGGCAATATGTTCATCTTGCGCCCCGCTCTCGGCCAGCAAAGCAGCGCCTCCCATTGCACCTGCCAGAGCTTTGCCGGCAGTGCGCAGGAAGGCGCGCCGTCCGCTTTTGTCCTTGCTCGAATCCTGCGTCACTGTGTTGGTCCTCCGGGCAAGCTCGCATAGTGTTCAGCCAGGTCGGCGATGTCCTCATCGCTCAGCGATTTTGTGATCGCGCTCATGATCGAATGCTGTAGCGTGCCGGATCGATATTCCTGCAGCTTCCGGGCGAGTACGGCGCGCTCGCCACCCGCCAAAGCCGCAGACATTGCCGAGTTGCGGCCGTCGGCGCCGTGACACGGTGTACATGGGGTAGTCAGCGTCACCATGCGGGGCGATAGCTGCACCGCGGCAGCGGTTTCAGTTGCTGCAGGAGCGTTCGTTGCCTGAGCTGCGGTCAGCCTTGGCTGACCACCGATCTTCGGCGAGTGCGGATTGTGGCATGTCAGGCACTGCAGTGGTCCGTCATGTGGCACGGGGTGCTCCGCGACGACAATCTGCGGATGCGCAGCGGGCCTCGTGGGCATCGCCTCGTGACACACGGTGCAGAGCTTAATGGTGTTATCGGGTTTCGGCAGCGGGCCATCGGCAGGATGCTCGCGGGCGGCGCCGTGACACACCTCGCATTTGACGTTTCGATGCACACCCGCCGTCCACTCGGTGTGTCGCTGGGCGTGACACGCCTGGCAGTATGCCGACCCCCGGAATTGCGGCGACGGATTGGCCGCCATCTCGATGACGGCATCGCCTCGATAATCGCCGAACTGGTAATAGGATGGATCGACGACGTAATTTCTCGCCGCGACCGCGAGGATCAGGAATGCGCCGAGTAGTAGTAGCAGTCGAACAATATGTGCGGGCATCCTGATAGCGCCTTCGTTGTTAATCGTTGCCGGCGCAATGCATCCAATATCCGATGCGATCGTGCCTGGAGATCTGAAGCGCCATGGCTCTTCCCGTCAGTCACTTGGTCATTGGGAAGATCATATCGACGGCCAAAGTGCCGTGACATAGGGGAAAACCACACCCTGTACGTGATTTCTACGACCGTCAGAATTTCGGGATTTGCCACTACCTCGCGAAATAGGTATTCCGTCCGGGCCCGGGGGGTAGTAAGTTACGACGATTCACAGGAATCACCAAAAGGGGCTACCGACATGTACCGTTCTCGAGCTTATCTGTTACTCACCTACTTCGTGTTCCTGCTCTCGCCCGCGGCCTGTTCAATTTGGCCGGGGTCTGTGCTCGCCTCCCCGCCAACATTGGAGACGTGCGCCGAATGCCACGGTAGCGACGGCATGGGTGACGGCCATGCGATGGTCCCGGTGATCGCCGGCATGCCGGCCGGGCATATCGAGGAAGCGATCTTTGCCTACGTGGACGGCGCCAGGAGCTGCGTCAGAGAGCCTCGCATGTGCGAGACAGTGGCGGCACTGTCGGAATCCCAGGTGACCGAATTCGCTGAACACTACGCCGGCATGGAGCGTGGCTCGTCGCGCGAGGAATTCGACCAGGACCTCGCGGCGGAGGGTGCGGTGCTGCACCGGAGACACTGCTCGGCTTGTCACTTGCCACCGGACGATGAGAATGTGGCAGACGCTGTTGGTATCCCGCTACACGGGCAGCGCTCGGAGTATCTGCGCTTCGCCATCGAGGCCTATCTCGCCGGGGACCGCGAGTCGCTGCTCGAGGCCATGGCGACCGAAATCGAGCAACTGGTGCCCGGCGATCTGGGTGTGCTGGTTAATTACTATTCCAGCTACCACGCAACGGACCAATAAACAGGGGACAGCCCCTGATTAATGGGGTTGGGATAACAGGAACAGTTGCCTTATCTGGCTACGTCGCGGATGAATGGAATCAGTAAGTAAACTGTCGCGCTAATACAGACTAATTATTGAGAATAGCCGCGTTTTGGGTCGACCGTGTCGCGATCTCGGCATCGCAGGTGAAATCGTAGATCGGTGAGTCGAACGGCATCCTGTGCCAGACAACGTTGGCCGTATACGGTTCGCTCATATAGACCGGATCAGTCACCGTGTATTCGAGCGTCAATACCGATCCGTCGTCGTTAACGGTATACCTTTCGATGAGCTCTTTTTGCTCGCTCGATGGAATGTCCGCGCCGTTGCCGTTGGGATCCCATGTGGATGCCAGTCCCGCGGACATTGCCGGAAAACCGCTGGACTCGATAATCAGCGTGTCGTTTTCGTATCTGCCAATGCGTTTGCCGAAATCGGGGTCAGTCACGTTCGGCACGCTGGAACCGAGCGTGACCGGTCGGCGGACCTTCGCATATTCGTGAAAAATATCGATATGATTTCCGTCACGTTTGATTTCGTAGACATACGGAATGATCAGTAGCGATGGTAGATTGGACGGCACACATTCCGAGGACGGGTTAAACGCGGCATTGAAGTTTTCGCGGGCTTTGCGGCCGACTTCGTTGAGCGGCATTGGTGAATCCGATACTTTTTGCCCGGTGATGAAGGTCATCCATTTGCCGGTAAGACGATCGATGCCTGTTATGCCTTCGCGTGTATCCGAAATTGCATAATCCGGCGCTTTGCGGATTGAATCCAGTATTTCGAATTGTTCACCCGAGGACGTTTCGATTTTCGCACCAAACAGCAGTAGCTTTTCCGGCCTTCTACTGCGCGGCCCGCGAAACATGACCGTGTCGCCGACTTTCAGGGTTTCCCTGGTGATGCCCAGTCGCCTGAGTATCGGCACGGCATGAGCTTCGACTTCCCAGGTTTCTGTCTTGCCGTCCTCGGTGACGACATCAACTTCAAAAAATGAATGCGGGCTGCGCATTTTCACATCGGAAAGAACGCCCCTGATTTCGACAATGTTGCTGGTGTCATAGTGCGTGGCAAATGAATGGTGGGCATGGGCAATGCCCGGGACAAGGGTGACGATGCTGGCAGCGGCGATACGTAATAGTTTGAAATTGTTCATTTTTTCGAAAGCTGAGTCGTCAAATTAACGGGCCTGGATTGGCTATTCGTGCAAGCGTTCTTCCCGCTTGAGCGGATCGAGCCATGTTACACCACGGTAGATCTACTGATTCGCCCCTAATTCTCTTTAGAACAAGCCGGTGATGCGCCCCTCGCCGGTAACGCCGATCTGTTCCGCGGCGGGAACGCGCGGGAGACCCGGCATGGTCATGATAGCGCCACAGATCACGATCAGGAATTCCGCGCCTGTTGCGAGACGGATTTCCCGTATCGGTACATCGTGTCCTGATGGTGCGCCGAGCAATTGAGGATCCGTCGAGAAACTGTACTGCGTTTTCGCCATGCAGATCGGATAATTGCCGTATCCCTGGTCTTCGAACCGCGCAAACTCCTCGCGTACTTTCTTGTCGGCGATGATGTCTTCTGCGCCGTAGATCGTCCGCGCGACACGTCGCACTTTGTCCCAAAGCGGCAGGTCATCTTGATAAAGTGGCCGGAATTGTGACTTGTGGTTGTCAACGAGATCGATTACTCCTTCTGCAAGATCGGTTGCGCCATCGCCGCCATGTTCCCAGTGCGAGGATACGATGCACTCGACATCGAATTCCTTACAGTAGTTCTTGATCGTAAGGTGCTCAGCTTCGGTATCGGTGACATAGTGGTTGATTGCGACGATAACGGGAACACCGAATTGGCCGATATTACGAATGTGACGCCCGAGATTCGCGCACCCATTGGTCACAGCGTCAGCATTTTCTGCATTGAGTTCGCTCTTTGGTACTCCGCCATGCATCTTGAGTGCTTTGGTCGTCGCCACGAGCACCACGGCGTCAGGATGTAGTCCGGCTTTGCGGCACTTGATGTCGAAAAACTTTTCTGCGCCAAGATCGGCGCCGAAGCCGGCTTCCGTTACAACATAGTCGGCCAGTTTCAGTGCGGTTTGCGTTGCGATGACCGAGTTACAGCCGTGTGCGATATTGGCAAAAGGGCCGCCATGCATCAGTGCAGGATTGTTCTCAAGCGTTTGTACGAGGTTTGGCTGCAGCGCGTCGCGAAGGAGGGCGGTCATCGCGCCTTCCGCCTTCAGGGCGCGCGCCTGTACCGGATTTCGATCGCGCGCATAGCCGATCGTGATGTTGCCGATGCGCCCGCGCAGATCTTCCAGATCGGTAGCCAGGCAGAAGCAAGCCATGATCTCCGATGCCACAGTGATGTCGAATCCAGCCTCGCGAACGACGCCGTTATTAAAGCCGCCGAGACCCGTTGTAATCGTGCGCAAGGCCCTCTCATTCATATCGAGCACGCGTCGCCAGGTCACCCGGCGAGGATCGATGTTGAGTTGATTCTCCCAGTGCATGTGATTGTCGATCAAGGCGGAGAGGAGATTGTGCGCGGCACCGATTGCGTGAAAATCACCGGTAAAGTGCAGATTGATATCCGTCATTGGAACAACCTGCGCGTAGCCGCCGCCAGCGGCGCCACCTTTCATTCCAAAGCAGGGACCGAGACTTGGTTCACGCAGGCATATCGTCGTGTTCTTGCCGATCTTATTAAGTCCGTCGCCCAGGCCGACCGTGGTCGTGGTTTTACCTTCGCCTGCGGGCGTTGGCGAAATCGCGGTAACGAGGATCAGTTTGCCGTCGGGCTTGTCGTTCAAACCCTGCAAAAAGTCGTAGCCGATCTTGGCTTTGTCGTGGCCATAGGGAATGATGTCGCCGGCGGGAATATCCAGTTTCGCGGCAACGTCCGCGATCGGCAGTTTGCTGGCTGCCTGTGCAATTTCGATGTCTGAGGGTACTTTCGTCATGAGGTCCGTCCGTCGGATGGATATGCTTGATTTTTGGGCATTTTAGTGTGAGGGCAGGCGATACTATGTGAAAATTGTTGTTCCCGTCCAGCGCTACAGGCACGGATGTCGCGCCCGCTAAGTAAGGTGTCGTGATCGTTTCGTCCTGACATGCTTTGAGATTCCGCCGTCACGACGAAAAGTCGGGTCGGGCCAGATGTTCAGCAATTGTTCAGCGACCAGGTGCTAATGTCAGCTACATGAGCAGTGATTTGCACTACCGGGAATCAGCTAAAGTGCTAGGCAAGTGTACGTATTGACGCGACGACGCTGAAATTTACGATACATGTGGGTTTGTGTGCGGCCGCCGGCCGCCGAAAGAAAAGGAGTTTGCAACGTGTATAAATTACTCGCGATGACCGCTGTGCTCGGTCTGATTGTCTTCAGCGGCCCGGTCATGGCCGATGCCTCCCAGTCTTTGCCAATGTGTACCGGCTGCCACGGGGCGGACGGCGCCAGTGGCATAACGCCAGATACGCCCATCATTGCAGGACTCGACGTGGGGGTACTCGAAGATGCCATGTTTGCCTACCAGGATGGGGGACGCAAATGCATACCGTCAGGCACGATGATGTGCCAGGTCGCGACGTCGCTCAGTGAAGAAGTCATCGTCGAACTGGCCGCACACTTCGCGGAGATGTCCTTCAGACCGGCGGGGGAGGACTTCGATGCTGCCCTGGCCGCCACTGGCGAGGAGATCCACGAGAACAATTGCGCGATGTGCCACGGCGTACATGAACCCGGTGATCCGCAGTTCAGTATTGTCCACGGCCAGAAGATGGCTTACCTGCGCGGCGTCATACAGCAATATGCCGCGGGAGAGCGGGACCAGTTAGCGCCCATGCAGGCGGTAATTAGTGCGCTCACGCCTGAGGATATCGAAGCGATAGTTAACTACTACGCCAGTTACCGGTAGGGCTCTGAACAGATATCGGTAATCACCGGTCAGGTGTGTTTTAGCGGTCCTAGTCAGCAGTCCTAGGGATCGCCGATCAGGTAACGGACGCCGATACCGAACATCCAGACCTCATAGTCGTAGGGCTGTGCGCCAAGTGTCAGAATCGTCGGCAGGGTGTCCGGGGCGACGCCCTGCAGCGCCCAGTCCTCTGCCGAGAAACTTTCGTAGCGTAGCTGGAGAATTGCGTCGAGCTTGTCGGACCAGCGATACAGAATCTTTAGCCGCAGCGAATCGAGCGTAGATTCAAGATCCGGAAACTGACTTTGTCCGCCCGGGCCGCTCGCGACATTGATTTCCGTAGTGCCGTCGGCGCGCATGTAATCGAGCTGCAGATCCATTTTGTCGCCAATCCCGGCGACGCGAAAGCCAGCGCCGATATTGTTGAACTGGTCGGCGTGATCTGCCTGCCAGTCCGGTGTCGAAAAGAGTTCGCTGCCTGACTGCTTTCCGTCGATGTCCTGGACTCCGCCCGTGAGATAGATTGACGCACGCTCCGATACGGACCAGCTCAGATCGGCGGCGAAGCGGAGCTCATCGCTCTCGGTCAAACCGAGCTGCGAATGGGTATAGCTATCGTCTGCATAAAATGCGGTAACACTGATTGAGACTGGTTTTTCGGGGAACGATGCTGCAGCCGTGAGTTCGCCGAATTCCCGGTAGCGATACGCAAGATAGTATTTTCGCATTAATAGATTCTGTCCCAGGTTCCCGGCAAGTGTCTCGTCGTAACGGTCGATATCACGCTCGGACGCACCGCCGCGCGCTGTAATGTCCAGGTACGGATTGGGACGCCAGCGTACTTTTCCCCAGCCGGCATCCTCGGTTTGTTCCGCGACCTCCTGAAAGTCGCGGTCAGTTTGCGTGCGGTCGTAGCCCGCGGAAATTCGCACGGTGTCGAAAAGCCTGTAGTCCGCGCTCAGATTAAGTCGCGAGCGCTCGAAACTGTATGGAATATTGAGTTCGTTATCGATAGTCGGAAAGTTATCGGTGATAACGCGGGTCCACTGCGATTGTGTCGTCTTGTTGTCGCGCTCGTCCTGCCGAAAAGCCAGCTTCACACGAGCATCAGGCAGGGGTCTTGCCGTAACTGTGACTGCAAAGTTGGTCGTGTCGACTTCCGCATTGAGGCTCGACGTCGGCAATGCGTTGGCGGCAATGTTTGGATTCATTGTGTAAGCAAGCAAATCATCGTTTTGCTCACCACGCCCGGTTGCCGCGGAAAATGCGATAACAGTATTCATCGCTGAAAAGGCGTAATTGCCCGATAGCGTCACCTGCTGGAATTTGTTGTCCGGTTCCTGCGCATGTCTGCCCTGGTCCTCGCCCGGAAGAGAAGTGGACGGATCGAACGAAAACGGATTGTCCCAGACCAGATCGATAGCTTTGTTCTGGAAGAAGGAACCGTAGTAGGCGAGCGTTACATTTCCATGCCCCGTGGCATAGCGCACGCCCAGATCGACTTCATCGGTCTGATAATCGAGCGGTCTGGGCAGGAGACTTGCCTGCGAGAAGGTCGACGCGCCGAAGATGTCGACACCGTCCTTCTGCTGCTGCCGGTAGTCGACAAACAGGTCAAAACGGCTGCTGGGCAGGTAGTTCGCGCCAAACTCAATGATCTGACGGTCGCTTTCAATATTCTGGCTGCTGAGCGACGAAGCTAGCGCCGTCATCCCCGACGTCAGTGGAGCTGGCACCCACGATCCCGGCAGCGACAGTGTGTGAGGTCCCGACGCAACGAACACACTTCTCGTCGTATCGAATACACGCTCTGGCAACTCACGGTAGCCGAGATGAAAACCAAAGCTGCCCTGGCGGCCACCCTCGATCTCCAGTACCCGCGAATCCAGGCCCAGGTCTTCTGCGTACCAGCTAAGCTGATAATTGTCACTTGCGTAATTGCCGTCGCCATCGACGTTAACGTAGCCGCCTTTCTCATCGTAGCCGCTTGCGTCGCCGAACTTCGCAGCATCATCGCTGACATAGCTGCCACCAACCGTGACGTTCGCCTCGTAGCCGCTTTCAAACGGGCAGAACTGGCAGGCCCAGCCCGACGTATCGGGCGGCGCCGTTTCGGCAACCGGCGCGATCAGCATTGACGAGACGATCGTCAACATCGTAGTTGATCTAAATCGGGTCACTCTGCCCTCGAACATTTTCTCGACCTCTCAAGCGCCGACGTGCAAATCATCCTTGCCCGTCACCGCATCAGCTTAGACCCTGACGGGTGATTCGAACCATGTACCTGTGAATGACAGTTAAGGCAGCTTTGACCCAGCAGGTATTGCGACGGCATGCTGGTTGCCAAGCCGTCCGCATCATAAGCAATGCTCGGATGCCCGCTCTGCGAGTGGCAACTCTGGCAAAGGAGCGGGGCGCGCTGCGCAAGCATCCCCGGCTGGTTCGATCCATGCGGGTTATGGCACGTTGTGCAATCTTCAGCTACCGGCGCATGTTCCCACAGGTACGGACCACGCTTTTCGGCGTGGCACTGGAAGCAGGTGTCGTTCACTGTCTGCCGCACAAGCTGCAATTCCGTTGTAGCGCCGTGCGGGCTATGACAACTGGTGCAGGCCATCTTGCCTTCACGCAACGGATGCGAATACGCTTTCAGCGAGTCGCTTTTCCGGAATGCATGACAGTCATAGCATTTTTCGGCCTGCGTCGATGTCCGCAGCACCGGGTCATCGGCAGTGTGAAGCTGGTGACAACCGGCACAGCTGACTTCATTATCGTCATGCGGGCCACCATGCCAGGCGAGTCCCGCATCGGCTTCATGACAGCCGAGGCACATACCATTCTGCGTCTCGACGCTTGTAGCTGAGTCGGTAGTGAAACGGATGACCGATGGCCTTTCCTGTCCGCGCCGGACCCTTCCGGCATGCGTTCCACCGGGGCCGTGGCAGGCTTCACACTGCAATTGACCCTGACCGAATGGGCTGCGCGAATCCGTCGGCACCCCATGCCTGGTCTTGAATATGGGATTGACTACGTCGTTACCATGACAGGCGAGGCAGGTATCTGCGCCGCTCCTGCTGTAGGGAATATCAGCGTCGTCCGATGACTGGGCCAAAGCGACCAAAGACAGGAGCAGAAATGCGCATACACAGAGTGGGGCGGAAAATCGACTTATTGTTTTAAGGTCCATTCGAATACGTTTTCCTGTCAGTCAACGACCACAATGATCCGGCTTAGTCGGGGCCTCCCTGGGGAGGCCCCTTTGCATTAGTTGAACTCGAATGTCTCGACCTCGTGCATTACTTTCACGTCGGCAGTCTTTCCGGGGCCGTGACAGACGGCGCATGTCTCAACCCCCGAAGAAGTCAACGCGCCATCCGCTGCCTTGCTTGCATTGAAGTCTGCACCGTTCTGTTCCATATGCTCGATGTCCAACGCCCCGATGTGACATGCCGAGCAGACAGACGCGTTTGGTGATACGACGCGATCATCCGTCAATATCGCCGGATCATTGGCGTCGAAGGTCGTCCCGAACACCTGTGAGGAATCGACCGGGTAGTAGGTATCCGCGCGGTGGCAGCCTTCACAGTTGTTCAACCGGCCCGGATAAATGAAGTCGAATGAATGCGCACTGTTGCCGAAGCCGCAGACATCGTAGGACTTACCGATCTCACCCGACGCATGGATGCCGTGGATCATGTGTTTGAAATCGATTGTCTGGTCATCGGCACCCAGATCCGACAGGCAGGTGCCGCCGCCACGCCGGTTGACATCCGTCATCATGGGGTTATGGCAGGTAACGCAGACCTCGGGTTTATCGGTACGGTTATTGCCGTGCAGCGAGAGCTGGTTATGGCAGTCGTCGCACTTCTGTATGTCGACAACTGACCGTCTCGGTACAGGGTTGGGGTCCGTTATCTGCGCATACCGAATGGCATTGGTCACTGCGATGCGCTCCGGTGAGCCATCATTGTCCACGTCGACGGCCGGGTGGCCCTCAATGGTAACGGCCAGCGTACCGCTTGCCGTAGCGGGGACGGCCGTCGGTGAGGTAACCGTAAACGTGCCGTTTCCGTTGTCCGTCGATGCTCCGCCACAGGCTGCCAGCGGATTCATTGATACCGGAATGCCAGGGAGGTTGCCGCTGCCGATATTAGCGTAGTCGGTCGTGCTCCAGGCCACGCCGATGGCCAGTCGGCTGGCGCCGCCCGCACAGGTAGTAAACGGTACGTCTGTGTGAATGTTGTAAGCAGCGTCGCCGTTAGTCGGATCGGTGACCGAAAAAGTGATCACCGGAAACTGGCCCTGCCCGGAGTTTGTTACGTCTTCAACGTTATACGAAAATGCCTCGCCGGCGGTCTTTTCGAGAATCTCGTGTGCTATCGCTGTCTGCACCAGCCGGCCTTCCGGATTCGTGACGGTGCCGTCCGGACCGTGGCAGGTAACACACTGCGTATCGTCAGTGAAGACTAATCCAAGGGGATGTATGCCATCTTCAATTGCATAATCGTGCTCGCCATTCAGGGCATCACCATCGTCGTAATGACAGGTACCGCAGGCAGCGCGATTCTGCACGAACCGCCAGTTGCTGGCCTGGGGTGTCTCCGGGTTGTCCTCGTCGTGGCAGGTCTCGCAGTTCCTGATGTCTTGTGGCCAGACGAGCGTTGACCAGTCATGCAAGGTGCCACCGAAGCCGACGATCTGATAGTCGGCACGAGCGGAGTGAATATTGTGGATGAGACGCTTCATGTCGACCGTATTTCCAGTGTCGCCGTCGATGGACGACGGGTTATGGCACTGGACACAGTATTCGACGTCGAAGCGCGCCTCGCCGTGCATCTCGAGGTTGTCGTGACAGGCATTACAATCGTTGCTGTTGACGATCAGACGCGTGAAGATGGGCGCGCCGCTTGTCGGCAGGAAATCGACCGGTGCATTGTCCGCCGGGATGTTTTCCGGCAAGAAACCGCCAGAAGTCGTGCGGATTTCGATGCCGACACGATGCGTCTTGGTTTCATCGTAAACCGGCCCGGCCGGATATGCAGTCAGCGCATTCGCGAACGTGTATTGATACGTTCCGTCGTTGTTGTCCACATAGGTGCCGGCAGTGGCAGTTTCCGTGGTTGCCTGCGCGTCGGTAACGCCGCCGTCATCCCGGGTGACGTAAGATTGCCACTCGCTTGATCCGCCGTTGGTTCCCGGCGTCAGCTGTGCAATGACGAAACGCATATTTGCGGCAGGCAGACCAACCAGGCCCTGGTTTAGATCATTCCTAAGCGTTAATTCAACTGTCGGTGCGCCGCCTCCGGCCGGAACCACAATGCTGGTGAACGCGACGTTGATTTTCTCGGCTGATGTGACCGGGATACCGCCGCCGGTAGACGGTCCTGCTGGCCCGGGCGGTCCTGCTGACCCTGCAGCTCCTGGTGATCCCGCGGCGCCGTCGTCGCCTCCGCAGCCAGCGATAAGAAGACCCAGTAGCATAAGAGCCGCAATGCGGCCAGAGCAGTTGCTGTCACTTGTCATGATCCGTCACCCTAAATTGTTATACGCAGCCCATCAGTTTGCGCCGATACATATTCCGGTTCGTGCTCCGTTTCCTCCGCTGCGTATCGGTCCCTTGTCGCGCAGCATTTGTTCACCTGATCTTGCCTGTCTCCCATAGTACTGGTCTTTATTCAGCAAACGTAATAGCAGATCACCGTGAATGACTTCGTACTTTTACGTATGCAATTTCGGTATTGCAGGCCTACGTATAGAACGTGCCGATCAACAGGCGTCGCAGTCTTACAGGTGTGGTCAAGTGTCGGAAGGCTTAGTTAATTTTTCTCAAAGATACGCAATGGCGGCGTTTTCCGCCACCCCCTCAGTGAAAACGGGCGCTGAGACGAAAGAGGGCCGGATATATATCCGGCCCGTAATTGATCCTCGAATTGAAGTTGTAAGGTGAGGTGGGCCCGAAGGCCCACCTCGTACTTCTCATTTACTCGAACATGCTCATGATCTTGTAGATGATGTCGAACAGGACGGTGTCCTCGGCATCGTTCTCGACAAAGGTACCACCCGCCTCGGTATGCGCATTGAAGGCAGCAAGGTCGCCGGCCAGATCTCTGTTGATCAGGCGAGACCTGTGGCAGGCGCCGCAGGCCCTGGAAGCGGGACCGGTCACAACCTCCGGCACGGTGCCGATGTTCCTGCCGGACGGATCTTCAATAGCAAGACCGCCTACGATCTCATACCAGGTCGCCACGTCGTCGGATGCCGCCAGAACGCCAGGCATTGACTGGGACTGATCCGGCACGTCAAAGGTGCCCTCCAGGTGGCAGGCCTCACAGTTCCTGATCGTGAAGTTCGGGAACACGTGGTTGATGTGCTGGTCATAGCGCTTCGCGAGCACCGGATCGAATATCTCGAACGTGTCGCCGATATCGAAGTCCTGGAACGAGTGGATCGAGTGTACGTAGTTCTCGATCGAGCGCGACCCCATTTCCACGTGACTGCCAGGGAATGTCGTTGTGTGGCAATTCTTGCAGACCTGGACACCGCCGCCACCTCTGCCACTATTGGCGTGGAAGGTTGTGGCCAGCTGATCGTGGCAGACGTTGCACTTTTCCATGTCTACGGTCGCGTTGGCGCCCTGGAAGTAGTCAGCGACAAACGCGCCGGTGCCGAGATCAAAGGTCTTGCTGACCGCATTAAGGGCAACCTCCTCACCACCAACGTCCAGCTCTGGCAATAGGATGATTTCCGCCTTCCTGACATCGCCATTCGCGATCAAAACAGGAATGGTGTCGGTCTTGGTTAACTGCCAAGCGGCCATGTCCGCAGTAACCATCCAGTTACCAGGTACGCTGGCTGCGTCCTCCGTGAACAGAGGATTGGCGCTGCCGCCAGAACTCTCTGGTACGTACTCCATATTGCAACCGGGCCTAAAGCCCTGGCACGCGGGGTTGGCGTCCCTCTCATGCCCCCCAACGAGGTAGTGCTTGCTGTCCCAACCGTAAAAGGAGACCAATAACTCCGGAACAATCGCTGCATCATTCGAGCTGAAATTGACGGTCAGTAAATCGCCGCTGCGCGTGACCTGGTCTATCGAGACGGTGAAGAGGTCGGCGTAGCGTTGTCCGGTATCGTCGGAGATATGCTCGTCATAGCCGCTGTGCAACTGGTTGAACGGCGGAGCCACACCGGCTCCATGGCATGCCTGGCAATTCGGGGTAGCCACGACGTCATGGAACCCCTCGACGCCTAATTCCGCCCACAGGTATTCGAATGGCGGCGCCCTGTGCCCCTGGTGGTACACCCCTTCGTCTGCTGTAGCCGTTTCCGGCCACGCATCGGTTCCCTTTACGGGGTGACAGCTCAGGCAGGTCTCCGGCACGAAATTGCTGTTGTCCAGGATCTGGGTAAGCTTGCCTTCGTGGCACGTGGCGCAGTTTGCCATGGACTGCGGGAACGGGAATTCCATGGCATGCGCCATGTGTACGTCGTTCATCAGTTTGGCTTTGTAGTCGTACTCGCCTGCCGCCAGGGCTACACCGGTGGCCCAGTTGAAGGGCTGGTCTACCATGTACTGCCAATCTCTATGACCGCCGTTGCGATCGTCGTAATGGCAGGACTTGCACGAGCCAAAGTCGGGCAAACCGGCCACTATGGGGTTCCGGTAGCCATGCTTCATGTAGGGCGTGCCGTGGCACTTCTCACAGCCTGCTACATTCGCGGCAGATACATAGGAGTTCGGATCAGCGGCGGCGGCAGTGCCGAAGGCCATGGCCGTGTTCGACACGTCATCGTATAGATGCACGTGAGTTCCTGACGGGAGCTCGGATCCGGCGTCGCCCGCATGCTCAAGCAACGCACCTCGGGCGATGTACCCATAGACCTGGGCCCCGTCGAAGGGCGCAAGGGGCGTCTCGGGGGCATAGGGTCGGGTGGTTCTTGTCAGTACATAGTCGCCAGGGGCTGCACCCGCCACAACATTGGTGAAACTGCCGGACGTGATCTGATGCAGGCTGGTGCTGTTCAGGTATTGCCCCGTCGCGCTGTCATACTGGACCGCATAAAAGCGCTTCTGGTCCATCGAGGCCAGCCCGGGGCCTTCGATCAATGGCATGCCGTTGTCCGTAATGCTGAAATCCACGGTGACGGTGAAGGTGCCGGCGCCGTCAGCCACGCTCGTGACGTTGTTAATCGTTAGCGCCAGAGTGCTTGCATCCACGTACTTGTCGTACTCCGACTGGTGTTTCTCCTCACCGACGTCGCCGTGACAGGTGGCGCAGGCTTCAACTTTGGCCGCTTCAAGAGGATCGAGGCCCGTTCCCGGAGGACCTGCCGGTCCGTCAGCGCCCGTTGCACCAGCGGGACCAGCGGCACCAGCGGCACCAGCCGCACCGTCATCGCCTTCACATGCAGCGATAAAAAACCCGATGAGTATCAGAGCAACCAGGTGACACCAGCGTCTGTATTTTCCGTTCATCTTATTTGACCTCATAGCAGCAGCAACGATGCGATTACCGCATCATTCATGAAATTCGAAAGATTGGTGTGGGACACGGATAAACGAATACTGCAGCCGCAGAGCGCAACGCAGTATGACCTTCGCATCCATATTTCTTGTCCTTTGATTCTGATTACGGACATTACATGGCCCTGTACAGGGGCTGCACCCGTACTTGTACTTATGCCAATCTCGGTTTGACTGCATATAAAGATGCCGTCGAGGCGCGTAGAAATTCAGCCGGAAGGTGCGTTCGTCGGCGGGGTCGGCAAATGTGCACAATTGACAAACGCGAGAAATTTGAGGAGCGGTGTCTTTATCTCGCAAAGCGGGTCCGGGCAGATATGAAGAACTCCGACGCCCGCTAAGTGACATACTGGACGTTACCAAACAGGGTGCCATTCGACGGAGTGACGAGAAAATGAAGACGGTATTTTGGCTGACTTCTATCACGGCCCTGACTCTGATCGCGGCCACATCACGGATTTTGCCTGCCCAGGAAGTTCGCGCCGAAAACGAAACCGACGTCGCGACACAAATGCACGAGCATCTCGGCCGTATCACGACAATCAAGTCGCTGATCATCATGGGAAAGCTGGATGGAGTCCGCGAACCCGCGATCTGGCTGGCCGACCATGAGGCTGTGGACGGTCTGCCCGCAGATTTCGAGCGGTATATGGACCTGATGCGCCAGTATGCTCGGGAAGTCAACAATGCAACTGACCTTCAATCTGCCGCCATAGTGGTTAGCGGAATGGCCAAAACCTGTAGCAACTGTCACCTGGTCAACGACGTTGAAATCGAATTTGGCTACGATCAAATACCGGCGGAATGGTCCGATACCGTCTCGCATATGCAACGCCATCAGTGGGCGGCGGATCGTTTGTGGGAGGGCCTGATCGGTCCATCGGATACCGCGTGGCAACGCGGCATCGATATGCTGACCGACGTGCCCTTGCAGCCGGATGACGTAATGAACGAGGATTCAGCTGACGTGGACTCCGACGCGCTCGACCAATTAGCAGGTCGCACTCATGTGCTTGCCTGGCAGGGCGCCATTGCTAAAACGCCGACTGGGCGCAGCGAGCTCTATGGTGAGATGCTTGGTCTGTGTGCGGAATGCCATACGCGACTCGGCCGCGGTCCCGGTCAATAGCTGCGTTATTTGCGGGCGAGTTCATCTCGCACTACAAAATATATGCCGATGCCGGACCACTTTATGCCGGGTGACAGCAGATAGCAGACGGGTAGTATTCCATTCGTGAGTATCGATTCACTGATTGGCAGTTATTTTCGTCGCAGTAACCGGCGGCAGATGCGTTTTGCCGAGTCGCCAGGCGGCACCCGACTGCCTTCCCCGGACCCTGCGAGCCAGTACATGCTGTACCTGCATATTCCGTACTGCATTTCTCTATGTCCGTTCTGCTCGTTTCACAGAGTCAAACTCAAAAGGGATCCGGCGCAACATTATTTCCAGGCTCTGCGCCGCGAAATAGAGCTGGTTACGGGCGCCGGCTTCCGGTTTGGTGAGCTGTACGTCGGAGGCGGCACACCCACCGTGCTACCGGATGAATTGATCGGGGCTCTGGACCTGGTCCGCAAGCTGCATCCGATGCAGAGTATTTCTGTCGAAACCATCCCCAGTGACCTGACCGATGACATCCTGCGCGATTTGCGGGACGCAGGTGTCAACCGGTTGTCTGTCGGCGTGCAAAGTTTCGACGACGAACTCCTGCAGGAAATGCAACGATATGAGAAATACGGCAGCGGTGATCAGATTCGGGATCGACTGCAGCATGCGCAGGGCGTCTTCGATACGCTAAACGTTGACATGATTTTTAATTTTCCGCATCAGACTGAGGCATCACTCCACCGCGACCTGAAAATTCTTGTTGACGAACTCGAGGTCGATCAGGTTTCGTTTTATCCGCTGATGGCGGCCGACAGCACCAGGGCGTCCATGCTGCGCACGGTTGGCAGAGTGGACTACTCTCGTGAGCGGAGCCTGTACCAGCTTATCGCGAGCTATATGCTTTCCAATGGCTACACGAGATCCTCGGTATGGTGTTTCTCCCGGCAGCCCGCCATGTTCGACGAATACGTTGTCGAAAACGAGGAATACGTCGGCATCGGCAGCGGCGCCTTTAGCTATCTGCAAGGCAGTTTGTTTGCGAGTACTTTTTCGATCAATCATTACTTGCGTCTCGTGAATGCCGGCAACACGGGCACGGTGCGCAGGCGCGACATAACGCAGCGGGACCAGATGCGTTATTACCTCTTGATGCGGTTTTTCGGCGGGGCGCTGAATCGGGCGGCAGCCGAAGCTCATTTCGACGGCAGATTTCAACGAACGCTGTGGCCGGAATTGGCGGCGTTGCACACGATGGGCGCGATTTGCGAGTCAGGCGGAGACCTGACGTTGACGGAGTACGGATTTTACCTGTGGGTCATGATGATGCGTGAATTCTTCATCGGAGTTAATAATCTGCGGGTTGAGATGCGCCACTCTATCGCTTGTGAGAATGCGCTCATGGCGGCGCGTTGACCGCAGCAAAAAGCACGCATCCACACAGCCACAATGAGCCGAGCATGTGAATTTTCAGTGTGGATTCGATCGCCCGCGTCATGGCGTCCCGGTCCTGCACGCCCCGGCGGATGGCCGTAGACGCGTTGTAAGAGAGATAGAGCAGGGCCAGCGGCAGCAGCGGTGCTGCCAGTGGCAGCGATCCAAGGACCGTCACATAAATGACCACGGCAACTGCAGAAAAATGGATGCCGAGGTACAGATTGGCCGTGCCGTCCAGTCCGAGTCGAACGGGCAAAGTGCGTTTGCCTGTCGCACCATCGGGACCAATGTCGGGCACTTCGTTATTCAGAAGAATAGCCGCAACCCAGGCACTGATTGGTAACGAGAACATCAGCAATTCAGTGGTGATAGTGCCTGACTGTAACCACGCGGCACCGGTGACCGGCAAAACGCCGAAGGCTACGGCGACTACTGCCTCACCGATTCCGAGTGCGCTAAGACGCATTGGCCCAAGCGAATAAAGGACCCCGAGCGCGACGCCGGTCAGACCAAACGCCAATATCATCGGCCCTTTCGCCAGCAGCAAGATAACGCCGGCGATTGCGGCAACGGCAAGTAGCGTGATGCCAAGGCGCGCCATGTTTGCTGCCGCCATAATGCCGGTCTGGATGAAACGCGAACCGCCGGTGTAGGGATAAATCCGGTCCTTGTTAACGCGGTCTGTGCCGCCTGAGTCGTCCCCGACATCGTTCAGTACATTCGCGGCGGCATGTACACAAATCGTCGCCAGCAGTGCCAGCAGGAAAATGGCAGGGTGGAATGTGCCCGACACCTTGAAGCCCCAGGCCGTGCCGGCAAGCACAGGCAGGATGGAAGCAGGGAAAAATTTTGGGCGGGTCGCGTGAAAAAGTCGTCTGGCAACCAGCCCGGCGGAGTTTCCGGCGAAATCTTCCGGAGACGGTTTGCCTGTGAGTTCGATGTCAGAACGCATTACTGCTTCCCGGACGTTGCACGGCGGCGCTACCTACGTTACTAACGTATGAGTTTATACCGAGCTTACTACGCGTTGTACGACCGTGGAATTTACGTAGCTACTGCGGGGGGCTGTTGTTTCGCCATGCGTTGTTGTGTAGAGACCGGCGGAGAAGAATGATGCCACCGAGGATCAGTATCGTCGTCAGCGGCAAATGGTGCAGGCCGAAAACCTGATGACCGAGTTGTGGCAGCAAACTTTCCTCGGCAGAAAGCGTGTGAGCGCCCGCAATGCCGGGGAATCCCGAAACAGGCAACAAGCCGAGAATCAGTCGCCTTACTTCCTGTCGTCTCTTAAAGTATTTTGACATTGACCAGTTCCTCGCCGTTTGGGTTCGTGACGTGCACCGCACAGGCAATGCACGGGTCGAAACTGTGGATCGTTCGCAATATCTCCAGGGGCTGTTGCGGGTCGTGCAGACGGTGGCCGGCCAATGCCGCTTCGTACGGACCCGGTTGACCGGCGGCATCGCGCGGCCCGGCGTTCCAGGTGCTTGGCACAACGGCCTGGTAGTTTGCGATTTTACCGTCTTCTATCACGATCCAGTGCGCCAGCGCACCGCGCGGCGCCTCCGTGAAACCGACGCCTTGCGCGCGCCGCGGCCAGGAAGATGGCTCCCACAACACTTCATTGAAGGTCCGCGTTTCACCCGCTTTAATATTGGCGACCAGGTTGTCGTACCAGGTCTGCATATGATCTGCCACCACCTTGGTCTCGAGCGTTCGCGCGGCGGTCCTGCCAAGCGTCGAAAACAGTGCTTCGACAGGCACATCGAGCGTCTGTAGCGTGTAGTTCACAAGGTCCCGCGTCTGTTCGTGACCGGACGCATACAACATCAGCACGCGTGCCAGCGGTCCTACTTCCATCACATTGCCATTCCAGCGCGGCGATTTGAGCCACGAGTAACTCTTTTCTACATCGAGATTCTCATACGGCGGGGTTGGCCCGTCGTAGTTAAGAGCCGTCTGGCCTTCATAGGGATGCAGTCCGGCGGTCTTGCCGCCGGCGTAGTCGTACCACGAGTGTGCGACATACTCCTGCACCTGCTCCATGGCATCGAGGTCGACTTCATGTATGGTCGACAAGTCGCGTCCGAGAATTGCACCCGGCGGGAACAACAAACTGGATGGGTCGTTGACACCCTGCTCCGGAAAATCGCCGTACGACAGGAAATTGCCGACGCCCTCGCCTTGCGCACCCCAGTCCTTGTAAAAACTGGCAATCGCAAGGGTGTCCGGTACGTAAACCTGGTCCACGAACTCGCGCATTTGCGTAATGATGCGCTGCACCGTCGCGAGCCGTGCGGAATTGATTGCCGAATCCGAGTCGAGGTCGATCGGGCAGGGGACGCCACCGACCAGGAAATTCGGGTGCGGATTTTTGCCACCGAATATCGTGTGCAGTTTCGCAACGTCGCGTTGCCAGCTGAGCGCCTCCAGGTAATGTGCGACTGCCATTAAATTCGCTTCAGGTGGCAGCTTGTAGGCCGGATGACCCCAGTACGCTTTGGCGAATATTCCGAGTTGTCCGGACTCAATAAATTTCTTCACCTTGGCCTGCATGTCAGCAAAGTATCCAGGCGAAGTCTTGGAATAGTTACTGATGCTTTGCGCCAGATCCGAAGTCGACTTCGGATCGGCCTGCAATGCCGAGACGACGTCCACCCAGTCAAGCGCATGCAAATGGTAGAAATGCATGACGTGATCGTGCACATACTGGGCGCCGATCATCAGGTTGCGTATTAATTGCGCATTCCTCGGAATTTCGTAGTTCAGCGCATTTTCCACGGCTCGCACCGAGGCAATGCCGTGTACCAGAGTGCACACGCCGCAAATGCGTTGCGTAAATGCCCAGGCATCGCGCGGATCTCTGCCACGCAAGATGATTTCTATGCCGCGAACCATCGTGCCGGAGGACCAGGCCTCGGCAATCTGATCGCCATCCATCCGTGCTTCGATACGCAGATGGCCTTCGATTCTGGTTATCGGATCTACAACGATTCGATCGTTCATTTCTTTACCCACCTGTTGTGCATATCTACTCTGTCAAACTGGCCGCTACTCGCTCCACGAGGCTTTCGATCGGTGTTTGCCAACCACCATTCTCCGCGCCGATCATCAGGTTAATCCTGCAATTGGCGCAGGAGGTGACGACCACATCTGCACCCGTCTCATCGAACTCTCTTTTCTTTATTTCAAACGCTTTTTGCCGAAGCGGCGCCGAGCGTTTGATGACGTACTCGGCGCAACCGCCACCGCAGCAATAGTTTTCGCGGCCGTTCGAGTCCGCTTCGCGGAACTCCATTCCCAGTGCCTTGAGGACCTGCCTGGGTTGTTCGATCACACCGCTGTGCCGTCCCAACCTGCAGGGATCGTGATAGGTGACCGAACTACCGTTTGTTGCCGTGCTCAGTGGCAGCCGGCCGGCGTCCAATTCACGGGCGATGAATTCCGAGATTGCGAGCACTTCGAATGGCAACGCTTCGCCGAGTTCGTTGGCGCCCTCCCAGCGCATCGCCTGGTAGGCGTGCCCGGATTCGGGAAGGATGACCGTCTTTGCGCCACAGGTTTTCGCCTGCTCGACGATCCTTGCAGCTGCCTGTCTTTGCGTAGCCTCGTCGCCCGATAGCAGACCGAGATTCGCGGCTTCGAAGCCCTGGCTTGAGATGGTCCAGTCAGCGTCGAGGCGGTTCATTATTTTCGCCGTCGCAGAAAGCGCAGCCGAAAACAGCAGGACTTCGACAGCGGTGGTCAGTATCAGCACCTCAGCCCGACTCTTGTCCAGCGGCACCTCGATCCCCTGTTGCTTCAGCCTGTCAATGACCTCGCGCAGCTTGCCCGCGCCGACGCCAAACACGGTATCGTTGTCACGCTGTTCGATTTGCAGCGCCCGCAGCTCGGCAGGGACCAGACCGGCGCTGGCCAGGCCCTGCCGCATGACGTTGATCAACGGCGACAGCCTGACGCCCATCGGGCACATCATGTCGCAGCGGCCGCAGCCGGTGCAGGCGTCGTACACCAGTTCTTGCCACGCCTCGAGATCCTGTGCCGTGACGTCGCGTATGAATGGCCTGAACAGCCAGCGCATCGGGCTCAATTCGCGGCGATAGAAGCGGCGCAACGGTTCGAACTTGCGGACCGGAGCGTACTTTTCGTCCTGCGTTGCCTCATAGTAGTGACACGCCTCTGCGCACATGCCGCAATGAACGCAAGTTGTGAGGTCAACTGCCATAGGCCCGTCAAGCTTGTCCATAAATGTTTGCTTGGCGCGCCGTACCTGCTCTTCGCCAGAGAGTATTTCGCTCGGCGTATCGCTGCCGAGATGTTCGAGTGACTCGCGAAAATCACGGAATGCTGCGTTGTCGATGTTCATGCCTTGACCCCCCTGCGACCGAATTCCGCGCCGGCCCGGAAGCGCGCCGGAAACGTCAATGCTGTATGCATCAACTTGCCGAACGGAAACCAGACGAATAGGGCTTCGACGCTGAGGAAGTGAATCGCGAGCAAAGTCTCATACCGTGCGCCGATATGAGCGGAGGCGAGTATTCCCGTCACTAATGGAATAATTACGATGACGACACTGATGTAGTCATCTGCGTTGGAGATCAGTCGTTGCACCGGGTGGCTTAGCCGACGAATGAGCAGAGCAAGCAGCAGGGCCAGCGCGATTGCAGCAGTCACCAGGATGATGCCATTCGGTAGATGCGGCCAGCCGAAGCCGAGCACCGACTCGAAGAAAAGAATATGTGGTGCGGAAAAGAGAACTGCAATAAACAGCGCAAGGTGCCAGGTATAACCGGCCGCATGCTGAAAGCGGATCTTTTTCTCGAACTGATGTTCTGGCAGTGATCGCCTGAAAATTGTTGCAAGCCCGTCCCTGATTTCGGTATTTCGTCGCGGCTTCGAAAGATCCTCTTTTCTCCCCAGCAGTATGGTGCCTGTAAACCGCCACATGACACCGACCACCAGGATGATCAGCGACCATTGCAGGGCGGGACCGCGGGCGAAGTCGAGCAAAGTCATGATGCTGTCTCCTCTTCTGCCAGGGCTTTCTTCTTGCGCGCCCGGGCTGCCAACGCCGAGCCGACACCGATCGCGGCGCCGGCGGCGGCGGCGCCGAGCAGCGCTTCGTGGGATCCCCAGAGACCTGCGGCGATGGGCCTGTAGAAGCCGCCTTTGTCCCAGAAGTCAGGCTCGGAACAGCCAAGACAGCCGTGCCCCGAACCAATCGGATAACTGGTGCCTTCGTTCCATTTGAGGGTGGCGCAGGCGTTATAAGTGGTCGGCCCCTTGCAGCCAAGCTCGTACAGGCACCATCCCTTGCGTGCGCCTTCATCATCGAAGGTGTGGGCAAACTGGCCGCGCTCGTAAAAGGGCCTGCGGTAACAACGGTCATGAATGTTCTGGCCGAAAAACGCCGCCGGCCTGCCAAGTGCGTCCAGCTCCGGGATTGTGCCGAAGATCAGGTAATGGGCGAGGACGCCGGTAATGACAACCGGAATCGGGGGACAGCCGGATACATTGATAATCGGTTTGTCGGTGATGATGTCCGATACTGCAACAGCGCCCGTGGGATTCGGGCTGGCGTGCGGGATGCCGCCGAATGCGGCGCACGTGCCAACGGCGATGACAGCAGCAGCGTTGGCGGCGGTCTCTTTCAGCATCTCGAGATTACTGACGCCGGCAATGCACGAGTAAGCCGGATTGCCGAGTGGAATGGCTCCGTCGACGACCAGCAGGTATTCGCCCGCGCTCTCTTGCATCGCCGCGATGCGGGCAGCTTCCGCGCCTTCGCCCGATGCGGCCTGCAAGGTGTGATGATAGTCGAGTGAGATGGCGTCAAAGATCAGTGACTCCACCGTCGGGGCGTGCGACCGTGTCAGCGATTCAGTGCAGCCGGTGCATTCCTGGAACGACAGCCAGATGACGGATGGGCGCCGCGCCGCCGCCAGCGCCTCCGCAACCTGGCCAACCGCACTCGGCGGCAACGCCATCAGGGACGCGGTTGCGGAACAGAATTTAAGGAAGCCGCGCCGCGATACGCCCTGCGCCAACAAATAATCACCCAGTGTCTGATCATTCCGCATGTCACCATCTCCTCGCGACAGCGTGTCGCGCCTGGCATTAAGCGGCGTCCGTTGCCTCCTTTGTCGCGGCATCTTGCCGCCGGGTTATGGTTACTTCGTTTGCTGCCGCTAACTCACTCTCCAACCTGCTGATGCCGCTATAAATATCTGCCTCCTGCGACTTCAGTAATTCCGGCATGCGCGTGACTTCGATGAAGCGGGCGACAATTTCCTGCTCTTTGTTTCGGTGAGTAACCAGCCACACTCCTGCATAGGAAGTTTCCTGGACTACGGTCGGTCCGAGCGCCTCCAGTTCGGCTCGCACCTCACCCTTGCCGAGTTCAGCTTCGATGCGTTCCTCCTCGCCCGGCGCCAGCGGCAGCCGGCGTAAGTCGATGACCGTTCCCTCCTTGCCTTCCGCCACGCGTTGCAGGGCGTGGCGTATCTCATGCAACAGCGGCTCGACATTGCCGGTCGCAGTTTCGACTTGCACCGGTATGCCATCGAGGGACGTCATTGCAGCACCACGTTGACGGTCACTTCGTCCCGCCATTTGCTAATCAGTGCGGCCCCACACGCTGCTGCCTTCGGAATCGCTTCGCGGACCGCCTCTCCCGGCCGGTCGCTCCAGTCCACGTACTCGGGCTGAATCCCGATCAGGGCACAGTGCTCCGGGACGCAATCCAGCAGGCGCGTAATATCCATGAGATCGGCGAAACCAACTTCGTGAACACTGTGGCAACCGGACATCAGGAATTCCTGGAATTCGGCGTCCTCGAAGACGCGGACGAACCCTGGTTCACCGTCCAGTTGAGCTGCATCGAAAATGATCAGGTTGGTGGCTTCGGCAATGGCGCCAGTGAGTGTGAAGCTGAGCGTGCCACCGTCGAGAAATTCGGTATCGGCAAGGTCGTACTGGTCCTTCAGGAATTGCATCGCGTAAACCCCGGCGCCGTCGTCGGCAAGCAACGTATTTCCGACACCGAGCACGAGAGTTTTCACATTCCCGTGCTCCGGATTCTGACGCTGTGCATGTCAATTCCCGTGTTGCGGGCGGCAATATCCTCCTTCACTGACTGCCGCAGATCCATCTCTCCGAGCGAAACAATAAGCGTGGTTATGGCACATGAAAATAGGCGTTATTACGTAGTGTAGGCGGCTACAGAGCGAGACTAAGATCAATACGCGCCAAAATTTATCGCAGCGGCGCCAGCGCCGCATACGGGGAAGAAAATGTGCCTTGCCATCCCCATGCAGATTAAGACGATGGACACATTTCAGTGCGTCTGCGAAGCGCGTGGTATAGAACGCGAGGTCAGTCTCTTCATGCTGCAGGGTGAACCCATCGCCCCCGGCGATTTTGTGCTGGTGCATGTCGGTTATGCAATTCAAAAAGTTTCTGAAGAAGACGCAATGACTTCCTGGGAGTTCTTCGATGAAATCCTGGCGGCCGATGCATGAGTTGGCGATATGTCAGGCACTGATTGGCGAGGTTTCGGCGATCGCCAACCTAAACCACGCAAGTGCGGTGACGGATATATATGTGAGCGTGGGGCCGCTGTCCGGCGTCGAGGGCAGGTTGATGCACAATGCGTTTCCAGTTGCGGCGGCGGGGACGGTTGCCAGCGATTCTGCGCTGCACCTCGAGCAGGCCCCCGTGCGAGTCCGCTGCGACGAGTGCGGCGCGGAAACCGAGGCAGCCGCGAACCGCCTGATCTGCGGGTGCTGCGGCAATTGGCGAACGCGCCTGGTCAGTGGCGACGAATTACTGTTGCAGCGTGTCTCTATGAAGACCGAACGACAAGGGGAAGCAGGCGATGTGTGATACCTGCGGCTGTAACCTGACACCCGGTAACGAGCACCTTGTTGCCGATGGCGCCCGCCTCGCAGGTACGTCGTCGGAAACCGAGTCAGTAGAAGTACTTAAGAGCCTGCTCGATGCGAACGATCACCAGGCGACACATAATCGCGAGCATTTCGATCAACACCGCGTATTCGTCATTAATCTCATGTCGTCGCCGGGTGCCGGTAAGACTTCGTTGCTCGAGGCAACGATCGACGCGCTTGCCAGTGACCTCGGTATCGCGGTTATCGAGGGAGACCTGGAAACCGAGAACGACGCTGTACGGATCCGGGAGAAAGGGGTGCCGGCCATTCAGATCTGCACGGGAAGCGCCTGCCATCTGGATGCGCACCTCGTGCACACCGCGCTGCATGAAATGACAATCGAAGGTCTGGATATTCTTTTCATCGAAAACGTCGGCAACCTTGTCTGCCCTGCGAGTTTCGATCTCGGCCAGCACCGCAATGTCACGCTGCTGTCGTCTCCGGAGGGCGATGACAAACCAGCCAAGTATCCGGTCATGTTCCGCATGACCGACCTCATACTCCTCACAAAGTCGGATCTGATCGATGTGCTCGGTGACTTCGATCCCGCAAGAGCAACCTCATATATAAGACTGCTGGCGAATCCTGCGCCGGTCCTGCCAGTGTCAGCCCGTTCCGGCCAGGGCGTGGAGGCCTGGTGCGACTGGCTCCTCGAACAGGTCAGTTTGCATCGGCGGCAAATCGCCCATGAAGACACGACGCTTAGCAACGCACAGCCGGATAGCGAGGGGCTGCATACGCATGCGATGGAAGGGCGCTGATGAGTCACTCTGCGGAATTCTGGCTCGAGGCGTTGCATGGATTGGGGCTCCGCAAGCCGGTCCGCATCATGAACGTCTGCGGAGGACACGAGCGTGCCATTTCCCTGGCCGGGTTGCGATCGGCCATCCCGGGCAATATCGAACTCGTGCCGGGACCAGGCTGTCCGGTCTGCATCTGCCCGGAAGAAGATGTGTTCGCGGCCATTCAAATCGCACTCAATGAAGATGTAATCCTGGTGGCATTTGGCGACATGCTGCGTGTGCCGGTTAATGTACCGAAACGAGAGCCAAGGTCACTCGAACAGGCGCGGGCCGCCGGTGGCGACATCAGGCCGATCGCTTCGCCGACCGAAGCGGTGCGCATTGCACAGCAAAATCCGTCACGCCGTGTCGTCTTCTTCGCGGCAGGATTTGAAACAACGACGGCGCCGGTCGCTGCGATGCTCGCGGAAGATCCCCCGGATAATCTGCTCGTACTGTTGTCAGGGCGTCTGACCTGGCCTGCGGTCGCAATGCTGCTGGACTCGGAAAAGCCGGGATTCGATGCCCTGATCGCGCCCGGTCATGTCGCAACGGTCATGGGGCCGGAGCAATGGCAGTTCGTTGCTGACAAGCACAACATACCGGCAGCTGTCGCCGGTTTCAGGCCGGATACCCTGCTGGCGGCGATGTACTCGGTGCTGCGGCAACTGAGGGATGGCAGATGCTTCCTCGACAACTGTTACCCGGAAGTCGTGCGTCCCGGCGGTAACCGGATCGCGCAGCAGCAGCTCGACCAGGTAATGCAGGTTGTCGATGCGAACTGGCGCGGCGTTGGCATCATTCCGGATTCCGGATTTGCGCTGCGTGAAAGATACGCTGCCTACGATGCGTCCCGACATTTTCGCTCGTACGCCGATAACTCGCGCAAACGCGTCGGCGAAATGCCGCCGGGTTGCGATTGCGCCAGGGTCGTGCTCGGCAAGATGTACCCGAACGAGTGTCGCCTGTATGGCCTTGCCTGCACCCCGCGTAAGCCGGTCGGGCCCTGCATGGTGTCTGACGAAGGGGCATGCAGAATCTGGTGGTCATCGGGCTATCGCGAAAATTTGTGGGAAGGCAGAAAGAAAAGGCAAGCCGTTGGCTGAACAGGTCGAGAAGGCGGGACGGGTCATTGAGCGGCAAATGCCAGCCGCTGCAGCATCTCTATTATCGGCGCCGGCAGACACCGTGCAGATCGTCCTGTCCGGCCACGTCCAGGGCGTCGGCTTCAGACCTTTCGTTTATCGCCTTGCGAAGTCTCATGGATTGACGGGTCAGGTTCAAAATAGGCTCGGTGAGGTACACATCATTGCGAGCGGGCGTCCAGCCAGGTTACGGAGGTTTGAGCGTGATCTGATCAATTTTGCGCCGCCACTATCCAGACCCGCCATTGACTCCGTCTTACCGACCAGCGCAGGGCCGTTCGATGATTTCGAAATCACGGCCAGTTCGGCACAATCAGATGCGCGCATTTTCGTGCCGCCCGATTACTTCATGTGTGACGATTGCCGCCGCGAGTTACACGATTCGCGTGATCGCCGCTACCACTACCCTTTCATTAACTGCACGCAATGCGGTCCGCGCTACACACTGATTCAGGAGCTACCCTACGATCGCCCGAATACCAGCATGGCCTGTTTTCCGCTTTGCGAGGCTTGCACCGAGGAATACCTTGACCCGTCGGATCGCCGGTTTCATGCGGAACCAGTCGCCTGTCCGGCTTGCGGTCCGCACTTAAGTTTCATGCACCCTGGCCAGGCCGGCAGCGTCGAAAAAAGTGCCGCGCTGAATACTGCCCTGGATCGTCTGCGTAACGGTCAGGTAATCGCAGTCAAAGGCATCGGCGGTTATCACCTTATGTGCGATGCACGCAATGCCGATGCCGTAGAAGTTTTGCGCAAACGCAAACAACGGCCGAGTAAACCACTTGCCGTCATGTTTCCGCTTGCAGGCCGCGATGGGCTCGATGTTGTGCGACTGTGCACGACCCTTCGGCGTGCGGAAGCTGAATTGCTCAGCAGCCCTGTCAGGCCGATCGTACTTGCGGCAAGAAACGACGATTGTGATCTGGCAGAGAATATCGCCCCGGGTCTGCGCGAGTTGGGCGTGTTTTTGCCATATAGCCCGTTACACGAGCTGTTGCTGGAAAAATTTGCCGCGCCCCTGGTCGCAACTTCCGGCAATATTAGTGGCGAGCCGGTACTGACTGACAATGAGGAAGCGACAAGTCGCCTGCCGCAGATTGCGGACGCTTTTCTGCACCACGATCGTCAGATAGTGCGACCGGCCGACGATCCCGTCTACCGGAGGATTTGCGGCACGATGCGTCCGCTACGAATCGGACGCGGCTGTGCACCCCGCGAACTCGAACTGCCGTGGCGGCAGCGACAGCCGGTGCTGGCTGTCGGTGGTCACATGAAGGGTTCTATTGCATTGAGTTGGCAAAACCGGGTCGTCGTGTCGCCGCACATCGGTGAAATGGACAGTCCGCGCAGCCTTGCCGTATTCGAGCAAGTCGCAGCTGACCTGCAATCCTTGTACGGCGTCCAGGCGGACAGAATCGTTTGTGATGCACACCCTGCCTATACGACACACCGCTGGGCGAAGTCACAGGAGTCATTGCCCGTTGAAACTGTCTGGCATCACCATGCCCACGCAAGCGCGCTGGCAGCCGAGCGGTTCGCGCCCGGCAACTGGTTGGTCTTTGCCTGGGACGGCGTGGGATTTGGTGAGGATGGCACTTTGTGGGGTGGTGAAGCATTTCTCGGTAAGCCCGGCGGCTGGCGCCGTGTTTGCAGTATGCGTCCTTTCCGCCTGCCCGGTGGCGAGCGTGCAGGCCGCGAGCCATGGCGCAGCGCGGCAGCGCTGCACTGGGAGTGTGGCAAAACATGGCCGAAGTGCCCGGACAAGGACGGACTTGCCGAGAACGCCTGGGTGCGGCAACTGAATTCTCCCGAGACGAGTGCGACAGGCCGGCTATTCGATGCTGCGGCAGCACTGATATGCGAGCTGCAGCGCGTCAGCTTCGAGGCCCAGGGTCCGATGTTTCTCGAAGCGTTGTGCAGGGAGGCGCGTGAGCCAGTCAAATTACCGCTCAATCAGGATAAGCGCGGCGTCGTTCGTACCGACTGGCAACCGTTGCTGGCAATGTTGACAGATGCCGGGCGCAGCAAGACATGGCGTGCCGAAGTTTTTCACTCGAGCATGGCTTTCGCGTTGCTCGAGCAAGCGCGCCGGATTCGTGCGGATGCGCAAATCGACCAGGTAGGACTTTGTGGCGGTGTTTTCCAGAACAGGATTCTGACCGAGCAGGCGGTCTCGTTGCTGGAGGACGACGGCTTTCGGGTTTACCTGGCCACAGAATTGCCCTGCAACGATGCGGCACTCAGTTTCGGGCAGGCCGCGGAGCTCGCCGCTCGCGAGTGCGCCGGGGAAGATTGATGGAAGATGAGAGAATTACCCTGGCACACGGTAACGGTGGTCGCTTCATGCGCGAGCTGATCGAGGAAGTGTTCGCCCGCAACCTGGTCGACTCCGACCTCGACATTCAGGCCGATGCGGTGCCGATCGCCCTGAATGGTGGTGAAGTAATGATTACGACTGACGGCTTCACCGTGCAGCCGCTCGAATTTCCAGGCGGGGATATCGGTTCGCTGGCCGTGCACGGAACGACCAACGACCTGGCGGTTGCCGGCGCGCGTCCGCTGTATCTGACACTCAACGCTTTTATCGAAGAAGGTCTGGAGGTTTCTCAGCTGGATCGAATCATGGCCAGCCTCGCAAGAGCGGCAAAGGAATCCGGCGTCAAAGTAAGTGCTGGTGATACCAAGGTACTGCGCCGTGGCGAGGGGGGCGGCCTGTATCTCGCCACGACGGGAGTTGGTGTGCGGCTTGCCGGCGTAAGACCTTCGATGAGCCTGATTCGTGACGGTGACGTCATTATTATCAGCGGCACCGTAGGCGATCACGGCACTGCCGTAATGCTTGCGCGGGAAGACTTCGGCTTGCGGGGAGAACTGCAATCGGATGCCGCATGCGTCTTTGAATTGACTGAAGCGCTGATGCAATTCGACGGATTGCGCTTCATGCGTGATCCAACTCGTGGCGGCATTGCCTCGGTTGCCAACGAAATCTATCGAGCGACCGGCTTCGGCGTAAGACTTGAGGCGACCATACCGGTACGTGACCAGGTGGAATCCGTTTGCGACATGCTTGGCTACGACCCTTATTACCTTGCCTGCGAAGGCCGCGTCCTGGCCGTCATTGCGACAGAGCAAGTGGATGACGCGCTGTCGGCCTGGCGCGCGATTCCGTCGGCAAAGGACGCGATGAGAATTGGCCGCATTAATGCCAGCGAAAAGCGTGTAATACTCGAGACCTCACTCGGCGGTGAGCGCTTCCTCGAAGAGCTGGAGGATGATCCTCTGCCACGTATTTGCTAAATACGATGATCATTAATTGGGGATGACGCCAGCCAACGCAGAATAATCGGCGTTACGACGGTAGTGACCAACGCCATGATCACGATCGCCGAGAAGAGACTTCCTACAATAACCGGAGTTGGATACGGCTGCAAAAACAAACCCGCCTCCATTGCAACGCCAGCTACGATCAATTCGACGGCGCCTCGACCGCTCATGCCGACACCGACCATCATCGACTCGCGCTTTGAAAGCCCAATCCAATATGCCGGTAATCCGGAACCGACGAATTTGCTTGCGAACGCAATCAAGATGAGTACCACCACGAATCCCGGAACATGACCGACCGCACTGAGGTCCAAATTCAGACCCACCGAGACAAAGAAGATCGGAGCGAGGAAGCCACGCGT
>Ga0255052_10000112_pt1 | contig 59587 bp, 48 predicted proteins | sample JV7_2_21_MG_FD_188632 | JGI IMG/M metagenome (GOLD analysis project Ga0255052, IMG submission 188632) | Seawater microbial communities from Jervis Inlet, British Columbia, Canada - JV7_2_21 | ecosystem: Environmental > Aquatic > Marine > Inlet | place: Canada: British Columbia | collected...
CCAAGAATCGACGAACTGGTTCCCGGCTTCGGCCAGACCGAGCCCTCGTCGGCGGAATTCTGGTTTGCCCCGAACGAGCGTCTGTTCGCGCACATTCGTCACACGAGATCCGCAGGCCCGGTGGACTGGATCCTGAATGCCGGCTTGCAACGCATCGTTGATGATCGCGTGACTCGCAACTTTGGCTCCACGATTCGCAAGCACGAAACCAATCGCAGCGATTTGCTCGGTTTGACAGTCAGCGCAAGCAGAGAGTTTTCGAAGGGCTCCTGGATTGTTGGCGGCGAGTTTTATCACGACACGGTTGCAAGCCAAAGAATTGAGGAAGACCTGACGACGGGCCTGACGAGTGCTGTGCCATCGCGCTTCCCGGATGACTCGGAGATCGCTCAGGCCGCCGTCTATGGCAACCTGCAACGGCGACTTGGAGAACGCAATAGCCTGTCGGGCGGAATCAGGCTCAGCGCTGTGGATGTCGATCTTCCCCAGACATCGGTTTCTACGGCTGCATCCTTGAGCCTGGACGATCTGAGCGCCGACATCGGCTGGATTTTCGGCATCTCGGATCGAACACAATTCGTCGCGAATATTGCCCACGGTTTTCGCGCACCGAATGTCTTTGATATGGGCACGCTGGGCGAGCGTCCCGGCAATCGCTTTAATATTCCCAATTCATCGCTGGATTCCGAGCATGTTACTCAATTCGACGCGGGCATCAGAGGCAACACCGACCGGTCGAGGACCGAGTTGATTGTCTATCGCCTGCATTACAAGGATCGCATCAAATCGGTGCTAACCGGCATGCAAACTGCTGATGGCCGCGACATCGTGCAGAGTCGAAACCTGGCCGAAGCCGACATCTGGGGAATCGAAGCGGCTGCGTTCCTGGAACTCGGCGACAACCTGGCGCTCGATGCGAAAATCAATTTCTCGCGCGGCGAGGAGAAGGAGGCCGGCGCCGCGTCTGTGCTGGCAGATCGCATCCCACCGCTGAATGGTCGGCTGGGACTGCGTTATGTGCCAAACGAAGAATGGACCTTCGAACCGTTCATTGTCTTCGCGGACTCACAAACGAGGCTGAGCCCACGCGATGTTCGGGACGTTCGCATCGATCCGAACGGAACATCCGGCTGGTTGACTGCAAACATCCGGGCGGGCTGGCAGCCGGACGAACGATGGCGCTTCAGTGCGAGCCTCGAAAACCTGTTCGATGAACAATACCGGCATCATGGATCCGGCATCGATGCCGTCGGCAGAAACCTTTCTGTGAGTTTCCAGGCGAACTGGTAGTCAGTCGTTTCTGTAAATCTCGCCGGCCTTCATTACGAAACTCACCCGTTCCATTGCCGTGATGTCGTCCAGCGGATCGCCCGGTACGGCAACGACGTCTGCCTGCTTGCCGGACGCAAGTGTGCCATGGCTATCGTCGATGCGTAGGAACCTGGCTGCGACACTCGTTGCCGATTGAATAGCGACCATTGGCGGCATGCCGCCTTCGACCATCAATGCAAACTCCTGAGCGTTGTCACCGTGCGCGGAAACACCCGTGTCCGTGCCGAAGACAATGGGAACGCCGGCTTTGTACGCGGCAGTAAATGTCTTCTTGATCACCGGTCCTATCGCTGCTGCTTTTGGCCGCACCAGGTCCGGGAAGAAACCGTCAATTTTTGCTTTCTCACCGACCCAGTTACCGGCGATTATGGTCGGCACATAATAAGTGCCGTTCTTCTTCATCAGGCGCATGACTTCTTCGTCCATGAATGTGCCGTGCTCGATCGAGGCGACGCCCGCGACGACCGCGCGTTTCATGCCCTCTGTGCCATGCGCATGTGCCGCAACGCGCAGCCCGTAGTCCGAAGCCGTATCGATCAGGGCGCGAAGTTCTTCGTCGGTGAATTGAGGATTCTGGCCGCTTTTGGCAACACTCAGGACGCCGCCCGTCGCCGTGATCTTGATCCAGTCGGCGCCGTCTTTGTAACGTTGACGAACTGCTTTGCGTGCTTCATCCGGACCGTTAATAACGCCCGTTTTGGGCCCCGGGTCTCCGACGATATGGGCGGCCCAGCCATTGGTCGGGTCCGCATGGCCGCCGGTCGTGGCGAGTGATTTCGCGGATGAGAATATTCTCGGCCCCGGTACGTCTCCGTCCTCGATCGCTTTCCTCAACGCGATCGTGACGTTGAACGCATCGCCGAGATTTCGAACGACGGTAAATCCTGCGTTGAGCGTCATCCTTGCGTTCTTTGCAGCGTCGAACGCGTAATCTGCCTCGTTGGTAATGAACTTGTTTAGCCTGCTCTGAGGCGAATACTCCCCGGTCAGGTGTACGTGCATGTCCATCAGCCCGGGCAGCACGGTGTGCAATTTCAGATCGATGACGGTGTCGTCTGGACCGGCAGTCGTGTAACCATGCTCGATCGCCTCGATCTTCGAGCCATCGACGCGGATCGTCATCTCACTGGCCGCATCCATGGATTCACCATCGATCAATCTGCCCGCATGAATCAGCGTGTCGGCAAGCGAATGGCCGGCGACAAGTACGATGCCAAGCGCAAGACTTTTCGGGATTTTCATTTGTCTGAGTCCACCGTTCGTTGTTTTTTTTGGGAGGTGCCGGGCATTGTAGCCCGTTAATCCGGTCGGCACGATGTACGAACTATGAGAAGATATCGAAAATAAATCCACAAGGGGGCAGAACATGGCGGGGTCAGCGGGCTCGACCGAACAGTGGTCATCACGACTGGGTTTTCTCCTGGCGGCTGTCGGCTTCGCCGTCGGCCTGGGTAATATCTGGCGATTCCCTTATGTAACCGGCCAAAATGGTGGCAGTGCATTTCTCATAATTTATCTGGCCTGCGCCCTGGCGATCGGCTTGCCGCTACTGATCAGCGAACTGACGATCGGGCGTCGGGGGCGCTCCAGTCCGTCAGGCAGTATTCGTGCGGTCGCCGCTGAGTCAGGTGCCAGTCCCCGCTGGGCAAATTTCGGCACACTGGCCGTTTTTTGCGTGTTCATTATCTTGTCCTACTACACGGTCTTGTCGGGTTGGACGTTCGACTATTTTCTGCGCGCTGCACGCGGGACATTTGCAGGCGTTGGAGGTACCGAGTCGAATGAAATGTTCGCCGGCCTGATGAACAATCCCGGACGCCTTCTGTTCTGGAATACCGTCGTCAACCTGACCGTCGTTCTGGTAGTCAGGCGAGGTGTTCAGGCCGGCATAGAGAAGGCGGTAAAAATACTGATGCCTGCCTTGTTCGGGGCCCTGATCGTCATGGTGATTTACGGAGCAGTCGCCGGTGATATGGAGTCGGCATTGAAATTCATGCTGGAGCCGGATTTTTCCAAGGTAACAATCCGAACAGTCATGGTGGCCATAGGTCAGGCATTCTTTTCGATCGGAATTGGAATGGCCGCATTGATCACATTCGGCGCGTATTTGCCGAAAGAGATTTCAATTCCAAAATCGGCGACGATCGTTATTCTCGCAGACACCGCCGTCGCACTCCTTGCCGGTTTCGCGATATTCCCGCTCGTCTTCGCGTTTAGCCTGGAACCATCCGCCGGTCCCGGATTAATCTTCCAGACACTGCCGCTCGCATTCGGGCAAATGCCGGGCGGACAGATTTTTGGAGCCATATTCTTCATTCTTCTGATTGCGGCGGCGCTGTCATCCTGCATCGGTTGTGCCGAAGCTGTGGTGTCATGGGTGGATGAACAGTTTGGCATCAAAAGAGAAAAGGGAGTCTGGCTCACGGGAATTGCTGCCTGGGCAGTTGGAATCCTGACGATCATGTCGCTCGGAGACTGGTCGGAGTTCTATCCGCTCGATTTCATACCGGCTTTTGAAGGCAAGACCATATTCGATTCACTCGATTTCCTGGCAGCCAATATCCTGTTACTGATCGGTGGCCTGTTGATCTCCGTCTTTATCGGCTGGTTTGTACCGAAGCAATTGAAGCTCGAGGAAATCGGTGTCGAGGAAGGGCTGTTCTTCAGTTTCTGGCGCTTCATGATCCGTTTCGTGATCCCGCCTGTCTTGCTGATTACGCTCGTCATGGGAATTGCGGAATGACTGACCTGACCGGGCCAGCCTTCATATAATTATCCGAATAGCCGAGATTAGTACCTTGGCTCTGCACAGCGGTTCTGCTATATTCCCGGTAATATTTCCGGAAATAACATGGAGCCAGCACCGTGAGCGCCTCTCAGGAAAAAGCAATCCAAAGACACCGGCAGCGACTCAAGCAGCGGGGGCTGAAGCGCGTCGAAGTCGAGGCTGCAGAATCAGATGCTGCCCTGATCAGGAAGATCGCAAAATTGCTTCGTGCGGACGGGGATTCTGCTGACCGGATTCGTGCCCAGCTTTCCGGGCTGCTCGCGTCGAAGACGCCCGGTTTGAAAGCGTTGCTTTCGGCAGCGCCGCTCGATGGCATTCGAATAAGCCGGTCAAAAGATCGTGGTCGCAAGATTGAATTGTGACTTATCTAGTCGATACAAATGTCATATCCGAACTTCGAAAACAGGATCGGGCTGACCCGAATGTCACTGCGTGGTATGAGACCGTCGCTAACGACGATTTGTACCTTAGCGTTCTTGTTCTCGGTGAAATACGGCAGGGTATCGAACGTGCACGGCTGCACGATCCGGATAAAGCAAGTGCACTGGATCGATGGGTAAAGTTGGTCACAAAGGCCTTCGGTCCAAGAATACTTCCGATCACTTTGCCTGTCGCCGAAGAATGGGCACGACTCAACCATGCTCGACCTCTACCGGTTGTCGCCAGCCTGCTCGCAGCAACCGCGAGTGTTCACGGTCTTACCTTGGTCACGCGGAATCTGAGCGATATTGCGGACACCGGGGTAGCGTGTCTGGATCCATTCGATGACGCTTAGGATTCTTGATGCAGCGGAAGTGCGTCGGCTGCTGCCGATGTCGCGCTGTATCGATGTGATCGCAGACGCAATGCAGGCGGCTTCCGCTGGCACCGTCACCGTTCCCCCCAGAATAACCATGCCGCTGGCCGATCACGGCGGGTATTTGTTCGTAATGCCCGGTTCTGCGTCGGAGCGACCGGTTTATGGGGCCAAGGTCATCAGCCAGCACCCGGACAATCCTGGCAAGGGCCTGCCGGCGATACAGGGATTCGTCGCACTGTTCGATTACGAGACGGGTTGTCCAACGGCCATTATCGACGGCGCAGAGATCACGGCCATTCGCACCGCAGCGGCGTCGGCTCTGGCGACCCGGCATCTCGCGCGACCAGATGCGCGAACACATGGGGTTCTCGGAACCGGTGTGCAGGCGCGTGCACATATCGAGGCGATCGCGGCCGTCGCCGCAATTGATGAGGTAATGATCTGGGGCCGATCTGCGGACAAAGCGCAGGGTATCGCTGCTGAACTAGACATTCGATGCTGTAGCGATCCGGCCGAAGTGGCGGCATGCGATATTGTCAGTACCGTCACCGGATCTGACGAACCCGTCATTTACGCTAGCTGGGTCCGAGCGGGAGCGCACATCAATCTCGTGGGCGCCCATACACCGACGACACGTGAAGCAGACAGCGATCTGATGGCGGCAGGATCGATCTTCGTCGATCTCATTGAATCCGCCTTCAACGAATCGGGCGACATACTGATTCCGATCGGGGAGGGTCGATTCGATCGCTCTCACATTAGAGGCGAGATCGGTCAGGTCGTAGCCGGCGAGATCGCCGGTCGATCTTCATCGGACGAGGTCAGCATCTACGTGTCACTGGGTATCACGGCTCAGGATCTGTATGCCGCCCACGCTGTATATTTGTCGGCCTGTAGCGTTAGCGAAATGTGACGCCGGCCGGCAATGGATGAGGTGTTGAAAGCGTAAGTTGGCCCTTTGGCGTTTCGATGACACACTCCAGCTTCGCTTCCTCTCCTTCGGTGAATTCAGCATTCAGACCGAGCCACGCGCTGATTTTCATGATGTCCGCTAATTGCGGCGTCGTGATACGAATCCTGGACAAGGTGCAGACGGGTTCGAGCAACTCGGTCGGGTGCGTTGTGTCATGCCAGTCGATCAGAAAGGGAACGAGGCAGCCATACTCGTGTTTCGGCAGCATCAATAATTGCCACTCGAGCAGCCCCAATTTCGGATGCTGCCGCGAAATCTCGGTTACCTCGTTGTCACCGCCGATCAGGCCCGATAAGCCACTCGTGTAATCGCCGAGATTGGGCCTTGCGATAACCCAGTGCAGGAGACTCGCTTCGCTCATCGACTTCAACGTTCGGCTCCACGGGCCGCCGCCCTGATTGGGGTCCGGGGCGACAATCTCGAGGTAACAGCGATTGCCAAGATGCATCAGCGCGTTGTGCGTACCAAGATCAGGGTGTTTGCCGCCAACCTCTGCGCGCACGCCGGACATCGCCTCGAACGTCTCGATGCCGGCTTCGAGGTCGGTGCAGGCCCAGATAATGTGATCGATGCCGCAATTCATCGCTTCGGTGGCGCTCCACTCTGATACTCAGCCGGCCCGGTGAATATTCGCGTAAAAACCTCGGTCATGCGATTGCCAACGACATCGAGAAAGCTGTCGACGTCTTCGAGCGCATCGAAGGTCGTGTAGCCCTTCTCGAGAAATTTCTGTATGGCTGCAAATCCCCACAAGCGGGCCGGCGTTCGCATGGCCCTGAGCATGGGCCCGATCATGGGAATGCGAATCACCTGGTCCAGACTGCGGCCGACTTCGATGGTCAGCTGAATTAGCTCGTAACATTCATCGAGGCTCGCAGCCTGCCTGCTGGCGGCGCAATAGTCAGCTTCCGAGAATGCCGTATCGGAATTCTCACTGTACAAATTCCGGCAAATCGACAGATTGATTTCGAGAACCCGGGCATTGAGTCGCATAGCCCCGGCCATCGTGCGCAAGGCTTTCTCGGGTAGCATCTTAGACATGATCGGGACAACCCGGGCGATATCCTGATCGCGCTTGCTGACGGCTATCCCGGTCAGGTCGGATACGACGAAGTCGATGGCTGCGGAATAATTCCTGGATGCCCGGAGATCGTCATACATGGGCAGCATGTAATCGGTCTGCCAGGCGACGAACCGGGTGTACTTCTCATTAAGTACAGGGTCACTCAGATACTCATCATGAATCGCATTACTGCGCTTTGTATATTCGCGCAGCTCTGTTACAGCGCTCAAATGCTAATCCCGAAACGAGCGGTCGTGCCGATCGACTTTATTCAGCATCGCAGCCCACGCGAGCTTGCCTCCCTGCCCGGCGGTGGCTTCTGCCGTGTTCTGAGCGTTCAGACGGATGATCGACTCGTCCAGCATGATTAGTTCCGAGCCACCGGACTGTGCAGCAATCTGAATCTGGCAGGCTGTCTCCAGGATGTACATGAGCAGCCAGGCGTCGGCGATCGTGGATGCGGCGACCAGCGTGCCATGATTACGCAGAATCATTGCAACTTTGTCGCCGAGATCCTGCTGCAGCCGCTGCTTCTCATCGGGATTGAGCGCAATCCCTTCGTAGTCATGATAGGCAAGCGAACCGAGTGCGACAGACGCTTGCTGCGAGATGGGCAATAGCCCGTTCTTTTGCGCTGAGACTGCGACACCCGAACTGGTATGCAGATGCATGACGCAACCGGCGTCTTCACGGACCTCGTGGACGGCACTGTGAATGGTATAGCCGGCCGGATTGAAGGGATACGGCGTGTCGATGATCTTGTTTCCTTGGAGATCCACCTTGATCAGGCTCGACGCCGTCACCGATTCGAAAAGCACGCCATAGGGGTTAATCAAAAAATGATGTTCCGGCCCCGGCACCCTGGCGGTGATGTGCGTGAATACGAGGTCGTCCCAGCCATGCATGGCGACGAGGCGATAAAGCGCGGCGAGATCCTGGCGAAGTGCCCATTCTTCGGCGGAGACCTGTTCCTGGACTGTCTGGAGTGCGGTAGCCACTTCGGTTTCCTCTGATTGTTGTTGGTTATCAGGGACTTTATCCTACCAAAAGTCTGCTGCGGAGCGCTTTGCGCATCGCATGCCCCGAATATGTGACTTCCGGCCGGATTAATGCGGCCAGTATGAAATAATCGGGTCCGGCAGCACGGATGCCCGAGGATGGCCGAGACCATCCAGTCACCAAATTAAGACGAGAGGAATGACCAGGCACAAAGACATCACGAAAGCCGTCGAACTGGCTCCGGACGGGCCGTCCGTCGGGGCCCTGTTCGATTTCGACGGAACGCTGATTTCGGGCTTTTCGGTTTTTTCCTTCATACAGGAACAAATCAAACAAGCCCACCTGTCGCCGCGTGACCTCACAGAGCTGCTTGCGGCCATCGCGAGTTATGGCGTCGGTCAGCTTGGGTTTTCGGGCCTGATGGTAGCCGCCGCACGAATGCTGCGCGGCGTCAGCGAGCACGCTTATGCGGAGTTCGGGGAACAGGTCTATGAAAAGCACCTCGCGCGCCAGATATATCCGGAAGCAAGGGCACTGGTCGAGGCCCACATGGAGAAGGGGCACACGGTCGCAATTATCTCGTCGGCAACGAAGTACCAGATCGACTCTGCCGCCGCCGATCTGGGCATTGATACTGTTATCTGCACTCAGCTCGTTGTCGAAAACGGAGAATTTACGGGCGCTGTCGTCAAGCCGACCTGCTGGGGCCAAGGCAAGGTAACGGCCGCCGAAAATCTGGCGAAGGAACGCGGCATCGATCTGGAGCAGAGCTTCTTCTACACCGACAGTCACGAAGACGTGGCCCTCCTCGAGCGTGTCGGCAAGCCGCAACCGCTTAATCCGAACCAGAAGCTCGCCACGATCGCGGAGAGGCGAGCGTGGCCGATTCGAATATTTGCCAGTCGTGGCCAGCCCCGCGTGACGGATTATCTGAGATCAGTCGCTGCGACGTGGAGCATCGTGCCCGCCTTTGCGTCGGCTTTGCCGATCTGGGCGTTGACCGGTTCCGTTCGCGAAGCACAAAACTTCGCTTCGACCGTTTTCGGAGACTATTCAGCCGCACTTATCGGTCTCAGGCTGAATATCACAGGAGAGCAAAACCTGTGGGCGAAGAGGCCGGCGGTTTTCGTTTTTAATCACCAGAGCAAGGCAGACGTCATCATCATGGCAAAGCTGCTGCGCCGAGACATCGCCGGCGTCGGCAAGAAGGAACTCCGACAGTATCCACTGATCGGGCGCATCCTCGAATTTGCCGGTGTCGTGTTCATCGATCGGCAGAACAGTGCCGGTGCGATCGAGGCGATGACACCGTTGGTCGATGCAATGCGCTTCGATGGCAAATCCGTCGTCATCGCACCGGAAGGGACACGGACTATCAGCCCGCGACTGGGACCGTTCAAGAAAGGTGCGTTTCATCTGGCAATGCAAGCAGGTGTCCCTGTAGTTCCGGTCGTCATCCACAATGCCATTGACGTTGCTCCCAAGGGCGACTTCGTGTTTCGTTCAGCAACGGTTGATGTCGACGTGCTACCGCCCATCGACACGAGCGAATGGCAGGCGAAGACGATTGATAAACACATTGCCGATGTGCGCAACCAGTTCCTTCGGGTTCTGCACCAGAAGGTCGTGTCCGCCCCCGAGCAGGACCAGCCGACAATCCCGGCCGAACCCCATATTGCGAGCGGAGACGAACGCGATCCGTCGGACGACAAGTGGAAGAACGTCATCCTCGGAAGCTGGGAATGAGACAGGTTCTGACCTGAATGGACATCAACGAGCTGCATTCAATGGCCAACGGCCGGCCCGTGATCTACCTCCTGGATACCGCAAACAGTGTCGAGGAGACCTTGCTCAAGGAATGGCTGCAAAAAGAGCGCTCGCTCGATGAGTCAAACGCAAAACCGTTCACCGTTCCGATTCTTCGCTCCGCTAATTCAGACCAGCTTAAGCATGCACTGAGTGCGCCGAAAGACACGCTGATAGCGCCGCTGCGCGTTGTCTGGCAGCCGCTGGGCATCGTTCATGAGGTGCCGAGACTCCGCGATCTCCTGCTGGGCGACCGGCATCGTCCGGGCAAATTGCGGGCAAGCCTGATCAGGCGCAATCATCCCGGGCGCATTGCTTATGTCGTGGGGCAACCGGCAACGATCATGCAGCTGCAGGAACTCTTCAATGAATTTCACGCCGATACCGCGCAAGCTGAGCCGGATGGTTTCGCGAGCTTCGTGGAACGACAGGCCAGCCTCGTTTTGGATATCGGTGAACGAAATTTGCAGGGAAGCCGATACAAGGTCCCGAAATTCGTTGCCGAGAACCTCAGGGCGGGAAGCAAATTCAATGCGGCGATAGATAGTCTGTCCGCCGAAACCGGCACGCCGCGTGACGAGTTGGTGAACGAAGCACGCGTCTATATGCGGGAGATGATAGCAAAGCCTGCGACATTCTGGATTGATGTCATGGGCGTATTGACTCGCTTCGTCTGTTCTCAGGGTTACGAATCTAAAATCGTATGCGATAAGAAAAGCATCGAACAGGTACGACAAATGGTTCGGGAGAATCCGTCGGTAATTCTGTGGACCCACAAATCGCACGTGGACGGATTTGCAATAAACGGCCTGTGTTTCGACCATGACTTTCCTGCGCCGCACATAATGGGCGGCATCAACATGGCCTTTGCAGGTCTCGGTTTCCTGGGTCGGCGGACGCCCGCAATATTCATCCGAAGGACGTTCAAAGACAATCCCGTGTACAAGCTCGTGCTGCGTCACTACCTGGGTTATCTCATGGAGAAGCGATTTCCGCTGAGCTGGGCATTCGAAGGGACACGGTCGAGAGTAGGAAAACTGATGCCGCCCCGGTACGGCATGCTCAAATACGCCCTGGACGCGGCGCGCGAGACCGACGCGCGCGATATTCATATTCTGCCCGTATCGATCAGTTATGACCTGATCACCGATGTGGCGGATTACGCGGCGGAGCAGACCGGCACGAAGAAGAAACCCGAATCGCTCGGTTGGTTCCTGAGTTACATCAAGCGCCTCAGGCAGCCAATGGGACGCGTCTATTTGAATTTTGGTGAGCCGGTCGTGCTGAAGAAGCCACCGCCCGCAGGCGATCGTATGGCCTTGAAGAGGATTGCCTTCAAGGTCGCCGTCAACGCGAACGAAGCCACGCCGATAACGCTGCCATCCCTGGGGTGCATGGTGCTGCTAGGGGCGACGCCGCAGGCAATGACGACCAGGGAGCTCAGATCAGAGGTGATCGCGCTGATCGAGTGGGCGCAAAACAGGAATCTTCAGCTGACCAGCGATTTCGATGTGGAAAACGTCGATCACCTGCGCGCCATGGCGGCCATCATGATCGAGAGCGGGCTCGTGACCCGCTATTCGGAAGGGCCGCAAAAAGTGTATGGCATTTCAGCCGATCATCAACTGGAAGCCAGCTATTACCGAAATACCGTCATTCACTATTTCATTAACAAGGCAATCACGGAAGCGGCACTTGCCAAAGCCGGTGAGGCAGAGGATCAGTCCGTGGCCGATGTTTTCTGGACCGAAGCTGAACGCATACGCGACCTGATGAAGTTCGAATTCTTCTATTCTCCGCTGCCGCAATTCAGAGAGGAGCTGAAGCGCGAGCTCTCGGAGGTGCAGACACACTGGCAATCGGTTTTCGTCGAAGGCGCGGCTGCAAGCAATCAGATGCTGGCGGCAATGCACCCATTTGTTGCCCACGCGACGCTGCTGCATTTCGTCGAAGCATATTCCGTCGTAGCAGACCTGCTCGCAGACCATCCCGCGAACGAAGCGTTCGACCAGAAAGATTGTGTAACGCGCGCAAGCAAATACGCGCGGCAGCTGTATTTGCAGCGCCGCATCCTGAGCCAGGCCTCTATTAGTGAGCTTCTGTTCCGGAATGCCTTTAGACTGATGGAAAATCAAGGGCTTATCGCGCCGGGGGATGGGTCTCTGGCTGCCGGGCGAAACGCGATGGCGCTCGAGCTGCGGGACTTGCGTCTGCGTCTGCGTCGCATCAGGGCAATGGCCGTGACTGCACGTGGACAAATACTTCAAGCCGTTGATCGTGACGTCGCATCCGTCGCACGGGCAAGCAGCCAATAGCACGTCGATATATACAGGACTAACAAATGCAACAACTCAGCGCCCAGGACGCCCAGTTTCTTTACATGGAATCAGATGACAACCTGATTCATGTAACGGCTGTCTACGTGTACGACCCCTCAACCGCCCCGGAGGGAAAAGTCCGGTTCAAAGACATCATTCAACATGTAGAGAGCCGTCTCGACGCGTCGCCGATATTCACCCGCCGGCTCGTTCACGTCCCGTTCGATCTCGACTATCCCTACTGGGCAGAAGATGAGAATTTCGATATCGAGTTTCATATTCGACATGGTCGCCTGCCCGAGCCTGGTGACTGGCGGCAGTTCTGCATCCATATGGCCCGCTATCATTCCCGGTCCATGTCGATGAGGCGGCCACCGTGGGAAATGTATGTCGTGGAGGGGCTGGACAATGTCGAAGGTTTTCCGCCGGGAAGTTACGCAATTGCGATAAAGATTCATCACGCGGCTGTCGATGGCGCTTCGGCAATCAAGTTTTTCGGAGCCCTGTCTGATATAGATGCGAACGGGACGCCGGCACTCCCGGCCGAATCAGTTGAGCATGCTTCCAAACCGTCGCCATCGCAGATGATTGGCCGCGCAATATTCAATAATGCGACATCGCCTGTGCGCATGTTCGATACAGTGTTGCGAAACGCCCCGACTTTTTATCAGGCGTTTCAAAATATGTTCCGGCCGGATGACGACGGTGCGGGTGTACCGGATACGCGTTTCAATGTAACGGTATCGGCACACAAGATGTTCGATGCCTCGGTTTTTGATCTCGCTGATTTCAAGATGATCCGACAGGCCGTCGACGGGGCCACAATTAACGATGTCGTCCTCGCCGTCTCCAGTGGCGGGCTACGGCGGTATCTGCAACACCATGGAGAATTACCGGACCGGTCCTTGGTTGCCTGGGTGCCGATCAACGCGCGGCCGCGAACGGACACGTCCGCTGATCCGGGGAATGGTGGCAATCGAATCACAGCGATGACCACCCGAATATATTCGGACATCGAAGATCCCGTTGCGAGGCTTCGGGAAATCACCAAAACGACAAGGCGATCCAAGGAAGCCAAGTCGGGTTTGTCGGCGCGCCTGATGACGGATTTGACGCAGCACGTTCCGGCGGCGACGCAGGTTCTCGCCGGTCGCCTGGTGCTCAGGGCCGGCATGGCGCCAAAGGTGTGCAACCTGTTCATATCCAATGTGCCCGGACCGCAGACGCCGATGTATATGCACGGTGCAAAGATCCTGCACAATTACGGTATGGCCCCGTTGGCAAACGGCATGGGTCTGTTTATTGCGACACTGAGTTATAACGGTCAGATTTCTTTCAGCGTTACGTCGACGCGTGAGATTCTGCCCGACATCGAATTCTTTATGGAGTGTCTGCGAGATGCTCTGCAGGAGTTGCTGGATGCCGCAAACGATGTGATCAATAAATCAGACCAGAATGTGACGAACATTGTGGCGCCGCAATGAAGCATGACGAAGGGGAGTTCTCGAATTCGACCGGTGCTTCTCTCTACTTTCAATGCTGGATGCCCGAGGAAAACCCCAGAGCCACTCTGCTGATTGCACATGGTCTTGCAGAGCACTCGGGCCGATACCAGCACTTTGCTGATTTCTTCGCGGACCGGGCTTACGCAGTGTTCGCGCTCGACCATTTGGGGCACGGAAAATCCGACGGACTGCGATGCCACATCAATCAGTTTTCCGATTACACGGATGGTATTGCCTTGTTACTCGAGCGAGTGCACAAGGTTTGCCAGGGAATACCGGTGTTTCTCGTCGGGCACAGCATGGGAGGGTTGATAGCGACCAGTTTTGTCATCGAACATCAGGAGGAGTTCGCAGGATGTGTTCTTTCGGGCGCCGCAATTCAACCGGCTGTCGAGCTCTCTTCCATACAAAATATGGTGATGAAGTTTTTCTCCAGATTCCTGCCGAAGATGCGGGTACTGCAACTGGACTCCTCTGAGATAAGTCGGGACCCGACGGTGGTCGATCGCTACCGAATGGACCCTCTCGTCTTCAACGGCAAGGTAACGGCACGCCTCGCAGAGCAGCTATTTGCTCAAATGATAGCGATAGAAAGCAAGCTCGAGGGCATAAAGCTGCCAATGCTCATTCTTCATGGTTCTGAAGATGGCCTGACTTCGCTCGACGGCGCAAAGATGTTGCATAAAAAGATCTCCTCGGCGGACAAAAAGCTGATCGTCTACGACGGCCTGTACCATGAGGTCTATAACGAACCGGAGCAGATTGCTGTGATGACAGACGTATCAGACTGGCTGGACTCTGTTCGATGAATGGCTTCCTCTGGTTGCTGGTATCCCTGGGCGTTGCCTTTGCTGCTGTCTATTTTCTGTATCCGTCACTGCTTGTGGCGATGGTCATCGGCGGGGTACGCAGGTGGGGCCGCATGACTCCCAAATCACTGACCGTGGGTGAATTTACCTGGCCCTATCTGGAAGGTGGTCCGCCTGATGGCGTGCCTGTCGTCATGGTGCACGGCTTCGGCGGCGACAAGGACAACTGGCCCCTGTATGCGCGTCATTTCACGAAACACTATCGTGTGATCGCGCCGGACCTGCCCGGCTTCGGCCAGAATACCCGCAATCCCGACCTGGACTACGGCACGGCCGTACAAGCCGCTCGCCTGCAGAGCTTCCTCCGCGCGCTTGGTATTGACAAGTTTCACCTCGCCGGCAACTCGATGGGTGGTTTCATAGCGCTTCAATACGCCCTCAAATACGCGAACGATCTTCGTTCGCTGACATTGATCGACAATGCCGGCGTGAAAGGCAAGAACAAAAGTGAGCTCGAGATTGCGATTGATGAAAGAAAGAACCTGCTTGTCGCAAATTCTCTGGAGGAATTCGGCCGGCTGTTGGAATTCATCATGCATAAACGGATTCCCTCACCGAAATTCATGCTAAAGGCGATGTTCGAGGTGCAGAAACGGAATTACGATTTTCTGGACAAGTTATTCTGGAAACTCTCTGACGAGGTTTTAAACGAATCCGTTACAGATCGCCTGAGTGAAATAAAGGCACCGACATTAGTCGTCTGGGGCCGGCATGACAGAGTGCTGGATGTCAGTTGCACCGACACCATGGCGAAGGAGATCCCCGATAACAGGATCGTCATATTCGAAGACGCCGGTCATGTTCCGATGATCGAAAGTCCAGGGGAGTCGGCGCGTCACCACCTCGAGTTGATCGCTGCGCATTAGTCTCGTGGCCATCATGGTCCTTGCAATGAACTATTCCTGCTGGTAACTTGCACAACAAGACTAACCTCTGTCCATTTGTTATGCCCGTACGCCTCGTCAATCACGTAGCTTCCACTGTCAAGCCGAATACACATCCATACATGAACGATGGATGGACGCCCAACTACGACGAATACGACGCGACAGATATGGAGGTCATCGGTGAAATTCCGAAAGACATCGACGGGGTCTATATTCGAAATACTGAAAACCAGGTTCACGAACCGATCGGTCGCTACCATCCGTTTGACGGTGACGGCATGATTCACGCGATCAGCATCGTCGATGGCAAAGCCGAATACCGCAATCGTTTTGTCCGGACCAAAGGCTTCGAGGCCGAGCGAGAGGTAGGGCTTTCGCTCTGGGCAGGACTCATGGAACACCCGAATCGTTCCACGCGACCTGGCTGGGGCGCACATGAGTCGCTGAAGGACTCTTCATCCACCGACGTCATTGTCCATGCCGGTCAGATTCTCTCTACTTTTTACCAGTGCGGTGAAGGGTATCGGCTGGACCCGTATTCACTGGAACAGTTTGGCACCGAGTCCTGGGTACCACTCGACGGCATTTCCGCACATCCCAGCCTTGACGAGCAGAGCGGGGAGCTGATTTTTTTCAATTACTCGAAACATGCGCCCTACCTGCATTACGGCGTCGTCGGGCCGGACAACAGGGTGAAGCATTACATACCGATTGATTTGCCCGGTCCACGGCTGCCACACGACATTGCGTTTACAGAGAACTACACCATCCTGAATGACCTTCCACTGTTCTGGGATCCGGGCCTGCTTGAACGGGGTGTGCATGCGACGCGTTTTTTCCCCGATATTCCATCGCGTTTCGGAATTATTTCACGATTCGGTGACCCGGACACGATCAGGTGGTTCGAGGCAGAACCGACTTACGTTTTGCACTGGTCGAACGCTTACGAGGACGGCGACGAAATCGTGCTCGACGGTTATTTTCAGGAAGGGCCCGAACCCGAGAATTATCCCGATGCCCCGGCCGGATTCGAGCGAATGATGGCTTACCTCGATCAGGAACTGCTGATGCCAAGATTGCACCGATGGCGATTCAATCTGAAAACCGGTGAGACGAGGGAGGAAAGACTCGATGACAGGACGCTGGAATTTCCTACGATCAATCAGCAGTATGCGGGACGCAAGAATCGCTTCGGATACAGCGCGAACCCGAAGGCCGGTTGGTTTTTGTTTACGGGCCTCACCAAGCATGATCTGGACACCGGCAAATCGTGGTCGCTGGACTTCGGTAAAGAACGTTACGGCAGTGAAGCCGGTTTTGCGCCGAGACTGAATGCGGCGAACGAGGACGACGGTTACCTCATCACATTCGTATCGGATTTGATCGAGGACAAGTCGGAATGCGTCATCATCGATGCGAGCGATCTCGAAGCCGGACCCGTCTGCAGAGTCATGCTGCCACAGCGCATCTCGAGCGGAACTCATGCCACATGGGCGCATGGTGAGGACATAAGGGCTGCTAAAGCGCACCGTCAATAGCCAGGGCTTATCCCATCGATCGGGTGTGCCTGGCCAAGTGCCTGAGAATTTTTGCTGTCCCATGATCTATAATCGGACGATTCTGAGTGATGGTGCGAATTTCGGGGTCCTCGGCAGCAACTAATGGATATTGTGCACGCAGGACTGAAGCAACAACCTTTTCACGCGTGTGGAAAGCCGGTTGTCATCATTCATTATCAGTCAGAGCAAGCAGCTCATGACTATCTCCACATGGTCGCGGTCAGTGAGCGAGGTATCGGCCCGCTTCATGGGCCTAAGTACTCCGGAAAAAAGACCATTATTCGTGAATTCGTGCGCAGCATGCCAGCGGATATTCCGTTCGCCATTATCGACGGAGCACGGTCGAACACAAACAACATGCTGGATACATTACGTCTTCAATTCGCTTATGAGACGGTGTCTGGTTCGCCCGGTGATTCACAGATTGATCTTTTGAATTTCATCGCGCATCAAGCCCGCCATATTCGGCAACCCTTACTGATCGTAGAAAACTTCAACAAAATGCATCCGAGTTCGTTGCTTGTTCTCTGCAAACTAGCGGTACTCAAGCTGGAAGGCAGATACGCTGTGCGAATGATTCTGGTGAGCGACGAGCCTTCTTACAATATTATTCATGCGCCGGCGATGAACGCTCTCGCAGCACGTTCGCTCAGCGCATTTGAAATGGGACCGATGACGCAGGGCGAGGCAAGGAAATATCTTTACGCAAAGTTACGCGTTAGTGGTTGCGCCAGTCCTGATATTGTCTTGCCAGGTGATATCTGTAATGAGTTGCATAAGGTATCCAGAGGTTGGCCGGGCATGCTTGATAAAGTCGTGATTCGAGCGATCGGACGAGCCAAAAATTGGCCGATACGCCTCGAACATATCTACCCTCCTGCCGTTCAAGTCACGCCGCGCAGCCCGCCCGATATTTCGATAGTTAAAGAAAGTGGTGGCCGAGAATTGCAGAAACTTTGTCTCACATTGAACAGAGAGACATTAAAAGAATTCGAACTAAAGGATTCGAAGATCCTGATCGGTCGATCCGAGCTCTGCGACATATCCATCAGTAGTCGATTCGTCAGCAAGCACCACGCATTGTTGGTTCGTACCGAAAATGCGATGCATCTCCTGGATCTCAATAGTACAAATGGAACCTTTATTAACTCACGCCGGATACAGAGCAAGGTGATGCGGCATGATGACGTAATTTCCTTAGGAAATCACGGCATCAAACTCATTAGTCCAATTTATCGGACGCCAGATGTAGCTGAAGAACAAGACCTGGCGGATACGGCAAGAATGAAAACTCTGTCCGATATGCGGCGCCTAAGAGCTGAAGCGAACGTAGACATTGCTTCCACTGAGAAGCGGGAAGGCTGAATCTGCTGATACCTCAATGACAGACGGGCTATCATTGTCTCGGTCTGCTCTCATCTGAGGAGACGCCTGCGACAAGATGACCACTTGTGTCCTCATCAGCTTGGAGTTATGTTGTACAGGCGTTTACACGAAGAATAAGAAATGGCCCATCCTTGAGAGGTAAGGGTGATGTTGCGCTATCAATCACGTCGGCACCGATACTTAATGGACGAATCTGAGCAGGCCCTGTCAGATGCGGTAGAAGGTCATCGCCAGCGCGACGCACGTATCGCCAGGCAGATTCTCGGCGACTCAAAGATTCGCAGGCTATGGGAATCACGGCACGCCGACCTTCTTCTACCCGTCGCTGAGCACGGTAGGCGAACGCGCCAGATTTTTGCACTGCGAAATATCGCGGTTCAACTTCTACATCGGCGCGCACTGATCAGACATATTCGCAAGAATCGCATCGTCGGCGAAGAGCGCGATAAGCTTCTTTCTATTTATTACGGACCCATGGATAGGAGTAACGCAATTATGGCGGAACACCGCCAATACCAACTTTCTGTGTCCAGCCGCGTATCCACCGATCACCTGATCAATATCATGTGCGATCCGGTAAGCACCAGATTGCTGAGCAAATATGAGTCCATTTACTCGGAATACTTCGAACTTTACTGTTTCGTAGTCGGCTGCGAGGATGCCGCCATGGAGGAAGCGACAAAAATTGAAATGCTTGATCTTCGACGGCAGGCGATGCGAATGATCAAGCGTATACACTCCGAGCGCCCGGACAGTGACTCTTCCAGTTTCGAACGTCGGGTGCTCTTAGCTCGAAGTGGCCGTTACCCGATCATCGACTACATGGTGGGATAGTAGAGGATGTCGCGACACCGCGGACTTTGTCAGTACGCATAAATCTGAGTCATTAAGAATCAGGGCCTCGCTTTAGCGTCCCGGTATTCACTCTCGAGCCGGTCGACAATCGCTGCCAGCGCTTCGATCTCATGAATGGTGGCAACACCCTGGCCGGCAGACCAGATATCCTTCCAGGCTTTGACCTTGGTTTCGGACCCGGTCAGGTCCATGCCGTCTTTAGCGTCGAGATTATCCGGATCGAGGCCGGAATTAATGATGCTCTGTCGGAGGTAGTAGGCATCCGCGCCCGAGAAGGAATTTGTAAGAATCAGATCCTTGAAGTCCGAATCGACGACCATCTGTTTGAACGGGTCGAATGCAATGCTCTCTTCGGTGGCAATAAAGCGGGTACCCATGTAACTCAGGTCAGCGCCAAGCATTTCCGCGGCACGCACGGCATGCCCGTCGCCGATCGCACCGGCCAGGATCAGGATGCCATCGAAAAATTCCCGCACCATCGGCACGAACGCGAATCCGGCAATCTGCCCTGTATGGCCTCCGGCCCCGGCTGACACTAACGCAAGTCCGTCGGCTCCCGCGTCCGCTGCCTTGCGAGCCAGTTCAACACTATTGACGTCGGCAATGACCAGCCCCCCGTAGTCGTGCACGACCTGGATGGTCTTCTTCGGGCTGCCCAGCGCCGTAATGACTATCGGCGGCTGGTACTGCTGCAACAGGGCGAGTTCGGCATCGAGCCGGTCGTAGGTGCTGTGGACGACAAGATTCTGTGCCCATACATCGGTGCTGCCTGCCACCGCATTGGTTTTCATGCTCCTGATTTCGCCCGTGATTTGCTCGAGCCACTCCTCAAGGACATCGATCGATCGGGCATTCGGAGCCGGAAACGAACCAATAACGCCGGATCTGCATGCTGCAGTGACAAGGTCTGGTCCGGATACAAGAAACATCGGGGCAACGACGACCGGCAGTCGCAAGCCCGCTCTCAGCGCGGCGAAGTGTTCGCGTGAATCCTCTCTCGACATAGACCGGCTGTTCTCTCAGGCTTGCGGGGAGTAACTTTCATTATTAGACTATCAAAGATGTGAACGACAAAGCAAAGCAGCGATTCGACCCAAACCTGATACTGAATAGCCAGGTTGCTCAGGCCCTGACCGTCATCGGTGACCGCTGGGCGTTCATGATCATTCGCGACGTCTATCTCGGGGTTCGCCAGTTCGAAGAACTTCGCAGACGCAGCAATGCGGCGCGGGGTACGCTGACTTCGCGACTCAAGAAGCTCGTTCAGCACGGCATTCTTTACAAGAACCCCTACCACACATCGCCCGTCCGTTTCGAATATCGCCTGACTGACAAAGGACTGGATCTCTACCCGGTGGTGCTCACCATGTGGGCATGGGAAATAAAGTGGGGAACCGGACGTTACCTGCCGCCCGAACTCACGCACAAGAACTGCGGCGAATCCATGCGGCCCCGCTTCCGATGCTCCGATTGTCACGCAGAAACCATGCCACAGGATTTTGCATTCACTCAGGGTCAGAATGCCCAGCTTGCGAAAAAGGTTCCGCCCAGGTTTCAGCGCCGCTCTAAAGCCGGCGACAAGGGCGGAAAAAGTGAACAGTCCTTTGGCATCTTCAATATCATTGGCGATCGCTGGACATCGCTGGTGATTGCGGCAGCGTTTTTTGGCATGCAGCGTTTCGACGATATTGCGTCAGCAATTGGCATTGCGACTAATATCCTTGCCGACCGACTGAAATTGCTGGTCGACGTCGGAGTGCTCAGTCGCCAGCCATACCATGACCGACCGGTGCGCTACGAATATCACCTGTCGGACAAGGGCAGGGACCTGTACGCAAACACGATCGCGATGCATGAGTGGGCAAACCGATGGTTGATCGACGATGACAGAGAGCCTGTGCTGCTGCGTCATAAACCCTGCGACAGGCGGTTCAAGAGCGAAATAGTTTGCAGCGTTTGCGAGGAAGCGCTCATACCATCCGATGTTTCTTACAACAGGGAATTGCGGCAGCGAAAAGCGGGCTAGGCCCGGTATCAGACCCTCTCGATTATCGTCGCCGTGCCAATGCCGGCGGCACCGGATATGGCGACAAGGCCCGTCGACAGCTCACGCCGCTCGAGCTCATCGAGAACGGTGCCTATCAATGTCGCTCCGGTGGCACCCATTGCGTGGCCGAGGGCGATTGCGCCACCGTTGACATTGACCTGTTCCTCGTTCCAGCCCGCTTGCCGAACAAACTTGATCGAAACTGAGGCGAACGCTTCATTGAATTCGACGAGGTCGATGTCTGCGGAGGACATGCCGGCTTTATCCAAAACGTCGTTCGCGGCTTTTATGCCGCCTGTCAATGCGAGGAGTTCGTGGTCGGAAACGTTACTCATCGCCAGCACTCTGGCTCTTGCCTTAAGGCCGTGGTCATCGGCGGCCTGCACCGAACCGATCACGACAAGTGAGGCGCCATCGACGATGGCGGGAGAATTGCCCGCATGATGCACATAGCACATTTCGTCGAGACCAGGGAAGGCGTCCTTTAATGTCTGCTCATAACCCTGTCCGCCGAGCTCCGGAAACAAGGGTTCGAAGCTTGCAAGTTTTTTGGCTGTAACCGAAGCACGCACGCATTCGTCCGCATCAACATCGCCAACGCTTATCAGGCTTCGGGAGAACGCCCCATCGTCTTGCGCCCGGGATGCACGGCGCTGCGAGCGCACGGCGTATTCGTCACATTCCTCCCGGCTCATGCCGTCGAGGCTTGCGATGAGGTCGGCGGCAAGGCCCATCGGCACGAACATAGATTGATCGCCGTAAAAACCGGCTTTGTCCGACAACATGGGGACTCGCGACATGGATTCGACGCCGCCTGCGAGGACGACATCATCCTGTCCGCAGATAATCTTCATTGCGGCAAAATTGCAGGCGTCGAGACCCGAAGTGCAATAGCGATTGACTGTCATGCCCGGTACGCTCGCCGGCAGTCCGGCGTGGAGCGCTGAAACTTTTGCGACGTTGCCACCCTGTTCCCCAACCTGGGTGACACAGCCGAGAATAAGGTCGTCGATAGCGGCCGGATCGAAGGAGTTTCTCCTGAGTACGGCCTCGATAAGGACTTTCTGCAAGTCGACCGGCAGTACATCGTTCAGCGCACCCCCTTCACGACCTTTGCCGCGCGGGGTCCGGACGGCGTCATAGATGAATGCATCCGCCATTGCTTTACTCCGGATCGAACAAGCCTTTCAGTTCTCGCCGCAGTACTTTCCCGGTCGCGTTATGCGGCAGCGACTCGACACACCTGAGCTGTTCCGGCAATTTGAATACGGCAAGGCCGTGCTCGCGAAGAAACGCGGTCAACTCATCGAGCGTAACGCTCTCATCGGGTTTCGGCACGACAACTGCACCAAGCCGCTCGCCCATCACCTCGTCTTCGTAGCCGACAACGGCGATTTCGGCTACTTTCGGGTGGCCTGCAAGCAGTCTGTCGATTTCGTCGGGCGAGATATTCACGCCGCCGCGTACGATGATGTCTTTGCAGCGTCCGACGAACTTGTAGAATTTCGCTTTGTCTTCATCGCCCGCGATTTCGAATACATCACCGGTCCTGAAGTAACCGTCTTCAGTGAAGACCTGCTCGTTTGCCTCGCGTGACTTGAAATAACCGTCGAAAACACTCGCTCCCCATATCTCGAGCTCTCCCTGCTGGCCCGGATCCGTCACTTCGCCGCCGGTCTGAAGATCGACGAGCCGGGTTCGAATGCGTTCGCTGACCCGATTACTCCACTCGAAGCCCTCGACCCCGAAACGAGGAAAATACCGGGCGCGGTCACTCGGATCAGGCAGGTCCTCGACACCCGAACACAGGCAGGCCCCTTCATTGGATCCAAAGATATTCAGTATGCTGATGCCGAACTGGTCCTGATATTCCGCGACCATCCAGTCGGAAAGCGGTGCGCTGCCGGAACCAATAGACCGCAAACTGGATAGATCTATGGCATCCAGAAGCTCCCGTTTCTTTAACAACATCGTCAGAACCGCGGGAGGCGCAAGCGTATAGGCAATCTTCTCGTCCTGAATCTGTTTCAGGAAAACCTGCAGGTCGAGCGGCTGGTGAAGCACCAGTTTCGACTTGCGCATCAGCCACGGGTACAGGAAGCCGGCGATCGCAGCCATGTTGACGAGTGGGAACGGGTTCAGGACGGCCTCGCCATCGCGCATGTCACCGCCGTCATTTGCGGCGATCGCGCTCGAGAGCCAGTGGTTGTGGCTACGCGGTACGCCCTTGGGTGTACCTGTTGTGCCGGAGGTCCAGCAAATCGTGAAAATATCGTTGGCATTGATTTCGATTCGCTCGACGTAATCCCGATATGCGGAATCATCGTTTTCAGTCCTTGCAAGAGACAGTCCGATCGCAAGTTCCGGCGGATCATCCCCAAAACAGAAACTTATCGCCTCATCCGAAAAAGCATCGCTGTGATCCCGGCACAAATTCTGCCCTTTGAAGTTTGACGTGGAGACGAATGCTTTCGGCTCCAGCAGCTCCTGTGCCTTCGACAGCTCGAAGGGGCCGTATTGAACAGGCACGGGGCTGATGATGGCACCCAGCCGGGCCAATGCGAGATACAGGACCGGCAGCTCCACGATATTCGGCAGCTGGATAACGACAATATCTTCCTGCCGGATACCGTGCGCGAAAAGGCTTGCGGCCAGGGAGTCGACGACGCCGGACAATTCCCTGAACTTAAGCCGTTGTGGGTCGCCGTCGGAAAACTCTTTGCGATTGAACTGATCCACGAGAGCCAGCTGGTCCGGGCTGGAAGAGATCGCGTCGTCGAGTAGCGTGACCAGGCTGCGCTCGCCCCACCAGCCTCGACGCGTGAAATCTTCTATTCTTTGATCGGGTGTTGTGCGCATTGATTATCAATCGCCGGCTCGCTATTCTCACTAGTCTATTTATGAAAGTGAGTCATATCAACAGCGTGGAAACGCGTCATGGCTGATCCGATCGAATTCTATTTCGATTTTTCTTCGTCGTACTCTTATATAGGCCAACATCGTCTGCAGGAACTGGCGGAGAAACATGGCCGGGATGTGCACTGGAAGCCGGTCGCGCTGGGCGCGATTTTTAAGGCGCTCGGCTCGGCGCCGCATTCTCCGGAGACACCGAAAGGTTCTTACGTCTGGAAGGATGTCGAAAGATCCGCCGCCGCCGCGGGGCTGCCCTATTGCTGGCCGAACCCGTTCCCGTTTCACAGCCTGATGGCTGCACGCATCTTTTATTACATTCGCGAGAGTGACGAATTGAAGGCCATTGATTGGGCAAAGGCGGTCTTTGAAGCGAGTTACGTGCAAGGCCGGGACTGCTCGGACCCGGCCGAACTTTCGGCGATCGCGAAAGACCTGGGCCTGAATGGCGAGGAAATGCTCAACGCCGCGGAGCAGGACGACATCAAACAGAAATTGAAGCAGGCCACGGCGGAGGCAATGCAAAAAGGCGTTTTCGGCGCGCCAACTTTTTTTGTCGATGGCGACATGTACTGGGGCTCGGATCGCATCGACCAGATGCACCTGGACCTGGACCGCTAAGAAGTATCTGAATGTCAGAACGCGTCTACATTCTCGGCGGTTATCAGACCGACTTTTCACAGAACTGGGCCAGGTACGGAATCGAATTGTTCGATGGCTTTCGCGATACCGTTGAAGCTGCGCTCGATGCAGTCGATCTCGATCACGGGCAGATCGAAGTCGCTCATGTCGGCAACTTTGCAGCGGAGCTATTTTGCCGACAAGGCCATCTCGGCGGGTTCTTTGCGGCGACGCATCCCGCTTTCTCGGGCATCCCTGCCTCTCGTCACGAAGCGGCCTGTGCATCAGGAAGCATTGCCACGCTGTCAGCTGCGGCCGACATCGAAGCAGGCCGTTATGGCCTGGCTGCCGTTGTCGGAATCGAGCAAATGCGCAACGTGCCGGCACAACAAGCTGCCGAATTTATTGGACAACCGGCAATGTGGGCCGGACACGAATGCACTGAAGTGGCGTTTCCCTGGCCGCATCTCTTCAGCGAACTGGCGGTCGAATACGACAAGAGATACGGCATCAGACAGGAGCATCTCGCGGCGATCGCCAAGATCAATTTCGCGAACGCCAAGCGTAATCCGAATGCGCAAACTCGCCGCTGGGAATTTACGGAGCAGAGTTTCGCTGAGGACGACGAAGCGAATCCCGTCATAGAAGGCCGGATGCGAAAACAGGATTGCGGGCAAATCACCGACGGTGCGTGCTGCATCTTTCTGGCTAACCCGAATAAGGCTGCCGAATATTCAAAACGGCGCGACATCTCAATCGACGAGCTCCCGTATATAAAGGGTTGGGGGCACCGAACGGCGCCGATCAGCTATCAGCAAAAAATGGACGAGAGCCACAGTGCTCCATATGTTTTTCCGCACGTCCGCGGCACGATTACAGACGCATTTGGCCGTGCCGGCATGAGCGGTGTCGATGACATCGACGGTATCGAGACGCACGACTGTTTCACGAGCACCGAATACATGGCTATCGACCATTTCGGTATCACCGCCGCCGGCGAGAGCTGGAAGGCCCTGGAAGCGGGCGACGTCGAGATGGGCGGCAGAATACCCGTCAATGCCAGCGGCGGCCTGATCGGTCTGGGCCATCCTGTTGGAACGACAGGTGTGCGTATGGTGCTGGACAGCTACAAACAGGTCACCGGCAATGCGGGCGACTACCAGATCGAAGGCGCCCGGAATGTCGCGACACTGAATATCGGCGGCAGCGCGACGACGTCCGTCAGTTTCGTGATTGGTCGATAAGACTCATCCCATCGAGTGACTGATTTCACCTAGTTTCTTCGTAAGTAAGGGGTTTTCGCGGTAGTCGATCGGGATAACTACCAGGCTGGGTCCATCCTGGCCAAAGGCTGTCTCCAGCCCAGTGGCCAGGTCTTCGCTCTTCGAGATGTACTGGCCATGCCAGCCGAATGCCTGTGCCAGGGTGAGCCAGTCCGGATTGCCGAAGCTTAAGTCTGTATGTCTGCCGAACTGGTTGTCCTGTTTCCAGGCAATCAGGCCGTACTCGTTATCTGCCCAGACCAGAACCACGATGTTGCTGCCAATACGTTTCGCGGTTTCCATTTCCTGAACATTCATCAGGAAACCCGCATCGCCCGCGATTGCGAGAATGCGTCGATCCGGGAAGACGATATTTGCTGCTATCGCGCCCGGTAGCGCGAATCCCATCGAGCAGAAACCATTCGGTATCAAACAGGTATTCGGTTCATGACACTGGTAATGCCTTGCAATCCACATCTTGTGCGCACCGACGTCCGATAACAGGATGTCCTCGGGCCCGAGCGTCTGACGCGCATCCCAGATCGCCTTTTGCGGCCTGATCGTGCCGTCGGTCGCGTCATCCTTGTGCTCTTCGAATTCCTCAGTCATCCGCGCCCGTGTCTCGCGCTGGCCGTCGAGGTCAAAAGCCGGCAGGCCCTCATGTTCGATTTTCTCGTTGAGCATCCAGAGCGTGTGTGCGAGATCGCCGATCAACTCGGCTTCGGGGTGATAATTGGCGTCGATCTCGGCCGCGAGAAAGTCGGCATGAATGATGATCTTGTCGCCATTCGGATTCCAGGACGTCGGATGGTATTCGACCATATCGAATCCGAGCGCGATGACGAGATCCGCATCGTCGATCGCCAGCGATACGAAGTCCTTGCTGCCGAGGCCGATTGTATAAAGGCAATAGTCAGCATCCATGTCTACGCAACCCTTGGCCATGAACGTACTGATCACGCCAATGCCGGTTTTCTCGCAAAGCAGGCGCAACTGTTTGCTGGCACGTTTTCTTATGCAGCCATTGCCGGCAAGAATCACCGGACGCTTCGAGTTCTTCAGCATGTCGAATGCTTTGTTGACGATCTTGTCGTCCGGCACCGAACGTCTGAAACGCCTTGGCGTCATCGGACCGTGCTCAGCATCCTGTTTGGCAACGTTTTCCGGCAACTCGATCAGGACGGCGCCGGGCTTTTCGGTGCGTGCGATTCGCACGGCTTTGCGGACGATCTCGGGAATCGTATCGGGATGGATGATCGTCGTCGCCCATTTCGTTACGGGCTCGAACATTTTCACCACGTCCATGATCTGATGGGATTCCTTGTGCAAGCGCCCTGTAGATCCCTGGCCGGTCAATACGAGCATGGGGGAACGATCCATGTTGGAGTCGGCAACGCCTGTTATCAGATTCGTGGCGCCCGGGCCCAGCGTGCCGAGGCAGCCTGCCGGATTGCCCGTAAGTCGGCCGTAAATTTCCGCCATGAACGCCGCGCCCTGTTCATGGCGGGTCAGGATGAACTTGATCGTTTTCGATTTCTCGAGCGACATCATGAAATCGGCATTCTCCTCGCCGGGCACACCGAAAATATATTCGATGCCTTCCGTTTCGAGACATTGAACGAGCAGGTCGGACGCTTTCATGATTGTTTCCCCGCCTTGAATTGGCCTGACATAATGACCGGGTTCCAGTTGTTATTATTTCAAAACTTTGTGACTCATTTCACTAAGATTGCCACGATTGCAGCTTTGGTGCTTGCAGGCTGCAGCCGCTAGCAGATCTCAGATCAATACCGTCAATTCAAGGGCCGCATTCCGGTACCCCGGAATTGGGGTAGGTCACGATACTTTCTTGACGCTGTGCCCTCTCCGGATGTGATGCTCATCACAAATTCCGGACGCGATTGGGCAATTACATGGACTAAGTAAAAGACGCCTTGAAATTCAATAATTTAATGTTGTACTGTTCATTTGACATCGGATACAACAAGAACAAAACGTACCGCTTTCGACCGAATAACAAAAACAATTTTCGCTCCTTCGAGTGCGACCGCGAACAGGACATGGCAAAGAGAAAATCAGGCGGACATCCATCTGGCAAGAAGTCGAATGGCGGGCTCGCCTTCCTGAACGTCAGGCAAAGTGCCGGGGCCGATAAGACGGAGTTGGATTCGCCGATGGAGGACTTGCCGGAAGGCCCGGCGATAACGTCATTCAGACAACTGGAGGCCGACATACGGAATCTGCAGTGTAAGCGTCAAAGTCCGGAGATCGAGCCTCGTACTCGTGAGAATCGCATCGCACAGTTACTAAGCGCCCTTGACATGCGCGACGCGACAATCCTTAGCCTGGAGGCAGAAGTCGAGAATGCCAGAGCTGATAAGGACCTGATTGAAATCCTCAAGGATGACCTGGCGCTCGCCAACGAAGAGCTAAAGCGACTACATGCCGAAGCCTTCGACAACCAGGTGACCAGGATCAGAGCGACTGAGTGCATCGAGAAATTCACGGCGCAGAATACGGAGTTGTGCGCCAAGGTTCAGGATTTCGAAACGTACATCGATGCGATGGAGAACGAAGGTAGCGGCGGCCCGGACACGGTAGATGTATTCGACCTGAGCAGCGACCCGATCATCGATATTGGAATCGGCAGGGCGCCCGTCGAGCGCAGCAACGCATTTTGTAATGTCGAAATCCTCCCCATGCCCGCAAAACAGGTACTGGTTGCGATTGGTCCCGCAGCGAACGACAACAGGCAATATTCGCTGTCGAAGGCAGAAACGACGATCGGCAGATCCCGCTCCAGTGACATTCGTATCGTCAGCAAATACACCAGTCGCGAGCACGCCCGCATCATTCAGGATGACGCACAGACAATCATCGAGGACCTGGGCAGCACCAACGGATTCCTGATCAATTCAAAAGCAGTGAAGCGGCATCGATTGCAGCACGGTGACCGACTCAAGATCGGCACCGAGGAGTTCGAGTTTCTCGATCTGTCGCATAGCCACTAGCGGCTGATCGCCGGGCCGTCTGGAGCGATTGCTCCAATATGGGTGCTTCATCACATCCACTGCAGATTCAAAGCCTTACACTCGTTGGCTGGCTATCGCATTATGTCGGCCGCGGGATTTATTATGTCAAACGGCTTGGGCTCACTGTCGTTGCAAAAGAAGGTATCCGCATCCTTGTTGGCGGTAATGGCCGCGTTCGGCCTGCTGAGCTACTTTATCCTCAGCGCTGCCATCAAACCCGCTTTTGAAACCCTCGAACGTGGCGCCGCGCGGACAGATCTGGTACGAGCCCTGCGTGCCATTCTGGCGGATCTCGAGCAGCTGAAATCCAATACCGGTGACTGGGCGCCATGGGATGACGCCCATGCGTACGCACTCGGCGAAAACCCGGCATTCATATCGATCAATGCTGACGTTCCAACGCTCGTCAATCTCGATCTCAACGCGCTGCTGATCTATGACCTCGAAGGGAATCTGCTATGGGGACAGCTCGTGCAGTATGGAAAGGGCACGGACTTGGCCAGGCTGGGCGCTTTCGACGAAGGCACTGCCGAGACAGAACGACTGATTGCCCATTCGAATATCAATAGCGTCATAGCGGGAATGATTCAAACCGATATGGGTCCGTTGATGATTTCCTCGATGCCGATTCTGAAAACCGGCGAGGTGGGGCCGATTGCCGGAACCATTGTCATGGCAAAATTCCTGGATGATTCTCGCGTGTGGCGATTGAGCGATCAGACAGAGGTCGATTTTTCTGCCTACCAGATCACTGACGCGAGAGTCGATATCTCGAGGCCGCTGGAGGCCCTGAGCAATAACGTCAGCGAACATATTTATCATGAGGCCACAGATGACGCGATTCTGAGTTATGGCCTTATAAGAGATGTTTTCGGGGATCCCCTGATCATCCTTGAAGCCAGGACGCCCAAAGAACTGTCGATGTTGGGTGCCCAGACCGTAAGCGGCACGCTCATGTTCCTGTCTCTCGCAGGTATCGTTATCGCCGTCGTTGCATGGATGCTGTTGCGATGGGTGATCGTCGTCCCCCTCGAGGCATTGGCGAAACATATTGTCGGTATCCGGGATAGCGGTGATCTGTCACAGCGGCTCAACGCATCACGGTCCGACGAAATTGGTGAGCTGGCAAAGGAATTCGACAAGATGACGGCAGAAGTTGAAAGGGCCCGCCAGCTTCTTTTGGACCAATCATTCAAGGCGGGGAAAGCCGATACGGCCGCAGAGGTCATGCACAATATTCGCAACGCCATGACGCCGTTAATTAATGGCATCGAGCGTTTGGCAAAAAATTTCAGGATTAGCGACGGACTGAGAGTCAAGGAAGCAACGGAACAGCTGCTGGACCCCGACTGCCCGGCGGAGCGAAGGGAAAAACTGCTGAAATATATTGTTGCGTCATTCGACCATATCGAGTCGGTCGGCGTGGGCGCATCAGATGATATGGAAATCGCGATGAAGCAGGCGAGGCAGGTGCAGGAAATTCTCGCGGATCAGGAGAGGCATGCCAATGTCGCACCGGTTTTCGAAGTTCTGGACCTGAACGAAGTGGTGGGCGAGGCTGCTCACGTCATTCCGGCGGCGACAGAAGCGGACCTGAAGGTCAGATTCGAAGCGAAAATCGGCGAACACCAGGTACGTGCGCACCGGGTCGGGCTGATGCAGGTCCTGGGCAACCTGATCCTGAACGCGTATGAATCGATACAGAGAAGCCAATCGGACGCCGGTGAGATACGGGTCGAGGCCAGTCAGGAGACTATTGATAAACAACCCATGGTCCGGCTCACCGTGCGCGATACGGGTTGTGGGTTCGACGATCAGATTCGACAAAAGATTTTTCAACGCGGCTACACGTCAAAACAGGGACACATGACCGGGCTGGGATTGCACTGGTGCGCAAATGCACTGGCAGGCATGGGTGGCCGCATTCAGGCTGAAAGTACGGGGTTCGGCCACGGCGCAGAATTTCATGTTCTGCTGCCAACAGCCCAGGGAGGCTAGAGAAGTGAATACGCACGAACACGAAGACTGCATTCGCGTACTGATCGCGGACGACGATGAACATATTCTCGAATGCTATCGCGAAGCGTTCGAAGAGACCGAGCAAACCGATCATGTCCAGATGGTCGATGCGCTTGCTGCTGAATTATTTGACGCGCAAACAGATCTTGAGGACGCGCCCAGGTTCGAAGTGGTTTCATGCAATCAGGGTGACGATGCAATCAACCTTGCGGTCGAGGCGGCCGACAAAGGACATCCGTTCGATGTCGTCATTCTCGACGTGCGAATGCCGCCCGGGATAGACGGAGTAGAGGCCGGCAGCCAGATTCGAAAACTCGACCCTGAGGTCCAGATCATTTTTGTGACCGGATTCTCCGATGTGCCGCGTGATGAACTCGAGCGACGGGTGCCGCCGCCGATGAAGCTGCACTATTTCAACAAACCTCTGTCATTCGTTCAGCTTGCAAAGGACGTTGCAGGCATGGTCCACGCGCACTAGGGCGACGTATCGTGATAACGACTGAAACTATGACAAATCGCATACTGGTTGTCGACGACGATGTAATGCTCATCGGCGAGTACCTGCGATGCCTGGGCGAAGGGTTCGAGCCTGACAGCGCGACCACGACGCTCGGTGACCTCGAGAAAGTACTTTTCGGCGAAGAGACCAACGAAAGGGGCGCAGCAGTATTCGAAGTCCAGTCTCGGAACCAGGGAGAAGCTGCCATAACAGCGGTCAAAGAGGCGGTCAAAGACGGTACTCCGTATTCGATCGTATTTCTCGACATAAGAATGCCGCCGGGTATCGATGGCATCGAAGCAGCGAAGCAGATTCGGGCGATGGATCAGAATGTGAATATCGTCATCGTTACGGGCTCTGTCGGCGCAGAGCCGGAGAACCTGGGTAAACAGGTGCCACCGGCCGACAAGATTTTCTTTTTCAGAAAACCTTTTCATGCCACCGAATGCCGTCAGCTCGCTGCTGCGCTCTGCGGCAAGTGGCATGCAGACCTTGCGCTGCGCCACGCCAACGAAGTTCTCGAGCAACGAGTTGCAGAAAGAACGGCGGCGTTACACAAACTGGCCTACTTCGACCCGGTAACGGAAATGCCGAACCGGCTCAAATTGCTCGACCACCTGCAATTCATGATCGACAACGCCGAAGGGTCAGAAGGCGAAACCGCCGCAGTGCTGTTGGACATCGAGCGTTTCAGTTTCCTCAATGAAACGATGGGCTATGACGCCGGCACGGAGTTGCTGCAGTCCATCGGCATTCGATTGAAGAAAATAGTGGATAAATGCGAGGACCGCTACAAAGCAGTTGTTGGTCGCTTCGGCGCAGACGAATTTGCCTGCCTGATTCCGGCGATACCCAACGATGAGGCGCTCCAGGAATTCGTGCTCGAATTGAAGAAAGCCGTCGAAAAGCCGTTTCTTGTCAACGGCCGCGACATTTTTCTGAAGGCGAGCATCGGGGTTGCCTGGCATCCCGCGCACGGCCCCGATGGCCGAGCAGTATTCCGTTGCGCGGAAGCGGCGTTACATCGTTCGATGCGGCGACTCGAAGGCGGCATTACCTATTATCACAGCGAGATGCGATACCGCGCCCGCCACAAGTTCGATATGGAAGCGGAGCTCAGGACCGCGATCGACTCCGGCCAGATCATTCCATACTTTCAGCCACAGCTGTGCCTGAAGTCAGGCAAGGTTGCCGGCGTGGAAGCACTGGCCCGCTGGACCCGGCCAGACGGTACGATCGTTGCGCCGAATGATTTCGTACCGTTGAGCGAAGAGATGGGCATCTCGGACGTATTGTTTGAGTCGATACTGACCAGTGTCTGTGGTGCGGTCGCCAGCTGGCGTGCCGACGGCGATTGGAATATTCCGATCAGCGTCAATCTCTCGGCGCACCAGCTAAGAAACAGCAAACTGGTCGAGATGATCAAGTCGATCCTGCAAATCAACGAAGTCGAAGAAAAGATGATCAACCTCGAATTGACTGAGACGGTCCTGCTCGAAGACCTGACGATCGCAAGACCCATGTTGAAAGACCTGTCCAAGTATGGCGTTGGCATTCATATCGACGACTTCGGTACCGGCTATTCCTCATTGAGCTATCTTGCTGAGCTTCCCGTGCAGACACTGAAGATCGATCAGTCCTTTGTCGAGCGACTGACGGAGTCCGGGACGAACGCCCGCGTCGTGCAGGCGGTCATCGCGCTGGGCAAGGCCATGGGCCTCGAAGTCATTGCCGAAGGGGTAGAAACCGAGCAGCAGATGGAAATGGTGCGAACGTTCGGCGCCGATCTGGCCCAGGGCTTCCTTATTGCCAAGGCATTGCCGGACGAGGAATTTCGCAGATGGTGTGACTCGGTATCGGGATCCGATTCCATCGAGAGGACGATGCCGGCTATCCCGGTATCCGCCGCAACCTGAAATCAGGGCAGGGCGTAAGCGATGAGGTAATCGCCGGTCGTAGACCCAATACGCCCATGACCTCCGGCGGCGATCAGGACATACTGTTTGCCGGTTTCTTCGAGAAAATAAGTCATCGGCGTCGCTTGCCCACCCGCAGGCAACCTGCCTTCCCAAAGGTTTTGTCCGGTCACGATATCGAATGCCCGCAGGTAATTGTCCAAGGCAGCGCCAATAAAAATCAGGCCACTGCCGGTAAGCATCGGCCCACCGATGCCAGGCACGCCGTAATCGAAATTCGGCACGATGGCCGGGGCCACGTCCTGAATCGTGCCAAGGGGTTTCTGCCATGCGATGGTTCCGGTTGTCATGTCGACGGCCGACAATGTTCCCCAGGGTGGGGCAATACAAGGCACGTCCAGAGGCGACAGGAGGGCATCTCGCCGCATGCCGTAAGGTGTACCCGTCTGACGGGCAAACTCCTGGCCATCGAATTCGCCCGACTCGTAAACGCTTCGCAAATCATCCCGGGGAATGAGCGCGACTTCCATCGGCAGGTTCATCGCAAATACGACCGCTGTTTGCTGGTTCGGATCGAACGCGAGACCACCCCAGTTGATGCCACCCGCGTAACCGGGAAATACGATCGTACCGTCAAGGCCGGGAGGCGTGTAGATCCCTTCTGATCGCATGCTGGCAATTTTCTTGCGGCAAGACCGCTTATCGAAATAGAGCATGCCCCAGGCATCCTCTTCATCGAGTGCATCATGTCGAACCAGCGGTGGTGGCGCTACGGGAAACGGTTGGGTTGGTGACAAATGCTCGCCGTCGACACCACCCTGTGGCACAGCGCGCTCTTCAATTTCAAATATGGGTTCGCCGGTCCTCCGGTCGAAACTGAATATGAGTCCGGTCTTCGTGCCCTGTAAGACGGCAGGAATCAAATTCCCATCGTGCTGCAGATCGACCAGTGTCGGCTGCGACGCCAGGTCGTAATCCCAGACATCGTGATGAACGAGTTGCTGATACCAGGCGACTTTGCCCGTTGCCGCATGAAGTGCGACGAGCGAGTTCGCATAAAGGTTGTCCCCTTCGCGCTCGCCGCCATAAAAGTCCGGGCTGGCGGAGCCCGTCGGCACATAGACCAGTCCAAGCTCTGTGTCCGCCGAAAGCGGCGCCCAGGCATTCGCCGATCCCGTAATCGCAGCTTCTTCGGCTTTCCAACCCGAATATGCCGGATCATCCGCGCTTCTGGGTATCGGGTCCCAACGCCATAATTCGGCGCCGCTGCGTGCATCGATGCCGCGTACGATGCCGAGTTCGGACTGAACCGCCTGGTTATCGCCAATTGCCGAACCTACGACAAGCGTTTCACCGACAATGGCAGGCGGCGACGTTATGGTGTAGATAACCCATTCGTCTATCTTGGTGCCGACGTCGCGGTCAAGAAAAATCTGCCCATCCTCGCCGAAATCGGCACACGGCTTGCCGTTTTCTCCATCCAGTGCAATCAGCCGCGCGTCGAGCGTGCCGACGAAGATCCGGTGCCTGCAGCTCGCGCCCTTCGGCGCCGTCTCCTCAATCCAGGAAGTTACGCCTCGATTCGCGATCTCGGCATGGTGGAGCGACCTGTCGATGCGGGCGTCGAATCGCCAGATCTCTTGGCCGCTTGCAGGATCCAGCGCGAAGACGATAGCGCTGCCGGTCGGAAAGTAGAGGCGCCCTTCGACAAGTATCGGATTGGCCTGGAATGCGAAGGGCTCCCGGTGGCCCTGACCGAGCTCCCCGGTTCGAAATCGCCAGGCTTCTTCGAGTTGAGCGACGTTTTCGGGCGTGATTTGAGACAAAGAAGAATATTGCTGGCCGTACTGGCTGCCACCGTAGTGGGTCCATTGGTCATTGTCGCCGGCGAACGTGAGGCCAAACGCGCCTGACGCGGCAAACAATGCGAAGTAGCTGCTGGCACGGGCAATCATAGGGCCCGATTCTGACAGAATTTTCGGATCCGGTTTTAGAGCAGGAAGCCCAGGTCTCTTTGCGCGAAGTTGTCTATGTTTGGCGCAACGGTTGCAAGGTCTGCATCGGGAATGCCGAACCACTTCGACAAGGTCGCCGCATATTGGTCTGCCGACGTCGTCGGAATAATCCGGCCGCCACTGACATCGTCAGGTCCGTCCAGGGCCAGCCCGGGATAAGTGCCATACAGTTCACGGCCCGCAACCGCGTCGCCGATGACCAGCTGATTGCCGCCCCAGGCGTGGTCTGTCCCATCGCCGTTCGAGGTTAGTGTTCTCGCAAAGTCCGACTGAGTGAAACTTGTCACCATGTTGGACACGCTCAACTCGACAGTCGCATTATAGAAAGCCGCCATCGCCTCGCTAACTCCGCCGAGCAGGTCAGGCTGATTCAGGAGTTGGTCGTCGTGCGAATCGAAGCCGCCGGCTGCAACGAGAAAAACCTGTCTTTGCATTTGCAGCGTATCGCGAACCGAGATCAGTCGTGCGACGGTATTTAGCTGGCGACCCAGTTGCGTGTTCGGAAAAACTGTGTTCAGGATCGGCGCATTCGGGTCATCCAGCGCATTACCGATCAAGTCAGCAGCTGCAACGGCCCGTTTTTGTACGTCCGCGAAGGCCCGCTCGTAAATCGAGCCGTAATTCGCATTCAGTACGCGTTCGAAAGCAGCGCGCTGAGCCTGGCCAGCCGCCGAATCGTCAAAACCGGTAAAAGCAATCGGCCCGTCATTGCCCATTACATAGGCAATGGTCTCATCGGCCGCCTGAAACAGGGTGCTGCCGAAAAGCGAGACATTGGTCGCCATCTGCTGATCAGTAACATTAGTGCGTATCAGATCAGCAAGCCGGCCGGCCCAGCCGGTCTTGCTTTGCTTAACGCCCCTCAGTGAACTCCACTGATCCTGCTGGTCGTTGTGGGAGAACAATTGTGGTGGCAGTAACACGGACTTGTTCCGGTACTGGTCCTTGCTTGTCGGCTCTACCAGAGGGCCGACGTTCGTAATGAATGCAGCGCGGTTTGACTCGAATAATGTCTGCACGTCCGTCATCATCGGATGCAGGCCATAAGCAGACCCGTCCGGCGTAATCGGGTTGATCGGCAGCAGGTCGGTTTGCGCGAGTGCCATGTTCTGTCTGGAGGCGGCATACACGTTGTACCCGGCATTACTCCGGGGCACGAGCATGTTGTAGGAGTCGTTGCCGCCGAGCAAAAAGACACAGACGAGTGCTTTGTAATCAGGGAATGGTGCGCTGGTGCCGATTACCTGAGAGAAGGCGGTACCAGGACAGGCCGCGAACGCCGCTGCCGTAGCCGCGCCGGCACCGCTTTTTTTGAGAAATTCGCGTCGATTAAATGCTGCCATGATGTATCTCCGGTCCTTAGCGCTGATACGCAAACTCTGGTGAGGTAACGACCAAGTAAATCGCCTCGGCGGCCCGCAGTGTGGCGTCTGTCTGCGGTATAAGCGCCAGCATTCCGGCAATCTCGGTACGCAACGCGTCGGATATGTCTCCGCCCGTGAGCTTGTCTGTGACCAGGTTTATCAAGCCATCGATGTCCGCCGCCATGGCAATTTCTTCACCGATGTCGATCAATACATCGTCATCGCCGGCACTGGCATTTTCCGAGTTGTTGACGAACGCCTGGAGGAACATGTAGTTCGTGACAAAGGTATTTTGATATTCCGTCGCGATTTCGAGCTCCGGCGCCACCAGACTGTTGTTCCGGATTTCTCCCGGCGGAGCGTAGAAGGGGCTGAAGAAATTGAACACAGACGCTGCCTGCAATGGGCCTTGTCCGAATACGATATAGGCGAAGATGATGGGATAGCGGCCGCTTCTGGACGCAGCATCGTAAGCCCGCCAAAGCTGGGTTAACCTGAGAATCGGCTCCTTGACTTTGCCATCGAGTTCCATGCGATTATCCGGTCGGGCTTCGTCGTCTATCAAAATGGCTCTTACGACTGCACCGAGATCGCCACGCACGCCTCTGCCGTTGTCATTGAATACCGCCGCTACTCTGTCGACAAAGCCGGGTGACGGGTTGCTGGTCACCAGACGTTGAATGAGACGAATCGTCAGGAACGGCCCCACGTTCGGGTGATTGAATATGTTGTCGAGGGCATCGTTCAGATCCTGCACACCAGTCTGTCCGGCCGGAAGAACTACACCGTTCAACAGCGTTTTCGAACCCGTGTCGTGGAAATCCGGATAGAGCTGCATCGGTAAGGTCTGATTGCCGTCAGTACGCCGCGCCTGCTGGAAGCTCGGCGCACCGGCAAAATGCCATCCCGTAAATACGTGAGCGAAACCCTCGATGATTTCCTGTGAGTAGGTCGGAATCGGCTGATTCTGGGCATCGAGTCTCGCGCTTCCGTCGTTGTTCAATTCAATCAGACCGATCGAGAATAGTTGCATCACCTCTCGCGCGTAGTTCTCGTCAGGCCGAATATTGAGCGCCGGGTTCGGTTTCTCGTTGCCAAGCATGCTCAGGTACTCGCCCATGGCCGTGTGAAGCGTGGCTTCCTGCAATAGTTGCCGGTAGTTGCCAAACGCGTTTCTCGCCAGCACATCGTAGTAGTCGGCGAGGGCATAGGGTGCCTGAACCAAGGCACCCTGCTGCGAGACCACGAGAATTTCGGAGAGCGCGAAGGCAACGCGCTGACGAAGCTGGTCGTCTCCGCTCAATACATTACGAAACCAGATGTCAACCCGATCCGTTTGCAGTTGTGCGAGGTTTTGCGGCCGCGGCAGCGCGCGCACGAACGGCAGCTGCAGCGACGCGGGCTTCGCCATCTCCTGGTCGATCCAGGTGTCGTGTGCCAGGTTTATGAATTCCTGCTGCGCGACTTCGGTCGCGCCGAATGTCGCCTGGTTGAGAAACTGATGTGCTTCCGCTGTGGTAACGGGTGGCGGAGGTGGTGGTGGCGGCGGAGGCGGTGGACCGCCCGTTGGAGGCGGGGCACTGCTTCCACCGCCGCAGGCGCCGAGAAGTAAAACGTAGACACACAACAGTGACTGCGAATACATTCGAAGATGATTCGGTCTACGGGCACGGTCCGGTGCTTGGTCAGTCTGCATTGCTGGCGCCTCGATTGCCTGGCCCGCGGCTACTTTTTTTGCTGGCAGATGTGTCGCTACTAAAGAAAAACGATCGATCTGCCAATCGGTTGACAATGATTCTTGGTTGCACGACACGCTACGGTATATGACAGCGATCAGCGAGTCAGTTCGGTTTTACATAAAGATCCGGATCAGCTCGGGAACGCGATTGGTCCCTTGTTGCGGGGATGTCGGGGCATGAATGGCCTGTAGAAATTCCGTAAATACAACAGGTCTTCTTGCACGTCACCGGTCGGCTTGAATGTGCCTCCGATACCCATTTTTTTTTCGCTATAGTCGATGAAGCAGAGAACGATTGGAACATCGGCGTCGACTGCAATGCGATAAAAGCCGGTTTTCCAGTACTGCGTCCATTTACGCGTGCCCTCGGGTGCGAGCGCCAGATTTAGACGATCGCTATCGCGAAACAGGTCAATCAACTCCTGAACCACGCCGGATCCTCCACTACGGTCGACCGGGATAGCTCCAAACCAGTTCAGGATAGCGCCTAAGGGCCACCAGTAGAGAGAGTGTTTAACAAGAAAGCGTGCTTCAAGCCCGAGCACTGTCTTGCCAACGATCAGCCAGAATCCATCCCAGTTAGAAGTGTGTGGCGCAGCGATATAGACCGCCTTGGCGAAATCAGGTACTTCGCCAACGACTTCCCAGCCGGATATCCTGAGTAAAGCATTGGCAATCTTTCTGAGCATCAACAAACCTACGCACGCATATTGGTCACTCGGGGTGGCAAATCACCGGCAGGTTTCTCGAGCTGCGCGCGGCCACCATCGTTCTGTATGCGGATTCCTTATCTTCGCTCAAGTCTGTCCCCTGGGGAAATCTGGCGGAAGACTGGCCTGAAAACCCGGCAAGCACAAAAGCTGCGTTGCCGATTCTGCTAGAGTTGCTGGATTGCCGCAGGTCACTTATCCAGGGAGCATTCATGAGGTTTCGAAAAACGGTGCTGCTGATCACAGTGGCCATGGCGCTCGCCGCCTGCGCGCCGGACCCGGCATCAAATGAAGGACAGGTTGCGAATCGGGGTTCTGACACAAGCAATTGGTGGGATGCGCTGCCACGGCCGGAGTGGAGCCAGTACGAGAAAGTTGCAGTCGATGATGACTGGTTCGAGGTATACCGGATTCTGGACGGTGTTTTCGCCATCTATGAGCCCGGTCAATTTGAAGAAGTCATCTCATTTCTTATTACCGGAGATAATTTCGCGCTCTTGCTGGATACGGGGCTTGGCATAGGAAACATGCGGGGCGTGGTGGATCAACTGACGGATCTGGATATCGTCGTCCTCAACTCGCACACGCACTACGATCACATTGGCGGCAACCATCAGTTCGAGACCATCTACGCGCTGGATACCGAATTCACGCGGGGTCGGGCTTTGGGTTTGCCGCACGAACGCATGGCGGAGTTTGTCAGCGAGGGCTGGATCTGGAAACCACTGCCGGACGGTTTCGTCAGCGACGAATATCACAGTCACCCGTTTGCGATCAGCAAATTTATCGCAGAAGGTGACGTCATCGATGTTGGCGGCCGCCGACTCGAAATTCTCGAAACGTCGGGTCACGCGCCCGACTCAATCTGTCTGATCGACAGGGAGAACCGAATTCTGTTCACTGGTGATACGTTTTACCTGGCGCCTCTTTATACGCATGTCGATGGATCGGACTTCGACGACTACGCGAGGAGTGCGGCGCGCCTCGCCGGGCTCGCCGGCAATATCGATATTGCTGTCACTTCGCACAATGTGCCGATCGTAGACGGCGCCTACATGATCGCGCTTGGACTTGCATTTGAACAAATAAAGGCCGAAAGCGTCGAATACGTGGTTACCGACGGGAACCGTGAATATCGGTTCGATGGATTTTCGGTAATCGTCAAAGGAGAGAAATAATGAGACGTCGTGAGTTCATTCGTGATGCCGGTGTTTTGGGAGTTGCCTGGACACTCCCGTTTTCCGCTGCCGCCGAGGCGATCAAAACGCAGAAAATGGCGACGCGCCCGATTCCGGGCACCGACGAGCAGCTGCCGATCGTCGGCTTCGGCAATTCTTCGGCATTCCGGGAAGGCGACTACGAAAACTCACGAAAATTACTGGATGTATTGGTCGAATACGGTGGGAGTTTTATCGATTCCTGGAGTTCGAGTCAGGAGGTTCTTGGCCGGTATATGCATGAGCACGATGCAAAAGGCAAACTCTTTCCTGGCAACAATGTGGGCGCCAAAAATAAGGAAGATATGGATGCTGCCATTCGGTATGCGAAAGAGGCTCAGGGAAAAGCGGTGCTCGATCTGCTTCAGCTTCCCAACCCAGGCGATTTCAAGCGGCAATGGCGACTGATGCGCGATGCGAAGGAAGAGGGCCACGCTCGCTACATTGGCCTTGCAACGGCGAGAAGCAGCCATTTTGAGACAGTCGAGAAATTGCTTCAGAGTGGAACAGCTGATTTTATTCAGGTGAATTACTCCATTCTGGAGACGAAGACTGGCGAGCGGCTTTTGCCGATGGCCAGGGATAATGCTGTCGCCGTGATCACCAACAGACCGTTCCTCAACGGACAATTTTTTCCGCTCGTAAAAGACAAGGAATTGCCGGCCTGGGCCGCGGATTTCGATTGCGAGAGCTGGGCACAGTTTTCGCTCAAATTCATCCTTGCGAACCCAGCCGTCAACTGTGTCATCACCGAAACGAGCAAGCCGCACCACGCCATGGACAATCTTACGGCTGGCCTTGGCCGCTTGCCCGACGAGGAGACGCGAAAACGGATGCGGGCGCTGATTCAGGGTTTCCTGGCGACTTCCAGGGAGCCCCCGGAACTGCGTACGGGTTAGTCCTGATTGCCATCAAGACGGGGCCTGATACCTTTTTGTTTGGGTCTTGGACGCCTTTGGTGCTTGTCGATATGGCGGACAAATGCCAAACTTGGGGTCAAAGAACGGGTCAGCCTGAGAAGGCCCGACCAACATAAGAATAACTCCGTAAGAGGTGTTGATCTTGGAAGTCGATGCCAAACAACCGGTCTCCGTAAACGAGTTTGATCGTCTGGCCGCCTATTGGGTCATGACTTTTGTCGGTAATCCGCGAATCGCTATCAGACTTTGGGATGGTAACGAGTTCTATTTTGCGGACGGCAGGCCGGTTGGCGTGATGGAATTTCATGATCGCAGTGCGCTGATCCGACTGGCGATGTCACAGTCCGTCGGATTCGGTGACGCTTACAGCTCGGGCAAAATAGAAATCCATGGGGGTATTCTCGAGTTCCTGCGGGAAGTGGCCAGGGCGATCTCCACTCGGCCCAATCAGAACTACTACATTAGTAAGTTCCTCTCCATGCTCCGGGCCGTCCGCAGCAACACGCTGTCGCGTTCGAAAAACAACGTTCACCACCACTACGATCTCGGCAACGACTTCTACCGATTGTGGCTCGATGAACGCATGGTTTATACCTGCGCCTACTACGAGAATTCAGACGCGACGCTGGCTGAAGCGCAGGTCGCAAAGCTCGATCACGTCTGCCGCAAGCTCGAGCTGAAGCCGGGCCAGGATGTCATCGAGGCGGGCTGCGGCTGGGGCGCGCTTGCGATGCATATGGCCGAGCACTATGGCGTAAACGTCAAGGCGTATAACAACTCACACGAGCAGCTTGTCTGGGCGCGTGAAGAATCGGCTGCCAGGGGTCTCGATGATCGGGTCGAGTTCATTGAAGACGATTACCGGACGATTTCAGATAAATACGATGTGTTCGTATCGGTCGGCATGCTCGAGCATGTGGGCCTCAAGAACTTTCATGCGCTCGGCAATATCATCAATGACTGCCTGAAACCCACCGGCCGCGGACTGATCCACTCGATCGGCCGCAGTCATCCCAGGCCGACCGATGCCTGGATTAGCAAGCGCATTTTTCCGGGTGGCCATATTCCGAGCCTGGGTGAAATCTCCGCAGTATTCGAGCCGAACAAATTCTCGATACTGGATATCGAAAACCTTCGCCTGCATTACGCCAGGACCTGCGCCGAGTGGCTGCACAATTTTGATAATATTAGTGACAAGGTCAGCGAGATGTACAACGAGGAGTTCGTGCGTGCCTGGCGTTTGTATCTGGCAGGGTCATCAACGGCTTTCGAGTCCGGCACTTTGCAGCTCTACCAGATCGTGTTTGCACCACACGGAAACAATGACGTGCCGTGGAGCCGTCGGTTCCTCTATGCGCCGGATTCGGCCGAGGGCTAAGGAACCGTGCAGGATGTCGACGCGCTAATTATCGGGGGCGGGCCTGCGGGATCAACCTGTGCATGGAAACTCCGCCAGGCAGGTATCGACGTCCTCGTTCTGGATCGCACGAGTTTTCCGAGAACAAAACTGTGTGCCGGATGGATAACGCCAGAGGTCGTCGACGAGCTCGAATTCGATATCGACGCTTACCCGTACAGTTTCATGAGTTTCGATAAACTGCATTTTCACTTTAAACACTTCAATTTTTCGAAAAAGACAACTCAGCATTCCATTCGCCGCGTCGAATTCGACGATTTTTTGCTAAAACGTTCGGGCGCAACCGTTCACGAACACATTGTCAGAAAAATTGAGAAGCAAGATGATCTGTTCGTCGTCGACGATATGTACCGATGCAAATATCTGATCGGGGCGGGCGGAACCCGGTGTCCCGTCTATCGTGAGCTGTTTCATGATTTGAATCAGCGGGCCAAGTTGTTGCAGATCGCCACATTGGAACGTGAGTTTCCTTATGACTGGAAAAACGAGGAGTGTCACCTCTGGTTCTTCCGGGATGGACTGCCCGGTTATGCCTGGTACGTGCCTAAAGCGAACGGTCACATCAATGTAGGCTTGGGTGGTAAGGCCGACAAAATAAAGTCAGGTGACAGTCGCCTTAAAGATTATTGGAATAACTTCAAGAATATGCTCGAAAGTGTCGGCCTGGTGCACGATGTCGACTACGGGCCGACCGGTTACAGCTACTATCTGCGGGGCAGCGTCGATGTCGTTCGAAACGGTAATGCATTCATCGTCGGTGATGCGGTTGGGCTCGCCTCTATCGATATGGGTGAGGGAATCGGCCCCGCTGTGCACAGTGCAATTCTTGCCGCCGAAGCGATTGTGGAGAACAGCGAATACAGTCTCAGGAAGATTGCGCGATTCAGTGTGCCGGGCTTCTTCCGCAACCGCGGCGAGCAGGCGCGATTGTCTGCGATCAGCGACAGAGAGTCGGTTTCCCTGCCGTAAATTGCCCGTTCGGGCGTCGATCGACGCTAATTTTTTTGCGTCGACCCGGGTCGATAGCCAGATCATTTCATTGTCGGGCCAGATATGGCATACAGGCAGGCGGACACATACTCTAGGAGTCCGTCATGAGAACCGCACTGGTCTTATTCGTCGCTGTTTTCGGTTTTCCGTTACTTGCAGCGGCAGAAATTGTCGTCCCTGTGGATTCCGTCAAGTACTTCGTCAACATTCGTGCCGAGCCGGACGCCGAATCTGATGTCATCGGTCGTTTGTACAAGGGAGACAACAAGCCGTTGATACAGTCCATCGACGGTTGGCATGAAGTCGAAATCGAGCCAGACCTCAATGGCTTCATCAGCGCTGACTGGACGAGGGTAATCGGCGCTGCCGACCTCGCCGAGGAGACGGTTGCGGCGGAAGAAACGAAATCTGCGAAAGTGATCGAGCCTGCGGTACCCGAAGAGATTGCCGCAGCTCCAGATCCCGTGCCTGAATCGTCGCCGGAAGAGGTCGTCATCGAAGAATCCGCACCCGAGCCTCCAGTAGAGGAAGAAGAAACTGAAGCGAGCGCCGAAGTCGTGGCGCCCGAGCCCGTCGTGGAGCCCGAGCCCGAAGAAGAAGTTGTGGAACCTGAAGTTCCTGTATCTGAGACGGCTCAGGTCGTTGCCGCGCTGCCAGGTCCTTCGGGACCAAAAGGTGACACGGGGCCCGTCGGGCCTCCGGGCCCGCCCGGACCGCAGGGTGATGCGTCACTGGAAGGCTCGGTAAATTTCCTGACCAAGTTTACCGAGCCGACCGTTGGTGGAACTTCGCAGATCTACGATGATGGCAGAAACGTGGGTATCGGTACGACAGAGCCGAAACAGCGCCTGGAAGTGAACGGAAGTATTCAAATTCATGAAAGAAACAGCAGTGTCGCAGGCCTGATGATCACGCAGTCTTCCGGAGAAACCGGCTACATCATGCATAACCTAGCTAGTACACTCACGATTGGTGCCGGTTCAGTCGACCGTATCACTGTCGACAGTTCCGGTAACGTTGGCATTGGTCAGCCGCGTCCCTCACAGCCGCTGGAAATGGCGAGCGGTGCGCATGTCACGGCAGGCGGCGTATGGACGAACAAGTCGTCCAGGCAGGACAAGGAAAATATTGCCGATCTGACTTCCGAAGAGGCATTGGCCGTTCTCGTCGCGCTCGAGCCGGTGCGATTCAACTACAAAGCCGATGCAGATGATGATTACGTCGGCTTTATCGCCGAAGACGTGCCAGACATGGTTGCCAGCAAGGATCGTACCGGACTCAGTGCCATGGATATAGTCGCGGTTCTGACCAAGGTCGTTCAGGCGCAGCAGCAACGTATCGACGAACTCGAAGCGCGGCTAGTCGAATAAGCCGGCATCGATCATTGCGACCTCCAGTTGATCGGGCCCCTGAACTAAAACGGCGCTTAATCCCTCATCGCGAGCAGCCGCGACATTGATCGGATTGTCATCGAAGAAAAGAATCTCCTGCGGAACGCAGGCATAGCTGGCGATCACCTGTAAGAAAGCGTCCTGGTCAGGCTTGAGCAGCCCGGTTTGATAGGATAAAAAGTATCGATCAAAGCGGTCGCCGAAGTTTCCCGGTACATCTACCTGCTGCCAATGTATGGCATTGGTGTTGGACAGAATCGCGCAGCTGTATCGTGAGGGCATGCGAGCGATCAGATCGATCGCATGCGGATAGAAACCGTCCGGCCAGCCGTTGAATCGTCGAAGAAGCTCCTCTGTGTCCATCGACAGATCCATTTCGGCAATCATTCTTTCCGCGAATGTCTCGCTGTCGATTTGTCCGGATTCAAGTGCGCGGACCGAGGGCGACATGATCCAGGTGCGGAGGAAATCTGATTCGTCAAGTCGCAGACTGAAGGTCGAAATCGGATCGCCTAATTTCAGCAATACGCCGCCCAAATCGAACAGAATGACCTTGTAGTTGCTTGTGTGCATCAGTCTCTGATCCTGGTATTCCAAAGCGATGCCGCAAGCAGCATCGAGACGACCGAGGTGCCGACCCAAAAGTAGATAGCCAGATCGAAATCATAGCTGCGTACGCCATCGACCATCGTCATCCCCTGACTGATCAGAGCGGCACTAACGTTTTCCTGGGTTGCTGCGCCGAGATAGCTGAAGACGCCGACGAAGCCCATCGCAGCGCCCGTCGCGCCTCGCGGTGCGATATCGACGCCAAAAAGCCCCCCGATAGAAGCAATGAGCCCGCTTAGTGCCGCGCCGTAGACGGTAAATGCGAAAAATAGAACGACACTGTTCTGTGGGCCAAAGAAAATAGCGACGAGCGCGACGATTTCCACGATCGCGAAAATGAGGTTCGCAGGCGGTCGGCGGGCATCAAAAAACTTATCGGAAATATATCCGTAGGCGATGGAACCAAATATGCCCGCGACCGTGTTAACGGCAAGATAAAAGCCGGCATCGACAAGGGAATAGCCCCGAATTTCCTGCAGGTATAAAACGCCCCAACTGTTGATCGCATAGCGGGTGACATACATGAGCGCGCTCGAGATGGCCAGAATCCACATCGCCCGGATACCGAAAATCGTCTTTTGTATCTGCCAGGTGTTTTTCTCGCTCGGTGGTTCCGGATCGGCGCCGAGCCATTCGTTGACTGGCGGCAGACCGACGGTTGGCGGCGCGTCTCGCATGAACGAATAGACCCAGGCTGCAACGGCAATACATACGATGCCGGGCGTAATGTAGCCGAATCGCCAGCCATAGGCAGCGACGACAGCGGCAATCACATAAAAGGTAATGCCTTCGCCGATCGCGTGAGAGGCGCTCCAGATACCATAGGTACGCCCGCGTTCCTGTAGTCCAAACCAGTTTGCAATGGTGATGATGGCAGACGGCGCCGCCATCCCCTGGAACCAGCCATTGAGTGCCCAAAGGGAAACCGACACCCAAAGCAGTGTCGAGGAACCCATGGCGATATTGATCAGTGCCGAAAGGAAAATACTTGCACTGAAAAAGAGCCGTGGCTTGAAGTAATCGGACAAAAAGCCATTGAAAAACTTGCCTGCAGCGTAGCCGTAGAAGAGTGCCGCGCCGATCATGCCGAGCTCTTCAACTGTGAATATGTCGCCGTCGATCAAGGGCTTTTTGACGATCGAGAGGCCCAGCCGGCAGGTGTAAATAAAGCCGTAGCCCAGCGTTATTGCGAGCATGATCCGCAGCCGGTGCCTGCGATACGTCCTGTCAATATCCTGGCCTGCGATGACGTCGCCTCCTGACTCCAAAGATGGGGACAATTAAACAATAACCCGAAATGACCGTTGTGGCCCTGTCAACCGGCGGCGGATGCCAGCGTTGAAGAGGTAACAAGGGCCAAATCATATGGATACAAGGAGTATCGACATGAAAAACAGGAAAGTTTGGGACATGGCAGTCATCCCTTTGTTCGTTGTTGGTATCGCATTGTTCAGCACGAGTGTTCTCGCCGATCAGGGAGACAAGATCGAGAATCGGATGGACAAGCGCGGTGACCGCATCGAAGACAGGCTTGATGACAGAGGTGATCGCGTTAATGATCGCCTTGATAACAAGGGTGATCGCATTGACAGGAAACTCGATCGTCGCTCTGACCGCGCTGCGGATGCCGGTAAGGATCGCTTGTCAGATCGTCTGGATCGAAAAGGTGACCGGATCGATCGTCGCCTCGACCACAAAGGCGATCGGATGGACCGACGACTGGATAAAAAGGGCAATCGTGTTGATCGCCGTCTGGACAGGAAAGGTCATCGCGTTGATCGGCAGCACGACCGACGCGTCGATCGGCGCCGGTAAGCTCTCTAGATACGAAGGTGCGATAATCGCGGACGGACTCGGTGTCCGTCCCCGGTTTTTATTCTTCCGCCTTGAGAATATCCGTCCAGCGCCGTCTGAGTTGATCGGCTTTATGTTTCTGGAGCTGGAATACCCAATCGTTCAGCCTTGCATTGATTTCGACAGCCTCATCCAAGGCTGAGTCTGATCCAGTCGCTGTGACCGTAACCCAGGTATTCGCCTCGCGAAGCGAAGATTCGATGGTGATTTCGAGACCATCGAATGTAGTAAAGACTGTTGTTGCAAAACTGTCGTCCTTCTCCGCCTTCGAAGCCTTATCGACATCCTGTAAATTCAGGCCGCCCAGAACACCCCCGATACCATCGACGATACTCGGGTAACTGAGTTCACGGCCGTCCGGAATATCGGGCACTTTGTAATCTCTGTCCGCGGCGTTTTCCTTTTCAATACGGATCGTTTCACCGTCTGCATGCGTGATTGTGACGGACTGAACGCGAGACTGGTCGATATCGAGTATTTCCAGCAGCAGCCAGCCGCTTGCACCGCTCGGCAGCGTCGGGTCCTGGTCAATGAGCCAGCTCTTTTCCTCGCCCGGGACTCTTGCGTAGCGATACGATCTCTGTGCGAGATTGCCTATAATGACTGCAGTTTCCGAATCAGCGCCGGCAATCCGGATCTCGGTGCCCTGGCTATCGTCGCCGATGTCTTCAACGCCAAGGCGGCCATACATTTCCGGATTCGAGGTTTTCTCTTCGAGTTTTTTCGCGTCCCCGACTGCGAGTATTAGCTGTCGAAGTTTTCCGGTGTCGATCGGATAATCCAGGCGTTCGGTCTGGACCCAGTTTCCACCATCGTTTCTGAGGGTCGCCGTCTCACCGGCCTTGCGGATAGTCACCTTCGATATCTCGTTTATCTGCGCTTTCAGACCCGGAAGTAGCAGTCCTCCGCCTGAACTATCGTTTTGATCATTCGTCAATCGGGTGGCGAAAAGGCCCAGCAGCAATGCGACGAGCACGATCGCGAGTGTCTTTATGTTTCTTGTATTCATGTGTGTTTTCGACGATTACGTCGCCAGACAGCGATCAGCACGAACAGGGTTAGCAGCAGCGGCACCAGTGCCGTGTTGGCGACCTTGAGTACCGTACCCAGCTGTTCGATGTTCTTGTCGAGATCGCGTTGTACAGCGCGCAGGTCCTTGCGAATAGCGGCCCGCTGATCGATGAACCGGTCGATCTCTTCCTGCTGCTCGGGCGTCATCAGGATATTGCCTGTGTCCTGCCGCGATGATTGCAGCTCACCGAGTCTGCGCTCGGTCTCAGCGAGCTCGTTCTGCAAAGTTTGTTCGGTTTCTCGGTAACGGGCTTCGGCGTCGACCCGCAATTCCTCAACCTTTGTAAACGGGCGGGAGTAGGTGGCGCGGCTTCTGACTGCGATCAGTTCGGCGCTACCCAATAAACTCTCGAGCGCATTGACGACGAAAGCGCCGTTGCTCGCAAAGGCATTTGCAATGCGCTGGCCGAAAAAGTTCTGCTGCTGCACCCAAAGTCTGTCGCTCAGGATGTCGACGTCAGCGACGACGATCAGGTTAACGGGGTCAGCCGACTGTGCCAGGTGTTCTGCAACAGGAGCATCCTCGTCTCCCTCTTCGGCATCTGCAGCGATGTCAGTCGCCGGTGGACCATCCGGAAAGGCACTTGGCAGCACACCGCTTACCCTTGCCGCAATGACGTAGTTTTCGTCACTCGGCACAAATCCGTTGAACAAGCTCGAAGGATCCGGCAGGAAACTGAAACGCGCTGATTCCAGGACGCCTGACGCACGACTCGAGCTAAGTAAGGGTTCGAACGTTGCGGCAGAGTCCTCGGCAACACGCAGGTGGCCGGCGACGCCAATGTTAATTGTATTGAGATCAGCGGTCACGACGTCGTCGCCGTTGAGTTCGGCTTCCGTCAGGCCGAGGAGTGCGGGATGACGCATCGGCCGGCCACCGGGGCCTGCCGAGATCGGTAACGCGAGCTGAGCGTCCACGACCACATCACTGGTCGAGAATTCGATCCCCCATGCGCTGAAAAGCTTCGGCAAATCCGAACTCTGCCCCTGGGGCGGCATGCCAGGTGGCATTCCCTGAAGTGGCGGCGCCGGATCCGATTCGGCGAGCGGGTCGACAAAAATCATGGCAGTGCCGCCGCCAAGAATGAACTGATCGAGCGCATACAAGGTGGCGTCGCTCAAATTTTTCGGCTGTACGATCCAGAGCAAGCCAATGTCGTCGTCGATCACATCGATGTCGGCGCCAAGGTTGCGAACCTCCAGGAGTTGCTGCGCCTGCTCGTAAATGACCCACGGCGGATCCATCTGTTGAGTCTGTGGATTGAAGTCGCCGCCCATCGGCGCGCCCGAGACCAGGCCGACGATCTTGCGTTGCGGGATCGCCAGCGTGCTGACAAGCCTGGCAATGTCATACTCGAGAAATTGCTCTTTGTCCGGTTGGAAGAAAGGAATTACTGCTTCGTTGTCGACGCTGTCTGTTCCCGCCAGCCCCAGGTAAATAGGGTCCGGCGAACCTGCGAGGCCGATGCCCTGCATGCCGAACTGGGCCGCACGATCCTCTTCCTCTGAAAACGGCAGCGGATCGATGACCGTGAGCTTGATGTTACCGCCGGCTGCGAGGCGGAATTCGTTCAGCATCTCTTGAACGCGATTGGCGTAGCTACGGATCGTGGGCGCGTTTTCGCTCGCACTGTCCGAGTAGTAAAAATACAAATTGATCGGTTCGTCGAGGTTTTCGAGAATCTGTCTGGTTCCGTCGGACAGGGTGTACAGGCGGTTTTCCGTCAGGTCGATCCGCCAACCGCTGAAGAGCTGGTTACTAACGATAATTGCTGTAATAAACGCCAGTGCCAGAAGAAGAAGGCTCGTCGTACTGATGTTTCGTTGAGATGATGTGCTCATGATCAGTCCGCCTGTTTCCATTGCAACACAATCGTGTTGGCGTAAAGAAACGTCCCGATCAAAAGTCCGTAGTACACGAGATCACGGAAATCGATCACACCTTTGCTGATGTTCGCGAAGTGGGTCATGAGACTTATGGATGCAATGCCGTCGACCACAGCTTGCGGCGCCCAGGCCGAGAATAGATCGAGTACGATCGGGAATCCTGACAACAGGAATCCGAAACAAACGACAATGGTGATGACGAACGCGATCACCTGATTGCGGGTCGTTGCCGACAGGCAGGCGCCTATCGCAAGGAATCCGCCGGCCATCAGGAAGCTGCCGATGTATGCGGCCAGGATCGCACCGTTGTCGGGGTCGCCCAGGTAGTTGACTGTAATCCAAACTGGAAAAGTCAGGGCCAGCGCGATACCCGTGAACGCCCAGGCGGCGAGATACTTGCCGAGCACCGCCTGCCACGCTGTTATTGGCATGGTCATGAGTAATTCGATGCTGCCCGTCTTTCGCTCCTCAGCCCAAAGACGCATTGAGATAGCAGGCACAAGAAAAAGGTACAGCCAGGGATGGAAATTGAAGAACGCCGACAGGTCCGCCTGACCGCGCTCGTAAAAACCTCCGACGTAAAACGTAAACGTTCCCATCAGGACCAGATAGATAACGATAAATACGTAGGCCACCGGTGTCGCGAAGTAGCTTTGAAGCTCGCGAGTGAAGAGTGCGCGGATCAGATTCATGCCTCGGCACCCCCGGTTATCTGACGAAATACTTCGTCCAGCCGGCCAGCTTCGAGCTGAACACTTGCTACAGACCAGGCCTTATCGGCGATCAGGTTCGACACATCGCGCCAGGGCTCTTTGCCGCTCGCCGCGATGGCCGTAATCCTGTGATGATCACGATCGGACTCGGTAGTATCCACGGACGTAAGTTGGCCCAGCGCGGCCCTGACTGCATCGAATGTCTCGCCATCCGCAAGGCCAACGGTTACGGCATTGTGATAGCGGGACCTAGTCGCGAGCTGCCGGGGACTGTCGTCCGCGAGGATCTTGCCGTGCGCGATGATGATCGCGCGACTGCAAACCGCATCCACTTCCTCCAGCACGTGGGTCGAGATAACGATAAGTTTGTCTTCAGCCATAGATCGGATCAGTTCGCGCACTTCATGTTTCTGGTTCGGATCGAGGCCGTCGGTCGGCTCATCGAGGATCAGGACGTCGGGATCATGAAGTATGGCCTGCGCCAGGCCGACGCGTCGCTTGAACCCTTTGGATAAGGTATCGATCGTCTGGTTCAGCACGGGCCCAAGATGGAGATTGCTGATCACCTCGTCCAGACGTTCCTTGCGCTTCGCGCCGCTGAGCTCGCGAATGTCGGCGATGAAATTCAAAAAAGTGCCGGGCGTCATCTCGGGATAACAGGGTGCGCCTTCAGGCAGGTAGCCGAGTCGCCGTCTCGCCGCCAGGGCGTCATCCTCGATGTTATGGCCACAGACGGAGGCCCGACCGGATGTCGGGGCGACAAACCCGGTAATCATTTTCATCGTCGTCGACTTGCCGGCGCCGTTTGGCCCGAGAAAGCCGAGAACCTCACCGGGTGCGCAGCTGAATGTCAGCTCGTCGACGACCGTATGATGGCCGTAGTTCTTAGTCAGACTGTCGATTTCAATCATAAATTCCCATCACCGGGGGCTTCCACGGATTCGCGCGGCTGCATTTTTTATCAGAAAGACAATGCCGGATCAAGGCAGAGGCAAGTTTCTATATACTGGCCCGCGGAGCATGGCACAAAACGATAAGAATTGGAGTGCGAAGATGGGCAAGCGGTCCTGGTCCCTCGATTCCCTTGTATTGATTTTTTCGATAATTGTTCTCGCGCAACTCCTTATATATGTAGTTCCGCAGGGCCAGTTCGAGCGCAGCCCCTATCCCGAGAATCCCGACCGCTCGATGGTCGTTGCCGAGACCTACACCGTGGCGAGTGCGGAACAGAAGGTGAGCATTCAGCCCTGGTACTTCCTGCGGGCCATCCCAAAGGGTCTGGAAAAAGCCCAGGACATCATATTCCTGATATTTCTTGTCGGCGGTGTCATCGCCATTCTGAGAAAAAGTGGCGCCATCGACGCCGTATTGCACAAAGCCGTGGCGAGACTCGGCAGGAGCCCGTGGATATTGATTGCAGGCTGCCTGGTCATGTTCAGCATGGGTGCCTACACGATTGGCATGGGCGAGGAATATGTACCGCTTATACCGATCATCGTGACGATGAGCCTTGCCATGCGCATGGACGCGATCGTCGCGATGGGCATGGTCTGGATACCCTATGGAATTGGATGGGCCTGTGCGGGTACCAATCCATTCGGTGTCATCATCGCGCAAAATATTGCCAATGTGCCGATCACCTCGGGCTGGGCATTTCGTTTGTTCATGCTTGCTGCCTTCCTGTCCATCGCATTTCAGCACCTGTACCGATATGCGATGCGAGTTCAACGCGATCCGTCCGCCAGCCTCGTCGGCGACGTCGATTACAGTTCCGGTTTCGATCCGCCAGAGGACGTTGAACTGACTCCCGCAAGGATCGCAATTCTGCTCGTGTTTGTTCTTGGAATAGTCGGCTTCGTTGCCGGTGTTGCAAAGTACGGATGGTACATTGCCGAATTGAACGCCGTTTTCCTCGGCATCGGGCTCCTTGCAGCACTGATCGGAAGAATACCGGCGGGCGATACCAGTCGCGCATTCATCAAAGGTGCGTCAGAAATGACAGCCGCTGCATTACTCGTTGGATTCGCGCGAACGATTGAAGTCGTGCTGTCCGACGGACACGTCATCGACACGATTATCAATGCACTTGCTAACGTGCTGAAGAACTTCGGTGCGGAGGTCTCTGCTCTGGGCATGCTCGTCGTACAGACGATTTGCAACTTTTTCATACCGTCCGGTAGCGGACAGGCATTCGTGACGATGCCGATCATGTCGCCACTGGCGACGCTCACGGGCGTTCCACAGCAGACCGCCGTACTGGCTTACCAGTTCGGTGACGGCTTCACGAACATGATCGTTCCGACCAGCGCACTGGTGATGGGCGCATTGGCTCTCGGCAAGATTCCCTATGGCGCCTGGGTAAGATTTATAGGGCCACTGTTGCTGAAGTTGTTTGCGCTGGCGGCGGTATTCCTGATCCTGACAATCCATTTTGGCGACGCAGTCGGATTCAACGGTTGAGTCAGACAATCGAGACACGACGATCCTTGAACGCTCCTGTTTCAAAAGTACGCAGCCCTCCAGGACCTGTTGAGCCGGTCGCGATCAATGTTGACGCGGAATCATTACAGGCATTGCAGGAAATGCAGGCAAGATTCGGAAACATTGTGGCGTTCAGGAAACCTAACGGTCGCCAGGCTTATTTTATCAACGACGCCGATGAAGTACGCAGGATCCTGGTCCGGCATCATAGCAAGTATGGAAAGGGACGAGGATTCGAGCGCGTGAAATTGCTCCTCGGCAATGGCCTGATCGTTACCGATGGCGCGGTCTGGCGGCGATCCCGAACGATGATCCAGCCGGCGTTCAGCCGTGACAACATACACAAGTTAATCGAGCTGATGATCAGCTGCTGTCAAAGCAGAGAAAAGCGCTGGAAAAAGATTGCCTTGGATGGCGGTCGCCTCAATATTACGCAGGAGACCAGCGAATTCGCGCTTGAGCTCATCCTGCGCGCCATATTCGGTCCGGACTATGAAACAAGGATCGTGCAAGACGGCGAGAATCCATTCGCATTTTTGAGTGAGGACGCCACCCGGGATCTGGGTGTCGTTGTGAAGCTGCGTCAGCTTCGCGAACTGGTTCTCGGCATCGTTGCAGCGCGACGCAAGAAGGCCGTCTCTGATCAATACGACTTCCTGACCAATTACATATCGGCAAAAGATAAGAATGGCGTTGGCTTCAGCGACAAGGAACTGCTGGACGAACTCATGACGCTGGTGGTCGCAGGATACGAAACCTCGGCGGGAACTCTGAATTGGGCGTGGTATCTGCTTGCCTGCCATCCGGAGGAACAGAACCGGCTTGCCGATGAAGCACGGGAGTTCATTCCGTCGGCACCGCATGTCAATCAGGAGAATGTTGCCCGCATGGTCTCCGCACAAGCAATGCTCGAAGAGACCTTGAGGCTGTATCCGCCTGTTTGGCTGTTTTCGAGGCGAGCCAGGGAGGACGATGCACTTACAAGTTACGATATAGAGTCAGATGCGGACGTTTACCTCGCACCTTACATACTTCACCGAACCGCCGGGTATTGGGCAGAACCCAATCGCTTCGACCCGGCGCGCTTTGGTCCGGACAGCGTTTATCAGAAAGGCCATCGCCCGTACTTTCCTTTTTCGCTCGGGCCACGGCGTTGCCTCGGCGAGTATTTCTCGTTCCTGGAGATGAAAATCCACCTCGGCTTGCTCCTGCAAAAATTCCGCATGTCACCGGTCAGTGACGAACAACCCGAACTCGCACTGGGGATCAACTTACGCTCGAAGAACGATATTTTTCTACGGCCGACTCTGGCCTGACCACGAACGAAGCGATTTCACTACTGGACCCGAACCCGGAATCGTAGATCGAATGTAGTCGGAGTCGCGGTGGATCTGCCGAGAAACGTGCCGGTAGGATTGATGCGAATGTAGCGGACTGCGGCATCGAAGCCGTCGACGTCGGGTGTCGGCACGAAAGTGTAGTCGACGCCATCGGTGGAGAAGTCGACGTCGTCGGTCAGGTCGGCCAGTCCGCCGTACACGTAGGTCAGACCGCTGGATGCCACTCCAGCCCCGTCCATGAATTCGACTGGTCCGCTCCCGGGTACGCCCAGGTCACCGACAAACAGATCTACGTTGACGGCGATCGGATCGGTAACGACCAGCGATTCGCTGTCGACGTCGCCTTTGCCGCTATTCGAAGCGGTAATCGTGTAATCGATCCAACCGCCCGGAATAGCCTTCGGATTCGTCGTAATACTGACGGGATCGAATACCGTCAATAAATCTTTCTGCATGAGTAGCGCCGGCGGCTGGCTTTGCAGGGTCAGCGTCAATACGGGCTCAGGATCGATATAACGCCGCATCAGGATGTTCCTGATTCGTGCCTGGTCCTGTGCGGTCATGAACGCAGCAAACCCACGACCTTCGTCATCGGGATTATCCGTGCCATTCACCTGGAGGTTTGCGCCGCTGGGATAGCCAAGTGCTGCCCAGTTTGCAGAAATGTTTTCATCCCAATACGAGCCATTGGTCGGATTGATCAGCCAGATGGCGAGGCCCTGACGACGCCACTGGTTGGCGACTACCGCTCCCGGATTGGCCCCGTTAATGGCGGTTGTTTGCCGATTGCCCGATACGATGTCGCCGTCTTCAGCATATCCCGTAACATCGCAGCCGGGATATTGCCCGCGGTTAGAAGCATAGTAGTGATTGGCCTGTTCGCTGCCCAGATTGCCGCTCTGGACGATGCCTCGGGCCAGCAAGCCGGACGTAATATTGTTCGGATAACAGCCTGTGTGATAAAACTCGGCCTCTACATAGATGTCACGTTCATCGATATCACGGCGATATCCACTCGTGTTGTCGTTGCCGGTGTCGTAGGTGTAATAGCCGCCGGCATTCCAGGCCAGCGAGTTATCCCAGTTATTGCCATGCCACGGGTCAACCCGGCCGCGGATGTAACTGCCTGAGCGGTCAATCGATGCATCGTCAAACCAGAGATAGACATTCGTCGTGGTCATTCCCGGTAATGCGGCCGGAGACGAAAAGTTGTAATAGAGGTAGTAGTTGTCGTCGTTGCTGCTCGCGGCGATATCGACGACGAGCGCGAATCGAATATCAGTCGTGGCGGTGTTGCAGTTCAGCACATGCCGCGGCAATTCCTGCCAGGAGACGCCGTTGTAGTAGGTCATTCGCAGATCACTACAGTCCGCTTGCATGTCACCGGCAGCGATCAGCGCCTGTGTGTCGAGGGTCACGATTCTGGCTGTATATCCTACGTATCCTTTGTCCGGTACATTGGCGCCAGTCGTGACATCTACCTCGAAGCGATCAGCGTAGTCGGTGTCCCACCATAGTGTTGTAGCCGCAGACGCCGAGTTCACCGTCGAGAACCCGGCGACAATCATTGCCGCCGATAGGGCTGCGATCCAACGGATTATCAGTGTTTTTGACATAAGCCGGATAATGCCGGATGACAACGGGATTTTCCGCTTAATGGGTCACGATTCTGGACTCGCCACGATAGAGGGGGTCCGATGCCGCCTGAATGTCGTCGCCCTCCCGGACAATGAGTTGAACATCTCCGAACAGGAAAAAATGCGGCTCCGCCCGATATCCACGGTCGCCCAATGCCGAAATCGTCTCCCGCGGAAAAGGTGTCTGCGGCGTATAGGTTATTAGATCCGGAGGCAGCAACTGATGATGGAATTTTGTGGCCGCCACAGCGCTCTCGGCCGTCATGTTGAAGTCGACTAAATTAATGATTGTCTGAAATACGGACGTGAAAATGGTCGAGCCACCCAGCGCACCCAGAACTATAGACACTTCTCCATCTTTAAGCAGGATTGTTGGCGACAACGATGACAGCATTCTTTTTCCAGGCTGAATTTCATTTGATGTCTTGCCGACGACCCCGTAAAGATTGGGTACACCCGGCTTGACGCTAAAATCATCCATCTCACCATTTAAGAGGAATCCGGCCCCTCTGACTACGACACCACTACCGAACCAGTCATTGATTGTATAGGTGTTTGAGACAGCATTGCCCCATCGATCGGCCAGCGAATAGTGGATCGTGTTATGTGACTCGAGCCCAGGCGGAACGCCATCCACCCTGGAGATTTCCTCCGCGTTTGTTTCCTCGGCGCGCATTGCGATGTAGTCATCATCAAGTAGTTCTTCGATTGGCACATCGACGTAGTCAGGATCGCCAAGATATTCTGCTCTGTCCGCAAATACTCGTTTCTCAATTTCTGCGATGAGGTGAATGTATTGCGGAGAATTATGTAGCAGGCCCTGAAAATGATGATCTATGTATTCCTTCATTTTTAGTAGCTGAGTAACGGCAAAACCGCCTGAACTTGGTGGCGGAGCGGAGACGACTGTGTAACCGCGCCAGTCACTCTTGATCGGCTTGCGCCAGACCGCCATGTACCTGGTCAGGTCCTCGGCTGTAATCAGTCCGTCGTTTTGCTTCATAAATTCGACAGTCAACTCCGCAGTCTGTCCGCTGTAAAAATCGTCAACGGAGTTCTCCGCAATGCGACGCAACGTGTTCGCAAGGTCAGCTTGCCTAAAAATCTCGCCGGCGGCCATGTGGCCAAAGTATTTGTCGAAATTCGTTTTCCCCGCATGTGTTGCACTATATTCGATTCGTCTGTTTGCCAACTCCTCCGATACGAGAAAGCCGTTCTCAGCGAGTTCAATGGCGGGAGCAAGTAAATCTTTCCACGGCAATGTGCCGAAACGCTGATATGCGGACCAGAACCCGGCGACCGTGCCGGGTACACCGGCAGCCATGATGCCGTGGAGGCTTGCACCCTCCAGGACATCACCTTTCTCATCGAGGTACATGTCCCGATGAGCCGCAAGCGGAGCCGTTTCGCGGTAATTCAAAAACGTGTCTTCGCCGTTCATGTGAATCAGCATGAAGCCGCCACCGCCGATATTGCCAGCCTCGGGATAGGTGACAGCAAGTGCAAAGCCGGCGGCAATGGCAGCATCAACAGCATTGCCGCCCGCACGCAGAATGTCTTCGCTCACCTGTGCCGCGTACTTGTCGGGCATGGCAAGCGCAGACTTGCCGGCGATTTGCTCGCCCTGGGGCCCCGATATCTCAGACGAACAGGCTGTGAATAGCAGACCTGCAGCAAAAAGAATGAGGAGAGGTGACCTACGAAAAAACATGGCGGAAGATCCTGTTATTGTGACTGATACCAGTTAACGCCGTCATCGTCGGCGCTTATCGTCATGCTACCGTCGTTCAAAAGATAATTCAGATGAGCGATCGACTCGCCGATCGCGAACATCAGATTGCTGCCTGTGATCCTGGCTTTGAACAACGCGGGGAAGGTATCAACCGCGCGTTTGGGTTCTTTACACAACTTATGAAGTGCATCAAGGCATTGGTCGTGTTCATGAATGAGCCGATCGAGACGCGCGTGCGCGCCGCGGAAAGGTTTTCCGTGAGCTGGCAGGACGAGAACGTCGTTGGGTATCTTTTCTTTGAAATCCCTTAGCGAAATCAACCAGTCGGACAAAGGGTTTGCCGCTGGTTCCGTCGGATGAACACTGATGTTCGAGGAAATCGTTGGCAACAACTGGTCGCCAGATATGAGTATGTTCAGCTCCGCACAATACAGGCAGGCGTGCTCGGGTGAATGGCCCCGGCCAACGATGACCTGCCAATCCCTGCCGCCGATCGACAGGACGTCATTGTCCTGCAGGCGTCGGTATGAGTCGGGCAACGGAGAGAGTAGCCGGCCGAACGTCCCGAACCTTTCTCTGTAGTTGCCGAGTTCCTCGTCCGTATATCCCGCCGCTTTGTAGAAGTTGATGCCAGCATCGGGTGCAGGTCGCCCGGTGTCGGCGGCGAGAATACGGCAGAGCAGATATTCTTCACGCGACATCAGGAGCTCGACACCGAATGTCTCGGTCAACCAGCCGGCAAGGCCAGAATGGTCGGGGTGCAGGTGGGTCACTATGACACGCGCGGCCGCTTGCTCGTCCATTGCGTCGGCAAATGTTCGGCGCCAGACGTTTTGGCAATCCTCCGTAAAAATCCCGGTGTCGACAATGGCCCATCCGCCGTCATCTTCGAGCAGCCAGAGGTTGATGTGGCCAAGTGCGAATGGGAGCGGCATGCGAAGCCAGACCAGACCCGGCGCCACCTGCATGGTGCTGCCAGACTCCGGCCTATCGGTAAATTCGTAGCCTATTTCTTCTTTCGGCGTAGGATCCAGCATCCGCGCATTTTACGCGGCT
>Ga0255052_10000113_pt1 | contig 59313 bp, 56 predicted proteins | sample JV7_2_21_MG_FD_188632 | JGI IMG/M metagenome (GOLD analysis project Ga0255052, IMG submission 188632) | Seawater microbial communities from Jervis Inlet, British Columbia, Canada - JV7_2_21 | ecosystem: Environmental > Aquatic > Marine > Inlet | place: Canada: British Columbia | collected...
AGCGCGAGCAAGACATACTTCGGCTCATCTGTGAACGTTGCCGCAAGCCCCACCAGCACGGGCCCGAGGACATGTGAGAACTTGGTCACCATGTTGTAGAAACCGAAGAACTCGCCAGGAGCGTTGGCTGGGATCAAGGATGCGTAATAAGACCTGCTAAGTCCCTGCACACCGCCCTGCACGCATCCGATAACAATTGCCAACACGTAGAATTCGTTGATGGTCGTCATAAATGCCGCGAGGCTCGAAACAACCGAGTAAACAATCAAAGCCAGGTATAACCCTGCTTTGGGCCCGAATCGGTGGCCGAGAAAGCCATAAAGGAAGGTCGCAGGAAAACCCACAAAGTTGGTGATCATCAACGCCTTGACCAGGTCCGTTTGCTCAAAGCCAAGTCGCTGACCAAAGTTCGCGGCCATGAATATGACGGTGAACACACCACCAACGTACATCCAGTAGGCAGCCAGAAAGACAACAATGTTTCGGTATTGTCGGACATGAGTAATTGTGGACCTGAGTTCGCGATACGCGGCGCGGATCACGCTGCCCGTAACTACGCGTACGCGTTTGTGTTCTGGCACCCATCGGACTAACGGAGTAAGGAACAGCGCCCACCAGACACCGACGGACATGAACGCGAACTTCATCGCCTCCGTTGCGGAATCCAGGCCGAATGTCGATGGCGATGTCAGCATCCACACGTGAACTGCAAGCAACGTCGCGCCGCCGAGATAGCCCAACGAAAAACCGAGTGATGAGACAAAGTCGAAGTAGCGCGGTTTGGTCGCATCGACAAGCAAGGAATCGTAGAAGACATTCGAACTATAAAATCCAATCGACGCGATCAGGTACATACCGAGTGCCAGGACCCACATACCCTCACCGACAAAGGCAAGAGATACTGTTCCGACGGCGCCGATTAGCGCAAGTCCCACAAGGAAGCGTTTTCGATAACCACCTGCATCGGCAATCGTGCCGAATACTGGTGCAAGAATACTGACGATGAGATTTGCGCCAGCCGTGATCCACGCCAACCTGGCCGTTACCGACGCGCCGCTCGCGCCAACACTCCAGTAGCTGCCAAGGAACAGCGGGTACAGCACCGCCATAATGCTCAATGCGAAGGCAGAATTCGCCCAGTCATAGACTGCCCAGGCAGCCACCTTTCGATCTATGACATCACGAAGTTTCAATGTTCTCGTGTCTTGCGGAACACGATATCCGGCCATCGTTCTTCGGTGAGACTCAGATTGACCCTGGTTGGCGCGATGTAGACAAGCTGATCACCGTGATCGTACGCGAGGTTATCGTGCGCCTTGCGCTCGAATTCGGCGAGCATCTTCACGTCATCGCACTCAACCCAGCGTGCTGTCGCGACGTTAATCGTTTCGAACTGGCATTCGACCTTGTATTCATCATGCAGGCGATGCGCAACCACCTCGAACTGCAGCGGTCCGACAGCACCGAGAATGAGGTCGTTATTCCGCATGGGCTTGAAAAGCTGCGTCGCGCCCTCCTCGCACAGCTGGGCAAGTCCCTTTTGCAGCGCTTTGAGGCGCAGCGGGTCTTTCAACGCTGCACGACGGAAGATCTCCGGCGCGAAATTCGGAATACCCGTGAAGCGGATTTGTTCGCGTTCGGTAAAACTGTCACCAATGTTGATCGTGCCATGATTGTGCACGCCGATTATGTCGCCAGCATAGGCCGTTTCCGCGTGCTGCCGGTCCGCCGCCATGAACGTAATTGCATCGGGGATCTTCATTTCCTTTCCCGATCGCACGTGCAAAACTTTCATGCCTTTTTGGTATTCACCTGAACAGATACGCATGAATGCGATCCGGTCACGATGGCCCGGGTCCATGTTTGCCTGGATCTTGAAGACAAAGCCGGTGAGCTCGTCCTCCTCCGGGCTCACATCTCTTTGTTCGCTCTCGTGTGGCTGCGGCGCAGGTGCGTGTTGAACGAATTCATCGAGCAATTCTTTGACGCCGAAGTTCGACAACGCCGAGCCAAAAAATACGGGCGACTGCCGTCCTGCCAGGTACTCTTCAATATCGAGCTCCGGCGTTGCCCCTTTGACGAGTTCGATCTCATCGCGATAATCATCCGCATCGCCACCGAGCACCTCGCTGGCCTCGTCGGAATGCAAGCCGTCGATAATGCGTTGTTTCGACGCCTTCTCCCGACCGACCTTGTCATACAGGTAAATCCGGTCCTGCAGCAGGTGATAAACGCCCTTGAGGCGGCTGCCCATTCCGATCGGCCAGGTAATGGGCGAACAGTGGATTTTCAGCACAGACTCAATTTCGTCAAGCAAGGCTATGGGCTCACGCCCTTCACGATCAAGCTTGTTAATAAACGTCATGATCGGCGTGTCACGCAGGCGACACACTTCCATCAACTTGATCGTGCGCTTCTCAACACCTTTGGCGCAGTCAATCACCATCAGTGCCGAGTCAACAGCGGTCAATGTTCGGTAGGTATCTTCAGAGAAATCTTCGTGACCTGGCGTGTCGAGCAGGTTCACAACGTAGCCGTCATACGGAAACTGCATCACGGACGACGTCACAGAGATACCACGCTGTTGCTCGAGCGCCATCCAGTCAGAGGTCGCGTGACGGCTCGCCTTGCGGCCTTTCACGGTGCCCGCCAGCTGGATCGCACCACCGTACAGCAACAGCTTCTCGGTAAGCGTTGTCTTGCCGGCATCCGGGTGCGAGATAATCGCGAAGGTGCGCCGTTTCCGGACCTGTTCAGGAATAGCTGACATGATCGTTCAGGATTCGATGGTCATTTTTTTGGCGAGAACGGCGGCATCTTCTCGCCCTTCGTGCGCCTGGTAGTACTTCGGGCGGTTTGCAACCTGGTAGAAGCATTTCTTCTTGTACAGCGCCAGCGCATGGACATTCGATGGTCGAACTTCAAGAAAGATCTCACGCACCGACGACGTCCGCGCGCGAAACAGGATTTCATCAAGCATGCGCTCGCCATAGCCGTGGGAACGAAAAGCCGGCTCGACACACAAGTTCAGGATATGCGCCTCGCCTGCAGCCACCGACAATATGGCGTACCCGGTGACATCACTGTCGCGCTCGAGCACCACGCACTGGTAGCCGGCCAGCAAACAATCACGAAACACGCCGTGGCTCCACGGAAAATCATAGCTGCGCCGCTCGATATCGGACACATGCGCCAGGTCTTCGTGCCGCATCAAACGAATAACGACATTTGCTTCCGGTGCTGGACGAATCATGCCGCGGCCTCGGCAGCAACGCGACGTGCGAGGCACAGATCATCCCAGGATTTGCGTTTCTGAGAAGGACTACGCAGCAGGTACGCCGGGTGATACGTAACGATCAGCGGTGTCTTGTCGAGGTAGTGCGTCGTGCCTCGAAGTCGACCGACTGGCGTATCTGTCTTGAGCAGCAGGTGCGCCGCTATTCGACCGACCGCGAGGATGATCTTCGGTTGCACGAGTTCGATCTGCCGCTCGAGGTAGCCGCGGCACTCTGCCGACTCGGCAGGCTCGGGGTCGCGATTATTCGGTGGCCGGCATTTGAGGATATTCGCGATGAATACGCTGTCGCGTCCTTGTCCGACCGCTTGCAACATCTCATCGAGGAGCTTGCCAGCCCGTCCAACAAACGGTTCGCCGCGTCGGTCCTCTTCGGCCCCTGGTGCCTCACCGATGATCATCCAGTCTGCGCTCGGGTCGCCTACCCCAAATACCGTCTGCGTACGGCTCTCATGCAGTTTGCAGCGCGTGCACGCCGCGACGGTCTCACGCAGGGCGGTCCAATCCAGCCCATCGGGCGCCGCAACGGGCTCCACGACCTCGATCTCGGGGTCAACGTGGTCCCGCGGCACCCATACATCGATGCCCAGCGCCTCGAGATAGGCGCGGCGTTGCTGTTCCGGCTGAATCATCGGGATATTCTACACTCAGGGGTGCGGAACTTTACCAATCAGGTCCGAGCCGGCGGTGACAACCTGGCCTGGTTTGACGAGGATCTTGCTTTCTATCGGCAAATGCAGCTCAGCAATTCGGGTGAGACGTAAATACGCGCATCGTTGCCCCTGCCCGATTCGCTCACCAAAGCGAACGAACGATCGTGGCGCCAACCCAAGGCGGTAGCCGCGAAATTGCAGCACGACGTCATCCCCTTCGTCGGTCTGTAGCCACAGTGCGTTCGTACGGTAGTCAACGACTTTGTCCCCGTTCACTGAGCGCAAGTCCATGACCTTACCCTCGACAGGCGCACGCGCGGTGTAGGTACCAAAGGCGTCGATGCGAATCGAAACGCGATGCGCTTCGCCGTGCAATACGCCCTTGTCGGCTAGATCTACCTCGACAATCTGACCGTCAACCGGACTGACCACGCCCAGAGGCGACGCGGGAATTCCCCGGCGCGGGTCACGGAATACCAGCACGAGTACGAAAAACAGCATGGCAGTTGCGACCGTGACGACGATATCGAAATATTGCAGGGCAACGAAAAACGCGACGGCAGCGAGAAACAGGAAAGGGAGACCCTCGCGGGCAACAAATGGGTTACGTCTACCTTCCAACGATCGGGCCTGCCTGAACTCAGAGAGCCGCGACGATCCCGAAATTTGGCATTGGAGTCAATACGTTTTTTGTGCAACACCCTCCACATATGCTCTAGAATTCGCGCGTTATCTTCACAAGGTTGATATTCAATGCGATTTTCGGAATTTGGGCTGACGACACTCAAGGAAGTACCTGCGGAAGCAGAAATCGTCAGTCACAAACTGATGCTCCGCGCTGGGCTGATTCGGCGCCTCGCCTCAGGCCTGTTTACCTGGATGCCGCTGGGCTTGCGTGTGCTGCGCAAGGTCGAGGCCGTCGTTCGCGAGGAAATGAACCGCGCCGGCGCGCTGGAACTGTTGATGCCAGCAGTGCAACCGGCTGAACTGTGGCGGAAAACGGGCCGCTGGGACCAATACGGTCCGCTACTGCTGCGCATGGAAGACCGCCACGGGCGTGAGTACTGCGTTGGGCCGACGCACGAAGAGGTCATCACCGACATCGCCTGCAAGGAATTGCGCAGCTACAAGCAGTTGCCCGTCAACTTCTACCAGGTCCAGACCAAGTTCCGGGATGAGATCCGGCCGCGCTTTGGCGTGATGCGCTCGCGTGAGTTCATCATGAAAGACGCCTACTCCTTCGACATCGACGACGCAGGACTGGACATCTCCTACGAAAAAATGCACGCAGCCTATACTGCGATATTCGAGCGACTGGGCCTGACATTCCGCGTTGTCTGGGCCGACAGCGGTGAGATCGGCGGCAACAAATCGCAGGAATTTCACGTCATTGCCGATTCGGGCGAGGATGCGATCGCTTACAGCGATTCTGACGACTATGCATCGAATATCGAGACTGCAGCCACCTTCCCGCCCGAAGGTGATCGACCTGCGGCGACGCAGGAGCTCGAAAAACTCGCAACGCCAGGCATCAAGACCATTGATGATCTGTGCAAGATGCTCGACATCGCGCCCTCACAGACGATCAAGACACTGATTGTCGAAGGCACCGAAGGGCCGGTCGCACTGATCGTTCGTGGCGATCACGAACTAAACGCGGTGAAGGCACTGAAGCTGGACCGCGTTGCCACACCCCTGACGATGGCTGACGACAAAACTATTTTCGAGGCCACCGGCAGCGCGCCAGGCTCGCTTGGCCCTGTTGGTATGAAACTGGCGGTCTATTTCGACCATGCGGTCCGCAACCTGTCTGATTTCAGCTGCGGGGCTAACGAAAAGGGGTTTCATTTCGTCGGCGTCAATTTCGAACGTGACCTGCAGGCACCCGAGACCGTTGATATTCGCAACGTCGTCGCGGGTGACCCGGCACCGGGTGGCAAGGGTACGCTCAGCATCGCGCGTGGCATTGAGGTCGGGCATATCTTCCAACTCGGCACCAAGTACAGCCAAGCCATGGGTGCAACGGTGCAGGACGGCGATGGCAAAGACCGCGCCATGGCCATGGGTTGCTACGGTATTGGCATCACACGCATCGTTGGCGCGGCCATCGAGCAGAACCACGATGACAACGGCATTATCTGGCCAGCCCCTCTCGCGCCTTTCGATGTCGTGCTCGTACCCATCAATATGCATCGATCGGAGGTAGTGCGGGAGGCGGCGGAAGCGCTGTATGCCGAGCTCACAGATTCCGGGCTCGATGTGTTGTTCGATGATCGCGACGTGCGCCCTGGCGTCAAGTTCGCTGACGCGGAACTCATTGGCATCCCGCATCGCCTGGTCGTCTCGGACCGCGGTCTCGAGGCCGGGGAGCTTGAATACCGCCACCGCCGGGACGAAGAATCGCGCAACCTGAACCGTGAGGAAGCTCTCAATCTGCTCAAAGAAAGCGCTATAAGCTAGTGTTTTCGTTACTATAGATCACTCTATGGAAATAGCACGCCACATAGTTGTCTGGATTTGCCTGCTGGCGCTGGCCGCGCCGCTGGGCGCGACCGCCGAGCAGGTTCCCGACCCTGAACTGCGCGAAGTGCTGCGTGCTGCCGCCTCCGATGCAGACAGTTTTGAGGACCGATTCGACGCAGAAGTCTGGCTGACCGATATGTCATCGCGTCTCGAACGCCAGGTCCGGGACCCCGAAGAACGCATGGAGATTCTGACGCGCGTGCACTACGAGGCCTCACGCGTCGAGCTGCCACCGGAGCTGGTCCTCGCCGTCATCGAGGTAGAGAGTAATTTTGACCGCTACGCTGTCTCGGTAGCCGGAGCACTCGGCCTGATGCAGGTCATGCCGTTCTGGAAAGACGAAATTGGGCGCCCAGATGACAATCTGAATCATGTCGACACCAATCTCCGCTATGGCTGCACGATCCTGAAGTTCTACCTCGAGAAGGAAAAGGGCGACTTGCGGCGCGCATTGGGTCGTTACAACGGCAGCCTCGGCCGGCGAAAGTACCCGAACAAGGTCATCGACAAACTCAGCTATAAGTGGTTCAAGGCCTAGATTCAGCCTGTGGCAAACCGGCCCGGCGGCGTTACATCCACGTCCTCGGCGGCGACGGAGTCGACGGTTGCCATTCGTGGCCCGTCCTTTAGCCATTCGGCCAACTCATCCATTGCTGCACTTTCACCGCAGGCCAGGACTTCAACGTTGCCGTTACTGAGGTTGATGGCATGCCCGGTGATATTGAGCGATTCAGCGACGCGACGCGTGCTTTCACGAAAGAATACGCCCTGAACACGGCCTTCAATCGTGAATCGGCGCGCTGTTCTCATGCCCGGTGTCAGTTCTGGTTTTCGCGCGAAGCTTCGCTGACGCGTAGCGCATCAATAGCCTTTGTCTTGGCCTCGATCGCCTCGCGCCGTGCCACCCCGTAGTTCCTGGAGTTGAGATACTTCTCTGCACTTTGCAGGGATTCTTCAGCTTCCAACAGAACTTCCGCCGCATGCTCTTCCGCCCCGGCCTCACGAGCCGCCATGATGGCCTGGCGGGCATCCGACATCTCTTGCACCGGCATGGACTCGCAACCCGCCGCGAGCATTGCTGTTGCAATGATGGCGATGCGAATGAAAGCTGTTGTTCGACCTGGGAGCATTGTTATTCTTGTTGTTGGGAACCGGTCAACGCTATCAAGTACGAGGACATAATGTCAATTACGATCTATCACAACCCGCGCTGCTCCAAGTCGCGGAAAACATTGGAATTACTCGAACAGTCGGGCGTAACGCCAACAATCGTCGAATACCTGGATACGCCACCCGATGCCGAGACTACCCTGCGGCACGCCCGGCTCATCGGTGTGCGCGTGGCCGATTTGCTGCGCCGCGGCGAAGAAGAGTTCAAGCAGGCCAACGATCTTCCCGATCTGGGTGACGATGCCGCGCTTGCGAAATGGCTCGAAGCACACCCCAAAGTCATCGAAAGGCCCATCGTCGTCGACGAGGCCAACGACCGTGCCGTCGTCGGCCGTCCACCGGAAAATGTGCTGGAGCTGGTCAGCAAATGAGTGAAATACTCGTTCTCTACTATTCGCTAAATGGCGCTACCGAGTCACTCGCGCGCGAAATTTGCCGCGGTGTCGATGCCGTCGCGGACATGGCGTCGCGATTGCGCACGGTCCCACCGGTATCGGCAGTTACCGAAGCCAGCACCGATAACGTGCCGGACTCAGGGCCGCCCTATGCAACGGCGCAGGACCTGACTGAGTGCGCAGGACTCGTCATGGGCAGTCCAACGCGATTCGGCAACATGGATGCATCGCTGAAGTACTACATCGACGGTACCGTGAACGAGTGGTTCACGGCAGCTGCAGTGGGCAAACCGTTCGGACTTTTCACGTCGAGCTCGAGTTTGCACGGGGGCCAGGAGACCACCTTGCTCTCGATGGCGTTGCCGCTCATTCACCACGGCATGCTGTATGTCGGGATTCCATGGACCGAAGAGGCCATGTCGAAGACCACGACCGGTGGTACGCCGTACGGCGCCAGCCACGTCAGCTGGGGACGCAGCCCCGACGAACTGTCTGACGATGAAATATCACTGGCACGTGCGCTGGGTACGCGTGTGGCGGAGATTGCCCGTAAATTGTTGTAGGAGCGCTGCTTGTCAGCGCGACAGTCGCAGTGCAAGCACAGCTCCTACAGAACCTCTTTGACGAATGGAATCGTCAGGCGCCGCTGGGCACGCAGTGCTTCACTGTCCAGCTTGTCGAGTAGTTCATAAAGACTTGCCATGTCACGCCGGCAGCGGCTGTGCAAGTAGCGTGCTGTTTCATCTGGCAAATCAAGCCCGCGATGCTTTGCGCGTAACTGCATGGCCTGAACGCGTTCATCGTCGCCTAAGGACTGCACATGAAACGTCGCGAGCCTGGCGAGACGGCTCTGCAGATCTGGTAAATCAATAGGACATTCGCGCGACGACATTGCCGCTGACACGACGAGGGAGCGTTCCGCATCGAGTACTTCATTGCACAGCGCGAATAGCGCCTCCTCCCAGGCCGAATCCCCGGCGACCGTATCGATATCATCGATACAGATGAGTTCTCGTGTCGCGAGACCGTCAAGAACCCCTGGATCACCCTGGGCGAGCATTCTGAGTGGAATGTATGCCGACTGGTCACCGGCCCTTTCGCACGCTGCCTGCAACAGGTGTGTTTTGCCCGTCGCCACCGCACCCCAGATCCAGTAGCCCTGCCCGCCCTTGTCATCGGCAAGTCCGGCAAGAGTGGCAACGAGCGCCTCGTTGCCCACACTGAGATAGCTCTCGAACACGGCGTGATCCGCGAGGCGCAGCGGCAAGGCCATCTGAGTCACAACTGATGTCTCCCTGCGCTACGAACCGTCGGCGAGATCGACGACGACGTCAGGGCGGTCCTTGAGATAACGGCCGTAGGCAAATCGAACCAGGACAGAGAGTACGGCCGCCGCCGGCAGCGCGAGGAGGATGCCGAAGAAGCCGAACAACTGACCGCCTGCGGCAATCGCAAAAATAATCAGTACAGGATGCAGGCCGATACGATCGCCAACCAGCTTCGGCGTTAGCAGAGACCCTTCGAGCAGCTGCGCAATTGAGAATGTCGCGACGACACCGACGAGTTTCCACAGTGGCGCCGGATCCAGGGCAACAGTGAGCGACGCAAGACCGATACCGAAGACGAAGCCGAGGTAAGGCACGAAACTGACCAACCCCGACACCACGCCTATCGCGATCGCAAACTCCAGCCCGACAATGCCGAGCCCAACCGAGTAGATCAGTGACAAGGCCAGCATGACGAGCAACTGTCCGCGCAGGAAGGCACCCAGCATGTCGTCAGTCTCTCTTGCCAGACCCATGATCGTGTCTTGCTGGCCAGACGGTATCAACGCGGCCAGGTGCGCCATGATCGAGTCCCAGTCACGCAGCAGATAGAACGTTAAAATAGGCACAAGAAACAGGCTCAGGACTGCGGCGAAGACGACACTGCCCGACTGCGTCACACCCAGGAGGACCTTTGTGCCCCAGGACCCTGCCATATCGCCGTAGCGCGCAACAAAGGCGCCGAGTCCAACATCCTCACCGATCTCGAGGTCGAGTATCTCCGCGAGGTTTGGCAGCCACACCTGCTCGAACTGGTGGAAGATCTCCGGCAGCGCTTCGAGTAGAGCCCCGATCTGGGTGCGAATCAGTGGCCCGACGAGTAGCACCAGCAAGCCGAGCATCAGGAAGGTGAGCACGAAGACGGCCACCACAGCCAGCGTGCGCGGTAATTTGAGACGCTGCAGCCTGTCCGCCAGCGGATCGCCGATGTAGGCCAGCAGTGCCGCTGCGACAAACGGGGTCAGCACCGGCGCCAGCAGGTACAACAGCCACCCGAAGAGCGCGATCGCGATGAGCCAGTTCATTCGCAGGCTGGAATTCACCAATCAGCCCTGCGCCTGAGCGCTGCGAATCCAGTTGGAAACATAGTCGTAGCCACTGATCACCACGGTGACGAGCACAGCCGCACCAATCACTGTGATTGTGATGTCGTCAGGCCAGCCGAAACCTGCTTTGGACATGACAGCAATCAAGAACGCAAACTCCAGTCCCGTATTCAGCTTGCTGATGAAAGTCGGGTCGCCTTCGAGGCGGCGCACGAGATAGTGGTACATGAACGAGCCGGCAACGATAAGGACGTCGCGAAGAATTACGATGACCGCCAGCCAGACCGGAACTTGCCCAAGGAAGGCCAGCGTGCCAAACGACCAGGCAACAAGCAGCTTGTCACCTGCTGGGTCCAGGAATGCGCCGAGACGCGTATTCCAATCATATTTCTTTGCGATGTAGCCATCGAGACCGTCCGACAGGCTAGCGATTACAAAAAGCCCCAACGCCCAGCCATACTCACCGTAAACAAACAGGAGGATAATTGGTGCGATCAGGCAGATCCGCATTAATGAAATGGCGTTCGGTATCCAGCTAAGGTCCATTGCGTCGTGTTCTTCTATGGGCTGTAGAAAAATTCCAGGGCCTGCTCAAAAGGATCGAATCCGATCCTGTCTCCCTCGAATCCATTTTGTTCGATTAGACCACTAAACCGCAATGCTCTGCGCAAACGATCAGCTCCGCCGATCGCCGCAACACGAAAGCGGATGCGGTCGCCTTCAACCTCGGCGATCGAAAAATGTTCAATAACTGTCATTTCGGCCAACAGGTTCTGCACGGCGCCAAACGCTTCCACCGACTCGATGCCGGCGATAGTTACATCGACCGTTTCGAGGACCGCACTGCCACTGATCGCAAACTCAGCGGCCAGCAGGTCAGCCACCCGGTTGATAACGAGCTCTGGCTCACCATTCCAGCTCCGTTCCTCGCCACCGAAGTAGAAACTCCACCGGTTGCGTTGACTCGAGGCAGGTCGAACCCGGCCAACGAGTATTGTATCGGCCTCGTAGCGCTCCGATGCGGCGATCAGCGCGTCATCAAAACCACCCCAGATGTCGCTGAAGCTCAGATTCTGCAGGTCAATTGTGTCGAGTAGCGGGAATGCAACCGGCAGGCCGCGCCTTTCTGCAATGTCGAGAACCCGTTGCCTGAGCAAGCGGTTACGATCGATCGAGCGCGCCTCATCGCGACTGCGCACCGGGTCGTCTGCCGCAATAATCTCACGCTTGCCCTGCCCCCAATCGACGGCAAGCCAGATCAGGGTCAGCGGTCGGTCACTGCCCCACACGGTCTGACCGGCCTGGCGCAGCGTATTCTGAATCGCATCGCCGTCGAACGAGACCCAAAGCGTGTCGTCCGCGCCCGGCCGGAATTGCACGACATAGGACGCGGGATCGGGAAATAGCAGCTCCACCATTTCGACATCGAAACTCAATTCCGAGCCCGAAACGCGCAACAGGACGTCAGTCAGCGCCAATTCATAGGCGCGCGCCCGCGGGTCATCCTCCTCCTGGTCGAGGGGAACCTGCGCTGAGTACAGCGAGGCCACTTCTACTGCCCAAACTGGTGGTGTGACGAATGCCAGAACAAGCACCGTCCAAACTAATTTCAACAAGGGTGGTTTCCCCGTGGATGCCCAAGCACTATTATATCGCCGATGAAGCCTCTGACCTATAAGGACGCCGGAGTTGATATCGACGCCGGCAACGATCTGGTTGATCGTATCAAGCCGCTCGTCAAACGGACACAAAGGCCGGAAGTTCTTGCAGGCCTTGGCGGCTTTGGCGGTCTCTTTGCCCTGCCGCCCGGCCGCTACCGGGAACCGGTCCTGGTATCCGGCACTGACGGTGTCGGCACCAAGCTGATGCTGGCCCATCATTTGAACCAGCACGACACGATCGGCATCGATCTCGTCGCCATGTGCGTGAACGATGTGCTCGTTCAGGGCGCGGAACCGTTGTTTTTCCTCGATTACTTCGCTTGCGGGCGGCTTGACATCGAGGTTGCAACCAGCGTGATCGCCGGAATTGCCGAAGGATGTCACCAGGCTGGCGCCGCCCTGATCGGTGGCGAAACGGCCGAGATGCCGGATATGTATCCGGACGGTGAATACGACCTGGCAGGATTCTGCGTTGGCGCCGTTGAGCGCGAAGAGATGATCGACGGTCAGTCCATCTCCGCGGGTGATGCACTGATCGGAATCGCATCGAGTGGCCCGCATTCGAATGGTTACTCGCTGATTCGAAAAGTGCTCGAAATTGCCGGCGATGCGCAAATTGACGGCCGACCGGCCAGGGAGGCGCTACTTGCGCCGACAAGCATCTACGTCAGGTCCGTCCTTGCGTTGATGCAGAAGGTCCCGATCAAAGGGCTATCTCATATCACCGGTGGCGGCATCAGCGAGAACCTGCCGCGGGTATATCCCGCCGATGTCCATGCTGTTGTCGATCGTTCGACCTGGCAACAGGGCGCGGTATTCGACTGGCTCGCCCAACACGGCAACATCGCCGACGAGGAAATGCTGCGCACGTTTAACTGTGGTGTCGGCATGGTTGTCGTCGTCGATAACAAGGAGGTCGATACCGCGTTATCGACGCTCCTGGCGCTTGGTGAAAATGCATGGCAAATCGGGCGTATTGACCAGGGCGACGGCCCGGTCGAATTCCATTGAGCCAGTCACGTTGCAGGACCGCAGTCCTGATCTCGGGATCGGGTAGCAATCTTCAGTCATTCATCGACAAAGCGGCACAGGGTGAGATTGATCTCGACCTCAGCGTTGTCTTCAGCAACAAGCCTGATGCCTATGGCCTGACTCGAGCGAAAACTGCGGGCATTGCGACCGAGTGCCTCGAACATGGCAATTTCGAGGACAGGGAAACCTTTGACTGTGCAGTTGCGAGTGTTCTCGACACGTATGAGCCGAACCTGATTGTCCTGGCCGGATTCATGCGCATCCTCAGCCCCTGGTTTGTACAACACTACGAAGGCCGCATCCTGAACATCCATCCGGCCTTGTTACCGGCTTACCCGGGGTTGGATACGCACCAGAGAGTGCTCGACGCGGGGGAAAAATGGCACGGCAGCACGGTGCACTTTGTAACCGAAGAACTCGATGGTGGTCCACGCATTCTGCAGGGTCGGATGGCCGTGAATTCCAATGAGACCGCCGACGAGCTTTGCGCACGTGTTCAGGCAGTGGAACATCAGATCTACCCCGAAGCAGCCCACTGGTTTGCGCGCGGTCGACTGGAATTCAGAGACGGCGCAGCAAGGCTTGATGGTGGATTATTGGACGAGCCGGTGGTATCAAACTACTTCTAGCAGTCTGACCGTCGGGGTTTTTGGATGCCTTGGAGCCTTCAGCACATTGAGAACCTGCAGATCGTGGAACTCACGATCAGCGGACATGTGAGTGGAGACGAGCTCAAGGAAGCCGCAGCGGCGCGCATAGCCCTGGGCAAGGAAAGAGGCGTCCACAAGTACATCATCAATGCCAGGCATATTGACGCGCCTGAGTCGGCGACACCCGAGGTCTACGACATCCCCACGAGGATGTACGCCGAAAAGAAGCTTTCCCGTGCAAGCCAAATCGCAGTCATCGCCCCGTTATCGAGCGAGTCCATGTGGGTCACAGGTTTCTATGAAGATATCTGCGTCAACCGGGGGTGGCGCGTACACACTTTTCTTGATCGCGATCTTGCCATTGACTGGCTGCAGGAATCTGGTATCTAGCCAGGTCCCGGCTCAGCCCACGCCGGCTCAGTGAGCTCACGGATGCACCCTCGAGTTCCCAAACAGCGTCCGGATCGCCCATGTCTGCGGCGACTTTAATAATGACATACGGGTTACGCCAGAATACGTCAACGATCAGGCCGTCGATCTCGACCACCTTGCTTTGGTCAAATTCGTTCGCCGAGTGATGAGCCGCTGCAACAACAGGCAAAACCAGAACGCCGATCGCGACGAAAATTTTCAGGCTGTTCGATGGCATCATGGGTTTCCTTTTATGAATCAGGCTTTTGGCAGAGTAACCCCGGTCTGCCCCTGGTACTTGCCACCGCGATCCTTGTACGAGGTCTCGCACTCCTCGTCGGATTCGAGAAACAGCATCTGCGCCACCCCTTCATTTGCGTAGATCTTCGCGGGCAACGTCGTCGTGTTCGAAAACTCGAGGGTCACATGACCCTCCCACTCAGGCTCGAGTGGCGTGACATTGACGATGATGCCGCAGCGCGCGTAGGTGGACTTGCCGAGGCAAATCGTTAGTACGTTGCGGGGAATTCGGAAGTACTCGACTGTGCGCGCCAGCGCAAAACTGTTCGGCGGAATAACACAGACGTCGCCTGTCATGTCGACGAAACTGGAATCATCAAAAGCTTTCGGATCAACAATGGCCGAATTGATGTTTGTGAATATCTTGAATTCTTCGGAGCAACGCACGTCGTAGCCATAACTCGATGTACCGTAAGACACGATACGATCATCTCCGTTGTGGCGAACCTGGCCAGGCTCGAACGGCTCGATCATGCCGTGCTCACTCGCCATCCTGCGAATCCAGCGATCAGACTTGATACTCATCAGCTGTTCTCGATCACAATTTTCGGAAACTTGCTGCTGTAGTCACGACCCTGAACGGCCTGTGCAGCCGCCATGCGCTGTGCCGCGTTTCTATACGCTGCTGCGGCAGCAGAATCCGGCGCTGCAACAATGGTCGGCTTGCCGCTATCTGTTTGCTCACGAATTGCCGCGTCGAGTGGCAATTGACCGAGCAACTCGACATCAAAGTCCTGTGCCATTTCCGCGCCGCCTCCAGCACCAAAAATAGATTCCTCGTGGCCACAGTTCGAGCACACATGCGTACTCATGTTCTCGATGATCCCGAGTACCGGCACGGCAACCTTGTTAAACATGGCAAGGCCTTTTCGCGCATCAAGAGTCGCAATATTCTGCGGCGTCGTAACGATGACCGCGCCGCTGACGGGTACCTGTTGTGACAGAGTCAGCTGGATATCACCTGTTCCGGGCGGCATGTCAACGATCAGGTAATCCAGGTCCTGCCAGGTCGTCTGGTGCAGCAACTGCTGCAACGCAGATGTCACCATTGGTCCGCGCCAAATCATCGGCTGGTCAGCGTCAACAAGAAATCCGATCGACATGACCTGGATCCCGTGCGCCTCCATCGGCCGCATCGTCTTGCCATCCTCACTTTCCGGCTGCTGGCCGGCAAGTCCAACCATCTGTGGCTGGCTCGGGCCGTAGATATCGGCATCGAGCAGGCCCACTGACGCGCCGTCAGCTGCAAGCGCCAATGCCAGGTTGACCGACACTGTCGACTTGCCGACACCGCCTTTGCCCGACGCGACGGCAATAATATTGCGCACGCCCGGCATCGGTTTCAGGTTGCGTTGCACCCCATGGGCAACAATGCGCGTCTCGAGGTCGACAGTGACATCATCGACTCCGCTTTCGCCACGAATGGCGTCCGCAATGAACGCGCTATACTTGTCATGCCGGCTCGCCGCCGGAAAACCGAGCTCGATTTTCACGCGAATCGCGGACTTGTCGCTATTCACGTCGACTTTTTGGGCGACCTCGCCGATCGTTCGGCCAAGCCCCGGTAATTCAAGGGAATTCAGGAAATTGTTCACATTAGAATCTGCTGACGGCGTCACATATCCGCCCTTGGTATTAGGTAAAATCAATCCCACGTGCCTTGTGACGGAGGCTCGCGGGCGCACATTGTAACGAAGCTGCAGCGGGAACCAAGCATTGGTTTTCAAGGGCTTGCGTAACAATGCGCCCATGGCGATGTGGTATAAAGCTGCATCTGGGATTTTTGGGGCAATGCAGGCGTTTCGTTAACGTCCGCGGTGTGTCCCATTCGGGCAAAAAGCAGAACGACGATTGACTGTTCATAGCAAACGCACAGACCACTCATGCGCAGGGATGCCAGTCACAGGCAGTCCCAGCAATGGTCTGTGCGCATGAGTTTGCTCGGAGGATTCCGCGCTGACCAGCTCGTCAATCAGCTGGTCGCTGAGCAAAAGCCGGATTCCCCGGCGGCGAAACGCCTGGTCGATCGCATCAAGAAGATAGGTCCCAAAGTCATTCCCAAAGCTATAGACGCACTCGCACTTTCTGACAAGTCTCACACGATGATATTCGTCGATATCCTGTCGAGCCTTGTGAACGATAAGTCCCTCGAGCTCTTCAAGGAAGGGCTCGCCGACGGCAACGAGCGCGTCGTATCAGGCACGTCCTGGGCGCTGTCCAGCAGCACGAGTTACAACGCCAACAACCTGCTCGCTTTCTTTGACGATCCAGAGGTCTCCAAGGCCGCCCTGATCGAAATCCTGCGTGTCCACAAGCAAGACCTGAGTGTCCACGAGTTGTTGCAGCGTGCCTACGAATCCGATCCGAAAGAATCTGCCGCACTCTTCAAGATTATCGAGGACACGATTCGACCCGAAATGGTAGCGGACCTGATCTCGCGCCTTGGCGGCCGCGATCCCATTATCAAAGTTCACCTGATCCACCTCGTCACGAAGTTTGACCGCCCGGAAGTCAATCAGGCCCTCGAAATGCAGCTTCGCGATCCTAGCAAGATGGTGCGCAGCGCCGCTTTGTCTGCACTTGCCACACGTGGCGATGCCGTGAACATTGCGTCCGTCGCCCGCTTGCTGCAAGACTCTGATATCGACGTGCAGAACAAGGCCGTCGACATGATGATTCAGCTCAAGCATCCCGATACTGTGAAGTACCTGACCGACGCGCTCAAAGACGAGTCGGAGTATGCGCGACGCTCCGCGGTCGAGGTCCTCAATGAGCTTGGCAGCAAAGACTCAGTCAAGGAGTTATTCAACGTTCTCAAGGATGACGACTGGTGGGTGCGCTCCCGCGCCGGCGATGCACTTGCTGAGATTGGCGGCCCGAAAGTCGTCAGCTCCGTAGTGCAGTTGATCCAGGACGAGGACGAAGAGATACGCCGCACAGCGATCGAAATCCTGAATGCCACCAAGGACGAAGGTGCTGTCGAGCACCTGATCCAGGCAACACACGATTCCGACTGGTGGGTACGCGAACGCGCCGTTGATGCACTATCGAAGATCGGAAGTCCGAAGGCATTGCCGCGGCTGGAGGAGATGCTCGGCGAGAACCCCAAGACCGACACTGTCATCATTCGGGCGCTCGCGAAGATCGGCAGCCAGAAACACATTACGAAGATCGTACCGTTGCTCAACAGCCCGGAACGCGATGTACAGATTGAGGCGATCAAAGCCCTGTCACAACTCGCCGACGAATCGCACGCCGAAACGATTCGTGGGGTCCTGCAGAAAATCAAGCAGGCTGACGAACCGACCATCATTAACAGCGCCGACAAGGCACTCAAAGACCTCGATGCCCGTTTCTCGGAAACCGTCCTCGCCGAAAACGAGCGCGCCAAGAAAATTGGCGAGCACACCAAGACCATGCTGCTCGACGATGAGGATCTGTCGAAACTGCTCGATCAACAGGCAAAAGCCCGCTCGGAGATCGCGCCTATCGAAGCAGCGCCCGACGCACCGGCAGTCGCACCCGCTGCGAATGCACCAATGGGACTCGATATTACCAAGCTCAACCCGGGCGACATTATCGAGGGTCGTTACAAGTACATCGAAAAGATCGGCAAGGGTGCATTCGGCACCGTGCTGTTGATGCAGGACGAGATCGTCGACGAACAGTTGATTCTCAAGTTCTTGAATCCGAACGTTTCGTCAGACGAAGAGATGATGAAACGCTTCGTCCACGAATTACGCTATTCGCGCAAAATTACGCATCGCAATATCATTCGAATTTATGACTTCCTGAATCTGCAGGGTAGCTACGCCATTTCGATGGAGTATTTCCCGTCGCACACATTGAGCGGAGAAATCCCGAATGCCAAGCCGATGGACATGAAGAAGGCGCTCAAATACTCACGGGATATGGCCACCGGTATGGCCGTGGCTCATTTGGCCGGCGTTATCCATCGCGACCTCAAGCCAGCAAACATACTCGTCAATGAAGATGGCCTGCTGAAGATCGTGGACTTTGGCGTTGCAGCTGCGGCCTCGAGCGGCGACACACAACTGACCAAGACGGGCTACGTCATCGGCTCGCCCAAATACATGGCACCCGAGCAGATTCTCGGCAAGAAAGTCGACGAGACTGCCGATATCTACAGCATTGGCGTCATCATGTACGAGATGTCCACCGGGGTTCCACCCTATAGCCGCGGTGATCACATGTCCGTCATGTACCAGCACGTCCAGGGCAAGGCCAAGCAAAGTCAGGAGATCAACCCCGACATCCCTGATGATTACGCCGAGCTCATCGCCAAAGCGATGTCGGTCGACAAGACCAAGCGCTATCAGACGATGGATGAATTGACCGATGCGCTCGACCAAATAAAGCTGTAGCGCCCGCGCAAATTTAAAAAGTGTGATGTCGCTCTGGTATGCGACATAATTTCCGCCTAGGATAGGCGCAAAGCCATGATTTGAATGGGGTTCCGGCCGCAATGGCACGAATAGACGCATTTTTGAAGCTCGGCCTCGCGCAGGGATGTTCGGACGTTCACCTGTCCGTCGGCGTGCCGCCGATGCTGCGCATGAATGGCGACCTGCTGCCGATCAAATTTCGTGAATTGTCCGACACCGAACTCGAGACCTATGTTCGGGAGATCCTGACCGCAAATCAGATCGAAAAGCTCGAAGACGGCCACGACCTCGACTTTTCCTATGTCGCCGAGGAAGGCGGACGTTTCCGCGTTAACGTCTTTCGCAAGATCACCGGATACGGCGCCGTGTTCCGGCATATTCCGCCCGATGTACCCACGCTCGAGCAACTGAATGTGCCCAAGGTACTGACCGACTTCTGCGAGTATCACCAGGGCATGGTGCTCGTCACAGGCTCTACCGGAACCGGCAAATCAACGACGCTCGCGGCAATGATCAATCACCTCAACGAGACACGAAATCTCAATATTATTAGTCTTGAAGACCCGATCGAGTTCGTACACCCGAGCAAGAAATGCCAGGTCATTCAGCGTGAACTCGGTACGCACCTGACGTCATTCGCTGACGGAGTGCGTGCGGCGATGCGCGAAGACCCGGACGTTATCCTGGTTGGCGAGCTTCGTGATGCGGAAACGATCTCGATGGCAATGACCGCCGCTGAGACAGGCCACCTTGTGCTCGGCACGCTGCATACGACCGGTGCCGTCAAGACGATTGACCGAGTCATCGATGCACTGCCTGGTGAACTCCGTGAACAGACCAAAGCATTCCTGTCCATGAGCCTCAAAGCCGTCGTCACCCAGGTACTCTGCAAAACACCTGATGGCCGGGGCCGTCGGGCAGTTTTCGAAATCCTCGTCAATACTCGAGCAATTGCCAAACTGATCACGACTGACCAGACGCACCAGATTCCATCGCAACTGCAGACCGGAATGGACCTGGGCATGCAGCTCCTGGACCAGGCCTTGCTTACTGCAATAAACAAAAAGGAAATCGATCCGGATGACGCGTATCGATTTGCCAACGAGAAGCGCAAGTTCGCACGATTTGTGACTGACACCGAGATGGTTCCGACGATAGATACCGGTGGCAACGAGAAACTACTCAATGAGTAATATTGACCATTACCTGCAGGAAGCGCTGAAAAAGAACGCGTCCGACCTGCACTTCGTCTCCGGCGACCCGGTGCGTGCGCGTATCCATGGCGAATTACAAATCCTGATGGAAGAAAAACTGACCGTGGAATCGGTACAGGAATACATCTTCGAAATCATGGACGGCACCACTCAACTGACATTTGAAAAACAAGAGTCCGCGGATTTTGCCTACGAGATTCCCGGTGTGTCGCGCTTTCGCGTAAATGCGTTCCGCCACCTCAATGGCATAGGTGGCATATTCCGCGCTATCCCATCGAAGGCCCTCAGTCTCGAAGAACTCGGCATGCCGCCCGTCATCTACGACCTCTGCAAGCAGACGTCGGGCATGATCCTCGTTACGGGCAAGACGGGTTCAGGTAAGTCGACAACACTGGCTGCCATGATTGACGCGATCAACAGCTCGATGAAGGGCCACATCCTCACCATTGAGGATCCGATCGAATTCGTCCACGGCACCAAGAACAGCCTGATCAGTCAACGCGAGATTGGTTTGCACAGCGGCTCATTTGCCGAAGCGTTGTATTCGGCCTTGCGCGAAGACCCGGACGTTGTCCTGGTCGGCGAAATGCGTGACCTCGAAACGATCAGCATCGCCGTCACAGCAGCCGAAATGGGTATTCTCGTGATGGGCACACTGCATACCAATGGCTGCGCACAGACAGTCGACCGGATCATCAATTCATTCCCGGCCAATAAGCAGGCACACATTCGCACCATGATCTCGACATCGTTACGGGGCGTCGTATCCCAGCAACTTCTGCCGACCAAGGGCAAGCCGGGTCGAATAGCGGCTCTCGAGGTTCTGATCAACACCACTGCCGTCGCCAACCTGATTCGCCAGGGCAAACTTGATCAACTCGAAACTGCGATGCAGTCAGGCGGCAATATTGGCATGCAGACGATGGACTCGGCCCTGATGTCCCTCGTCGAAAAAGCGTTTATCTCCGGCAAAGAGGCGTATCTGCAGGCAAACGACAAGTCCAAGTTCGAACGCATGAAGAACGATAACTGATACGGCGATAAATCGCGTCGAATCGATCCGCACGTGGCATAATCGCGGCCTTTAAGACCGCGCAGAAACCGGCTGCCACCCATGCCTGATAATCCCAGAAAAATCCTCGTGACGAGCGCCCTGCCCTATGTCAACGGGCCACCTCATATGGGGCACATGGTCGAGTACATTCAGACCGATATCTGGGTGCGGTTCCAGAAGCTGCGCGGCCACAGCTGTATCTATGTGTGTGCAAGCGATGTGCACGGCACCCCAATCATGCTCAAGGCGAGGGAACTCGGCGTCACGCCGGAGGAACTCACGACTACGAATTCGGAAGAGTTTGTTAGTGTTTTCGAAGCGTTTGGTGTCGATTTCGACAACTACCACACCACACACTCACCGGAAAACGAGGCGCTGACGGTCGAGATGTTCGAGACGCTACGAGCAATCGGCGATATCTACACGAAAACGATCGAGCAAGCCTATGACGAGAAAGAAGGCATGTTCCTGCCCGACCGCTTTGTGCGCGGTACCTGTCCCCGATGCAAGAGTGAAGATCAGGATGGTGATGCCTGCGAGGTGTGCGGTGCTACGTACACTCCCGAGGACCTGATCGACCCGGTGTCGGTGATTTCAGGTACCACCCCGGTCAAACGGGAGTCGGAACATTACTTCTTCAAGCTCAGCGAGTACGAGCAGCGCCTGCGCGATTGGATGCAGGAGGCAACACTCGACAAGAATGTCATCTCCAAGCTTGAGGAGTGGTTCGAAGCGGGACTGAAGGACTGGGACATCTCACGTGATGCACCTTACTTCGGGTTCCGTATTCCAGGTACCGAGGACAAGTACTTCTACGTCTGGCTGGACGCACCCGTAGGTTACCCGGCAAGTTTCAAGCATCTCTGCGAACGCCGCCCCGACCTCGATTTCGACGAGTACTGGCGACCCGGTCACGACACCGAGGTATTCCATTTCATCGGCAAGGACATCATGTACTTCCATACTCTGTTCTGGCCAGCCGTGTTGCAGGGCGCCGGGTTTCGCACGCCAACAAGTGTGTATGCCCATGGTTTCCTGACCGTCAACGGGCAGAAGATGTCGAAGAGACGTGGCACGTTTATCATGGCACGCACCTACCTCGATAATCTGAACCCGTCATACTTGCGCTACTACTACGCCGCAAAGCTTGGGCCGACGATCGAAGACATCGACCTGAACCTCGAGGACTTCACCGCACGCGTTAACTCCGACCTTGTCGGCAAGCTTGTCAATATCGCGAGCCGCTGCGCAGGATTTATTGGCAAGCGCTTTGATGGCAAGTTGACCGACTCACTTCCGGAACCCGAGCTGTTTGCAGAGTTTTCGAGTGCATCCGAAACGATTGCCGGACACTTCGAGAACCGCGAATACTCCAAGGCCATGCGGGTCATCATGAGCCTCGCCGATACTGCAAACCGCTACATCGATGCGAAGAAGCCGTGGGTCATGATCAAAGACGAGACAAAGCTCGACGAAGTGCAGGCGGTGTGCACACAGGGCCTCAACATGTTCCGCACACTGATGGTCTACCTTACGCCGGTTATCCCCGTGGTCGCCGATGGTGCGCGGGAGTTTCTGAGCGAAAAGAGCTGGAACTGGCAATCGGCATCCAGCCCCCTGCTCGGTGCAACAATCAACAAGTTCACACCGCTGTTAACTCGCGTGGAACAATCGCAGGTCGACACCATGGTCGAGCAATCAAAAGAAACAACAGGGGAAACCAAAACCGTGACTGACGACAACACGATCTCAATCGACGACTTCATGAAGGTCGACCTGCGCATTGCACGCATCGATGAAGCCGGTCCTGTCGAGGGCGCCGACAAATTGCTGGCACTGACGCTGAACCTGGGCGATAGCACTCGAAAGGTATTTGCTGGCATCAAGGCAGCTTATGATGCTGAGAGCCTTGTCGGTCGCCAGGTCATCGTTGTTGCAAATCTCGCACCGCGAAAGATGCGCTTTGGTGTCTCGGATGGCATGGTGCTTGCCGCCGGGCCCGGCGGCGAAGATATTTTCCTGCTTGCGCCGGACGACGGTGCAGAACCAGGAATGCGCGTCAAATAGTTCGGGACTCTCATGAGCGAACTCATCGTCATCCTTGTTGGCACCGTACTCGTCAACAACTTCGTGCTCGTGCGTTTTCTGGGTCTTTGTCCCTTCATGGGTGTGTCGCGCAATCTCGAAGCGGCAACCGGAATGTCACTCGCAACAGCGTTCGTCCTGACCCTGTCATCGGCAACGGCGTTCCTGCTGAACCAGTACGTGCTGGTTCCGCTTGAGCTCGAATACCTGAGGACCATCAGCTTCATTCTTGTCATCGCCGCCAGCGTGCAATTCACCGAGATCATGGTGCGCCGGCTGAGTCCTCTGCTGCACCAGGTGCTCGGTATTTTCATTCCGCTTATCGCGACCAACTGTGCCGTTCTCGGCGTCGCATTACTCAACGTGCAGCAATCCAAAGGATTTGTGCAGTCCGTGTTTTTCGGTTTCGGCGCCTCTGCAGGCTTTGCGCTGGTGCTTGTTATGTTTGCGTCAATACGCGAACGGCTCGACGCAGCCGATATCCCGATGCCTTTCAGGGGCACAGCAATCGCGCTGTTGACCGCTGGCATCATGTCGCTCGCGTTTATGGGATTCTCGGGCATGGCCCGGCCGTGACGGGCGCGTATTGCTATGTGGATTGCCGTAATTACGATCGCATTGCTGGCGCTGCTGGCCGGACTCGCGCTGAGTTATGCATCGCGATCATTGCCCGCCGATTCGGGAGATCTCGTTGAACAAGTCAACGAACTGCTCCCGCAAACCCAGTGTGCCCAGTGCGGATACGCGGGGTGTCGCCCATACGCCCAGGCCATCGTTGACGACGGTGTTGCGATCAATCTGTGCCCGCCGGGCGGTGACGACACGATTCGGCGCCTCGCAACGAAACTTGGGACCGATGTACTACCACTTGCTGAAAAACAGGCGCTTGAGCGGGCGGTTGCCGTCATCGATGAATCCTTGTGTATCGGCTGCATGCATTGCCGCAACGCCTGTCCTGTTGATGCCATTGTCGGCGCACATCAAGTGATGCACACAGTCATCGAGAAGGAGTGCACCGGCTGCGAACTCTGCGTCGCACCCTGCCCGGTCGACTGCATTAGCATGCGGAGCCTCGCGTGAGTGCACCTACCTATGATCTCGGCAAGCTCCATGGCGGCCTGCGTCTGCAGGCGCACAAAGCCGAATCAACAGCGGAGCCGATATTGCAGATCCCGATTCCGGATCAACTCGTACTGCCCATCACTCAGCACGCGGGCGACCCGGCGCAGCCGATTGTCGGAATTGGTGAGTATGTCCTCAAAGGCCAGTTGATTGCCGAAATCGACGGATCACTTGGCGCCCCGGTGCACGCATCGTCGTCCGGCACGGTCGTCGCAATAGAGCCCTGGCCCGTTTCACGTCGCTACGGAGAGAATGCCCCGTGCATCGTCATTGAGTGTGACGGCGAAGATCGTCCCATCGATGCCACAGACGCATTGCCCGACTGGAACACACTGCTACCGGGCATACTGCTGAAGAAGATCCTGCAAGGTGGAATTGTCGGCCTGGGCGGAGCAGTGTTCCCAACGGCGCAGAAGCTCATGGAGGCCATAACCTGCGACCCCGACTACCTGATCCTCAATGGCGTTGAGTGCGAACCGTATATCAGTTGCGACGACATGCTGATGCGCGAGCACGCGCACGAAGTTCTCGGTGGCGCCAGGATCCTCCTGCACGCACTCGAACTGGAGACCTGCTACATCGCCGTCGAAAGTGACAAGCCCGCCGCACTGCAACGGCTGGGCGAAGTGCTGGCCGAGCTGGACGATAATCGCCTGGTACTCAAGCAAGTCCCTACGATTTACCCGTCGGGTGGAGAAGACCAGCTTGTGCAACTGGTTGCGGGCCGGGAAGTTCCATCGGGTGGCCTGCCAACAGATGTCGGATGCCTCGTACAGAATGTGGGCACGGCAGCGGCGATCTACGACTGGGTAGTCCACAACGAACCGCTGATCTCCCGCATTACGACGGTAACCGGCGATGGCATCGAGCGGCCCGTCAACGTGGAAGCGCGCCTGGGCACCTTGATTGCCGATGTCGTCGAGTACGTCGGTGGTTACACGGAGCACGCGCAGCAACTGATCATCGGCGGACCGATGACCGGCAAGTCGGTCACCTCAGACCGTGTACCGGTGGTCAAGGCAACGAACTGCATCCTGGTCATGTCCGAGGCGCCGACGATTGGCGACGAGATGCCTTGCATCCGCTGTGGCGACTGCGCGGCCGTATGCCCGGTGCAACTGTTGCCGCAGCAGCTATTCTGGTACGCCTGTGCCGACGACGAAGTGAAGATGCGAAGCCACGGCCTGACTGACTGTATCGAATGCGGTTGCTGCGACCTCGTGTGTCCCAGCCACATTCCACTCACCGCGGATTTTCGTATGGCAAAAGCGCGCATACGCGAACTCGCCGACGAGAAAGCCCGTGCCGAACGTGCACGCCAGCGTTTCGAGGCGCGCAACGAACGAATCGAGAAAGAACAGCAAACACGTGATGACGAGCTGGCCAACCAGAAAGCATCGGCCAGGCAGTCCGGCGCCGATGCGATTGCCGAGATCATGAAGCGCAAGCAACAACAGGACGAGGACCAGTAGTGGATTTCGCTCGCCGGGAGGCGCCTTTCATCAGACCGAACGTCGACGTTGGATCGATGATGCTGCAGGTATTGATGGCTCTGATTCCGGCAGCGCTGGCGCACGTCTGGTATTTCGGACCCGGCTTCCTGTTCAACCTGATTATTGCGACCGCTTCCTGTGTCGGTGCCGAAACGCTCATGATGCGTGCGCGCGGCCGTGATCCGATGGTCGCGCTCGCTGACTACAGCGCCATTGTCACCGCAGCATTGCTGGCGTTCGCATTGCCGTCACTGACGCCGTGGTGGGTTACGGCGACCGGCGCGCTATTTGCCATCGTTGTCGCGAAGCACCTCTATGGCGGCCTCGGCTTTAACGTGTTCAACCCGGCCATGGTCGGCTATGTGGTCGTTCTCGTCGCGTATCCCATGGAGATGAACCTCTGGGTCGCGCCACGCATGGGAGACATCGACTACATCAGCCTCAGTGTGCTGCAGACCATTCAGTACACGCTCACCGGGTCCCTGCCCGATGCGCTGACGTTTGACGCCATCAGCCGCGCAACGCCGCTGGACGCGATGCAGTCAGGCCTGCGCAACATGCGCACCTACGCGGAGGTCCGAACCAACCCGATGATGGGCGACTTTGGTGGCCGCGGCTGGGAGTGGATAGGCAACTTCTTCGCCTTTGGCGGTGCCTGGCTACTCGTGAAGAAGATCATTCGCTGGCAAATACCCACCGGTGTCCTGCTGGGTTTGTTGATCCCCGCCGGACTGTTTTACATCATCTCGCCTGGCTCCAATGCCAGCCCTGGCTTTCACCTGTTCTCCGGTGCAGCGATCCTGTGTGCGTTTTTCATCGCGACGGATCCCGTATCGGCCGCCACCAGTCCGAAGGGCCGTTTCATTTATGGCTGCGGCATTGGTTTCCTCATCTTCGCCATTCGCAAGTGGGGCTCTTTCGCCGATGGTGTTGCATTCGCCGTGCTCATGATGAACATGGCGACGCCCGCCATTGATTACATCACCCGACCACATATCGTCGGCCATTCCCGGCGCGGTGATGGCCCATGAACGACCAGTCGATCATCAAAACCGGGCTGACTCTCGCCGTGATAGCCGCTATCTGCACGGCACTCGTGGCGCTGACGTTTCAGTCGACGCGAGAACGCATTGCGGCCAACGAAAAGGCTCTGCTCGAACAGAGCTTGCAACCTGCGCTCGCTGGCACTTTCTACGACAGCGGCGTCAGTGAGTCTCGACTTGTCCTGCCACCACCACACGGCTTGCCGGGCAATGACCCTGCGGTGATTTACCGTGTCTTCGCTGAGGGCGAGCCTGTCGCCGCATTAATCGCCGTGACCGCGCGAGATGGTTTCTCAGGGCCTATACGCATACTGGTTGGCATCGGTGTCGATGGCACGGTCACCGGCGTGCGAATTCTCCAGCATCGTGAGACCCCGGGCCTGGGCGACAAGATCGAGTCGGCTCGCTCCGAGTGGGTGTTTCAATTCGACGGCCGCTCAATGGGCGACCCGATTGCGACAGGATGGGCAATCGAGGCCGATGGTGGCGAGTTTGATCAATTGACCGGTGCGTCGGTGACGCCGCGTGCCATCATCAAGGCCATCCGCGACACGTTGAACTACTTCGATACGCATCAGGACGAGATATTCCTGACCGAAGCCAGCGGGGACAACGAATGACATCGGGCGGTCTAATTGAACGACTGCGTACCGGGTTGTGGAAAGACAACCCGGGACTCGTGCAACTGCTTGGCCTGTGCCCGTTGCTGGCGGTCACGACAACAACCATTAATGGCGTCGGACTTGGTATTGCCACACTGCTGGTCCTAACCTGTTCGAATGCATTGGTGTCCGCAACCCGCCGCTGGATTCGGCAGGAAATACGCATCCCGATCTACGTCCTGATTATTGCCAGCCTTGTCACATGCGTCGAACTCATTTTCAAAGCCTGGTTCCCGCTGCTCGACCGATCGCTCGGCATCTTCATTCCGCTGATCGTTACGAATTGCGCCATCGTCGCACGCGCCGAGATATTTGCATCGCGCAATACGATAGGCGCCAGCATCGTCGACGGGCTTGGCATGGGTGCCGGCTTTGCCGCGCTGCTTATTGCTTTAGGTGTATTTCGTGAACTTGTTGGACAGGCCTCGATCCTGGGCTTTTCATTTGCTGACAGCGGGTTCCTGCTGGCGATCCTGCCGCCTGGCGCATTTTTTGCACTTGCATTGGCCGTGGCCCTCAAGAATCGCATCGACCGTAAGCCCGGCCGATGAACAGCGAAAAACGTAGCGCCATTTACGCGAAACTTCGCGAGCTCGATCCGAGTCCGGACACCGAACTTCACTATGCCAGCCCATTCGAACTGCTGGTCGCTGTGATCCTGTCCGCACAGGCGACAGACATCAGCGTCAACAAAGCGACCGATAAGTTGTACCCGGTTGCCAGTACGCCTGAGTCAATACTGGCGCTGGGCGTAAAAGGACTGAAGCCGTACATCAAGACGATTGGCCTCTTCAACAACAAGGCCGAGAACATCATCAAGACCTGCAAACGGCTGATTGACGAACACAACAGCCGGGTACCAACAAACCGTGAAGGACTCGAGAGTCTGCCTGGCGTTGGCCGAAAAACGGCGAATGTCATTCTAAACACTGCTTTTGGAGAACCGACTATTGCCGTCGACACGCACATTTTTCGCGTCTCGAATCGCACCGGCATCGCCAAAGGCAAAACACCGTTCGAAGTCGAGAAACGACTTGTGCGCCTGACGCCCGATGAATTCAAGAAAGATGCTCACCACTGGCTGATCCTGCATGGCCGTTATGTGTGCAAGGCACGTAAGCCACTTTGCGGTGAATGCCCGATCGTCGATTGGTGCGAGTACAAGTACAAGGAGCTGTCATGATTTTCGGCCAGGACCGCGGCGAACTTCGACAGATGTATGCCAGCGCGTGGCAAGAGCATTGCGACAAGGGCGTCCTGTCGCCGCTCGACGCGCAGATAGCCCAGGTGATCGAAGACCATCCTGAGTATCACGAGGCCGTCACGGGAGACCTTGAGCAGGACTTTGCCGTCGAGGGCAACAAGACGAATCCGTTCCTGCATATGGGCCTGCATCTCGGCATTCGGGAACAAGTGGCCACCAACCGTCCCGCCGGCATCGCAAGCGCATTTCAGAGCCTTGCCGCGAAGATCGGCGACTCGCACGCTGCGGAGCATCTCATGATCGACTGCCTGGCCGAGACGCTGTGGGAGGCCCAACGCCAGAACCAGGCTCCCGACGAGGTAATCTACCTCGAACGATTGCGCCAACTCTGATGTAATAAACCGGTCTTTCCACTGGTCTTGTGCTTTATGGATGATCTGAATCATCAATACCCCGTGACCGGCGCCGGCCTTGGCTTTCGGCGTCCCCTGGCCGACAAGCTCATGGAAATCCCTGCCGGGCAGATCGATTTCATGGAGATCGCGCCGGAGAACTGGATCCATGTTGGCGGCAAACTCGCTAAGAAATTGCGCTGGTTTACTGATCGCTACCCATTCCTGATCCACGGCCTGTCGCTTTCCATCGGTTCCCCAGCCCCCCTGAACGAGCAGCTCGTACATGACATCAAGGACTTCATGGCGGAACACAACATCCGCATGTACTCCGAACATCTCAGTGCCAACAGTGATGACGGACAGCTCTATGACCTGATGCCAATTCCGTTCACTGAGGATGCTGTCAAACACGTAGCCGCTCGCGTACGCCGGGTTCAGGACATACTCGAGCAACGCATCGCGCTGGAGAATGTCTCCTACTACGCACCAACCGATACGTCGATGAGCGAGGTGGATTTCACGTTGGCAGTTCTCGAAGAGGCCGACTGCGACCTGATGCTCGACATCAACAACATTGTCGTCAACAGCATCAACCACAAGTACGACGCGCACGATTTCCTGCACAGAATGCCGGCCGATCGGATCCGCTACTTTCACCTCGCCGGCCACTATGTAGAGGCTGAGGACCTGCGAATCGACACGCATGGCACCCCGGTAGACGACCAGGCGTGGCAGCTGCTTGCCGATGCCTATGCGCGCTTTGGCGTTGTGCCTACCCTTCTCGAGCGCGACTTCAACTTCCCCCCGGTTGAAGAACTGCTGCGAGAGGTAAATCACATCAGGGAGTTGCAAAAGTCAGCAGCGGAAAAGGAAGTCGCCAATGGCTGATATTCCTGACTTTCAGAAGAAGCAGTATGCGTTCGCGGCCCATATTCGCGACCCCGAGAATATTGAGCCGCCCGAGGGCGTTGAAGATCGTCGCATGGCGATATATCGCGAGTTGTTCTTCAACAATATTCGCAACTTGTTGGCCACCATGTTTCCGGTACTTAGAAAGCTGCACAGCGACGACAAGTGGCATGGCTTCATTCGCCAGTTCATGCGGCAGCACCGGGCCGAAACACCCTACTTCCTGCAACTGCCGCAAGAATTCCTGGCCTTCCTGCAGCACGAGTACCAGGCACAGGACGACGACTATCCGTTTCTCGTCGAACTCGCACACTACGAGTACATTGAGATCGCATTGTCCATTTCCGAGGACAGCAACAACCTCGAGGATATTGATCCTGACGGCGACCTGCTTCGACAGGTGCCGGTCAAATCTGCGCTGGCCTGGAGCTACACGTATCAGTATCCGGTGCATCGCATCAACAAGGACTTCACACCATCGGAGCCCGCCGAGCAGCCGGTTTTCATCGCTGTTTACCGACGCACAGATGACACCGTCGGTTTTCTTGAGCTGAATCCGATTACGGCACGGCTGCTCGAAGCCATTGACGACAACGATGGGCAATTGACCGGCGAAGCACTTTTGCAAGCGCTTGCGGCCGAGATCAACTACGCCGACGTCGAGGCGCTTGTGCAGCATGGTGCCGCGGCCCTCGAAGAAATGAGACAACTGGAAATACTGACCGGAACACGCGTTCCGACCTGAGGAGAACCTGAATGGACAGACTACACACCTTCTGGAAGCGCGTGGTTAACGTACTCGACCCCGCCGGCGACTGGGTCGCCTTGCTACCAATACGCCTGTTGCTGGCTTACGAATACGGCAAGGCCGGCATGATGAAATTCAACGGCAGCAACTGGTTTGCGAATGTCCACGACAATTTCCCGTTCCCGTTCAATGTAATTCCGGTTGAGATTAGCTGGTTCCTGGCCACCTGGTCCGAGATCCTGGGCGCCGTCGGACTGGTCATCGGGCTGTTCACCCGGTTCTGGGCGTTTAGCCTGGTTATCCTCACGATTGTCGCCATTGCCGGCGTCCATTGGCCCGATGACTATGCGAGTTTCGCGGAGCTCTGGAAAGGCTATTCAGTTTCAGACAAAGGATTCGGAAACTACCGTATCCCATTGTTATTTATCGTAATGTTAACCCCCCTGGTGTTCAAGGGTGCTGGCAAGCTCAGCGTCGATCATATCCTCGCCAAACGCTTTAAGTAGGCTCGACGAATCGCATCCGGTTGGGCACAATTAACCGGATGAGATACTTGGAAACGATCGAACTTCAGGCTTTCGAAGCCTGGTTTCGTGCCGCCATGGCGGTCGACTCTGGCAACTTCCGCTGGACCCGTTTTCGCCAGGGCGATGCGCTTTGCTACGGCTCCGCCACCGAGCCCAGTATCCTGATCAACCGGGTACTGAATTTAGGGTCTGAGTACACGCCGACGCTCGAACAACTCATCGACATCCGCACCATTTACGCGAACGCCGGTATATCCCGCTTTTTCCTGCACGTCGTTCCGGATAAGTTGGGCGCCGACTACGAAGCGCTGCTAACAGAAGCCGGTTATGAGAAGTACCGTGGCTGGATGAAATTCGAGCGCGGCATTGGCGAGGTCGGCCCCGTCACAACGGATCTTTCGATTTGCCGCATTGGTCCCGAAAACGCTCCCGACTTTGCTTCGATTGTCGGCAACGCCTTCGATTTCGAACCCGGGTTTCAACCGGCCATAGCCGCGCTCTTCAATGATCCAAACTGGCACCTGTACATGAGTTTCAATGGCGACCAGCCCGCTGGAACCGGCGGCATGTATATGAAGGATGGTGTTGCTTACCTGGACTTCGGCGCCACCCATCCGGACTTCCGCCGTCGCGGCGGGCAGACGGGCGTGTTAAACACACGCATCCAGGCTGCATTGGATGCAGGATGTTCGTCTATCGTAACGATGACCGGTGAGGCAGTGCCTGGCGACGAGCAACACTCGTACAGCAATATCCGGCGAGCGGGTTTCGAAGAGGCCTACCTCAGGGAAAACTGGATACCTGTCGGTAGCTGATCAGACCGCCATTTCCCGGGTCACGATTCTGGCGGCCAGATGTGAATCCGCTCTCAGAGAATTCGTAATCAGGCACGATTTATCGGCCTTCTCGAGCAAGCGCTGCGCTTTCTCTTCACGCGTGCCCTCCGGCACCTCAAGTGTCACCCGTAACTTGAATCCCGTGAACTGTGTTTTTCGCCCGACCTTGTCGAGATCGCCCACAACATCGCAACTCAACGACAGCCATTCGAATTTCGACGCACGCGCGATTGCTTTGAAAGACAGGATAAAACAATCCGCCACAGACGCGACCAGCATTGTCTCCGGAGACCACAAGTCCCCGGGACCACCGAATTCGGCCGGCCCGGCCGACTCAAGTGACTCGAGACCAGGGCTTCTGAGCATTACGTTGCTATCGGCAGCCGAGGTAGCGGCAACCGCATAGTGGTGAGGATATTCCTGCACTGCGACTCTCCTGCGTTCCTTACCGTAGCTTCGAACCCGGCGGCAATCGCAGCAATACGTAGTTTACACGGGCTCCCGCCATGGCATTGTGCTGAGATCGCCCACCCAAACCAGCGTTCACCTGGAGTTATACTGAGAGGCTGGTAGTGAAGCGGACACTTCACTAATCGGTTCTTAGACCGACTCCGATTTACGTATATCCCAGAATTGACGCGATCTTTCGATCAGCGCATAAAGATCGATTACATCCGACAAAGGCAAACCTGACCAAAGTCAGGGACGCAAAGCTACGGGTCCTCGCTTCCTCCGAGAAGCCATCTATGACTCCCCGAAGGACCCAAGATCACCGGGCTGCCATCCGAATGGCCTGCGGAGGGCTGACAATGAAAAACAAGAAGATTGAGGCGCATATGAAGTATTTTCGGCCGCAGATAATCTTATGTGGCGTTATGTTTGTTGCTGCCTGCGGCGGTGGAGGCGGGGATGAACCTGGTGGAGTGAGCAATGTGCCGCCGCCTCCACCACCCCCACCATCAGTGCAGAACGGTGTATTCAAGGACCGCAATGTCATTGGACTCGCATTCACTTCCGGCTCGGAATCAGGTATCACCGATACCGACGGAAGTTTTAGCTGCGAGACTGGTAACGAAATCTCATTCGCGATTGGCGGGGTCGGTCTCGGACAGACGGCGTGCGCGACGCTGGCCACGCCTAACCAGTTAGCGACTATCGATGCGCAGTTTGATCTCCAAGTCACCAATCTTGCCCGATTCTTACAAATGCTCGACCAGGACGGCGACCCGGACAATGGCATTGTGATCAGCGACCTCGTCCAGCAAATTGCCGACAACTGGACTCAGGTGGACTTTCGCACGACAGACCTCGCAAGCGAGCTTGTGCAAATCATTTCTGATGCCGCCTCGGTCGACGGCACCCTGCATGCGCTCCCATCCGAGCAAGCCGCTTTGCTACACCTGATGGATACGCTTAACTGTGCCTATGCGGGCGCCTATGCAGGCACGTTTTCTGGAAGTAATTCGGGCGCGGCCGGCATGGTTATCGGCTGGTTTGGACCGAGTTTCGGCTTTAGTCCGCTTGGGTTCGAGTGGCAGGGGTTCGATTCCGTTAATGAGTTTACGGAATTCGGTGGAGGCACTAATTCGATAACGATTCAGGATCTACCCGTGATTGATCATACGCAAGCTGGTTTTGCAGGGCCGATTTCGGCGCGGTTCGATTCACCGGACCGGATCACTGGTACTTGGGACGGCGGCACGGTCGAGTTGCAACGAATCGGCGGAGATAACGGCGCCGAATATCGCTTCGTCGGCAAAGCCGACAACATTGAAGTGCAAGCCTACATTTCACTGAATTTGGACGGCACCGCTTTCAGCGGCGAGGCTTTCGACGTTATAGAGGGAACGACGTTTCAGGTTACAGGCACGTTGACAGGCGACGCGGTCTCGTTGACCGCGACTGGTGGCGGCATCACAAATGTCGGCAGCGGTACGTTGACGAAGAACGCCGACGGCAGTCCAGATGAAGTGCAGGGCACTTTCGACGACGGCAGCAGCTTCAGTATGGTGGCGTGCCGGTTGAATTAGGGATTCTCGGGTAGCCGTTTCGGACACGGGGTTGCGCCGCCTTCCCGTTTCTGGAGCTGTCGGGTTTAACGCCTCGGTCGATGGGGCGGGAATGTCTGCATCTAGGACCAGCCCCGGTTTGATGGACACCTTTGAACGTCCGCTATTGGTGAAATCAGACACTCGACGTTTTCGCGGAAATGTGGTCCAAATGTTTTTCCATAGTGGTAAAACACCCCTCCGCGGAGGGGTTATTGACCGCGGTGGAAACTGTCGCCAGCTGGCCAGGTCCCCCTTGAGGGGAGGCGGGCTCCTACAGGCAAGCTAGCGCTTCTTCGGCATGTACAGGTCGGTTAGTGTGCCGTCGAAGGCCTCGGCCGCGAATGCGATGGTTTCGGACAACGTCGGGTGCGGGTGCACGGTCAGGCCGATATCGGCCGCATCGGCGCCCATCTCGATAGCAAGACCAACCTCTGCAATAAGATCGCCCGCATTAGGACCGACGATCGCTCCGCCGAGAACACGATCTGTTGCCTTGTCCCAGAGCAGCTTGGTGAACCCTTCGGGCCGGCCCAGCGACAATGCGCGACCGCTCGCCGCCCACGGTATCTGCGTTTTCTCGTAGTCGATACCCTGCTCTTTCGCCTCATTTTCTGTCAGGCCGACCCACGCAATCTCGGGGTCGGTATAGGCAACTGACGGAATGGTGCGAGCGTCGAAGAAACTCTTTTCGCCGGCCGCGACTTCGGCCGCGACTTTCCCTTCGTGCGTTGCCTTGTGGGCGAGCATTGGCCCAGGCACAACGTCACCAATGGCGAAAATATGTGGGACATTGGTGCGCATCTGCTTGTCGACTTCGATGACACCGCGATCGTTGACAACAACACCGGCTTTGTCCGCGGCGAGCTGGTCCCCGTTCGCCCGCCTGCCAACGGCAACCAGAACGCGATCGTAAACACCGATTTCCGGCGCATCCTTGCCCTCGAACGAAACTTCAATTCCGGGCACCGTCGGCCGCATGCCCGTGACCTTCGTCGACGTCAAGATAGCGTCGTAGCGTGGCTTTACGATCTTGAGGAATGGTCGCAGCAGGTCTTTGTCTGTGCCCGGCATGAGCTGGTCCATAAGCTCGACGACACTAACATCGGCTCCGAGTGCGCTGTAAACACAGGCCATTTCCAAACCAATGATCCCACCGCCTACGACGAGCAGGCGTTTTGGAATGGGATGCAGTTCGAGTGCGCCCGTCGAATCAATGATCCTTTGGTCATCCGGTAAATCGGGTAACTTCACGGCTTCCGAGCCCGCTGCGATGATGCATTGCTCGAAGCGGATCGTTTCGCCGTTGTCGAGAACCAGGGTTGTCGGTGACTCAAACGTCGCATTGCCATGCACAACTTTGACCTTGCGTTGCTTCGCGAGCTGCGTGAGACCTCCGGTCAGCTTGCCCACGACGTCGTTTTTCCATTCGCGCAGCTTGAGCGCATCAATCCTGGGTCTGCCAAATGTTATGCCGTGCTCGGCCATTGCTTCGGCTTCGTCAATGACCCTGGCTGCATGCAGCAACGCCTTGGAAGGTATGCAGCCAACGTTCAGGCACACGCCGCCCAGCGTGTCCCAACGTTCAACAAGGGTGACCTCCATGCCGAGATCTGCGGCGCGAAACGCGGCTGTATAGCCACCCGGACCGGCACCGATAACGACGAGCTGCGCCGAGTACGTCGTGTCCTTCGAAGCCGTACCGAGCGCGGCCCTGATCTCGTCGGCCGCCATCGTGCGAGTTTGTGTTGTCGTCTCAGCCACTACGCACCTGCCGGTAGCAGCGCATCCACATCAGCGAGTTGCTGGCCGAGGAAGGTCGTAAAACGCACAGCGGCTGCACCGTCTATCACGCGGTGATCGTAGGACAGCGACAACGGCAACATTAGCCGTGGTTCGAACTCGGAACCGTTCCAGACAGGCTGCATCGACGAGCGCGAGACGCCCAGGATCGCAACTTCGGGTGCGTTGACGATCGGTGTGAACGCCGTACCGCCGATGCCGCCAAGGCTTGAAATCGTGAAGGTCGCGCCTTGCAACTGGTCGACCTTGAGTTTGCCGTTGCGTGCAGCCCTGGAGAGCGAACCGAGTTCCTCGGCCAGTTCGTAGACGTCTTTCTTGTCTGCGTCGCGGATTACGGGGACCATCAGTCCCTGATCCGTGTCTGCAGCAAAGCCCAAATGGATGTACTTTTTGTAGACGAGGCTCGACCCGTCGTCCGACAACGAGGAATTCGCCTTCGGAAATTCCTGCAGCGTGGCGACAACGGCTTTGATGATGAACGCAAGCGGTGTCAATGAAATACCACGCTCTTTCGCGGGACCTTTCAGTTTCTGGCGTCGTGACTCAAGAGCAGTGATATCTGCGAGGTCGTGCTGCGTGACATGTGGCAGGTTTATCCAGCTCGCCTGTAACCGTGGTCCGGAGATCTTCTGAATGCGCGTAAGCGGCTGAGTTTCGATTTCACCGAATTTCGCGAAGTCGACTTTGGGTGTTTCGGGCAGGGCTGCACCACCCGGCGCTCCGGCCTGGCCGCTCAGGATCGCTTTGACGAATGCCTTGACGTCATCATGCAGAACCCGGTTTTTCGGGCCGCTACCCTTTACATCAACCAGATTGGCGCCGAGTTCGCGCGCCAGTTTGCGCACCGATGGGCCCGCGTGCGCTCTTGAGAAACCTGCTTCGTCGATCGAGGGAAGCCCGCGTGAGGCCGGAGCAGACTGTTGCTGTACGACAGGCGCTGCCTGCTCCACTTGTGGCGCTGGCGGTGGTGCTGTTGCCTTCTCGGCGTCAGCGGCCGGGGCCTTATCCACAGCAACCGCATCAATAATCGCGAGCGATGCGCCCGCCGAAACCTTGTCACCTATTTTTACGAGGACCGACTCGATGCGCCCGGCCGCGACGGCGGGCACATCCATGGCAGCCTTGTCTGTCTCCAGCGTGACGATCGGGTCTTCAAGGCCGACCTCGTCGCCATTAGCGACATGTACCTCGATAACCTCAACATCGTCAAAATCACCCAGGTCCGGCACAACCAGCGTCTGCACGCCAGCGGATCTCTGTGACCTGCTGGCCGGGGACGCCAGAACCGTTGTATCGCCCGAGGGTTCGTGCACCAGTGCTGGTGCGATAACTACTGTGTCGCTGACAGCGATGCGGAGCTTGCCGATAACCGCACCCGAAGCAACCTTGTCGCCGGTCGAAACACTCAGTTCCTCGATGACGCCGCCGTCGACAGCCGGAACGTCCATTGCCGCTTTGTCGGTCTCGAGAGTAATGAGGCCATCCTCGCGCTCAACAGAGTCGCCGACTAATACCAGCACCTCGATAACTTCGACGTCCTCAAAGTCACCGAGATCGGGTACTACGATGTCGATTATCTTCGCCACAACCGCGAGCCTACAGCGTTACCGGATCGGGTCGATCCGGGTCGATGCCGAATTTTTCAATCGCCTCGACAACCGTCTTCTTGTCGAGAACGCCGTCGTCGGCAAGCGCCTTCAGGGCCGTAACCGCAATATAGTGTTTATCGACCTCAAAATGCTTGCGCAGCGATGCGCGATCATCGGAGCGACCGTAACCGTCCGTACCCAGGGACACGAAGTGACCCGGTACCCAGCGCTCGATCTGGTCAGCGACGATCTTCATGTAGTCGGTTGCAGCCACGTAAGGTCCCGGCCGATCTGCCAATGCCTGTTCGACGTAGCATTTGCGCGGCTCAGCATCGGGATGCAATTGATTCCAGCGCTCGGTCTCCAGTGCATCGCGACGCAGTTCGTTGAAGCTCGTTACCGACCAGACGTCGGTGGGAATACCGAAGTCCTTCATCAGAATTTCCGCGGCACCAAGCACTTCGCGCAGGATCGTGCCCGAACCCATCAGCTGTGCCCTGATCTTGCCCTGGCCGCCAACCTGCAACAGGTACATGCCGCGCAGGATGCCATCCTCAACGCCCTTCGGCATCGGCGGATGCACGTAGTTCTCGTTCATCGTCGTGATGTAGTAGAAAACGTCTTCCTGCTCGCCGATCATGCGCCGCAGTCCATCCTGGATGATGACGGCCAGCTCATAGGCATAGGTCGGGTCGTAGGACACACAGTTGGGAACTGTCGATGCATTGACGAGACTGTGGCCATCCTGGTGCTGCAATCCCTCGCCTGCGAGCGTGGTTCGACCGGCGGTGCCGCCGATCAGAAAGCCGCGTGATTGCAGGTCGCCGCCTGCCCAGATGAAGTCGCCGATGCGCTGGAAGCCGAACATCGAGTAATAAATGTAGAACGGCACCATCTGTTCATTGTGATTGGAGTAAGACGTGCCTGCCGCGAGCCAGGAGCAAAACGCACCACCTTCGTTGATGCCTTCCTCGAGAATCTGCCCTTTCTTATCCTCGCGGTAGTACATCAATTCGCCGGCATCTTCGGGCTCGTACAATTGCCCTTTCGACGCATAGATACCGAACTGGCGGAACATGCCCTCCATGCCGAAGGTACGCGCTTCATCAGGTACGATCGGCACAATACGGTTGCCGATCTGTTTGTCACGCGACAGCGCGGTCAGCATGCGTACAAACGCCATCGTCGTCGATGCTTCGCGTTCGCCCGTGCCGTCAGTCTGGGTCTTGAAAATCTCGAGCCCCGGCACCGGCAGCTTCGCCGCCTTTGTGCGGCGCTGCGGAAGATAGCCGCCGAGTGCTTGCCGGCGTTCCTGCAGGTACTCGATTTCGGCACTGTCTGCAGCGGGTTTGTAATAAGGGACGTGCTCGATGTCCTTATCCGACACCGGGATATTGAAGCGATCACGCATTTGCTTGAGCGCTTCGAGGTCGAGTTTTTTCTGCTGGTGCGCCGTGTTCTGGCCTTCACCGGCTTCGCCCATACCGTAGCCTTTCACTGTCTTGGCCAGGATGATCGTTGGCGTTCCGGTATGGCGCATCGCGGCATCGTAGGCTGAGTAGACCTTGATCGGATCATGGCCACCGCGATTCAGGTGCCAGATTTCCTCATCCGACATGTTCGCAACCATCGCTGCCGTTTCCGGGTGCTTGCCGAAGAACTGCTCGCGCACATAGGCGCCATCTTTCGACTTGAAGTTCTGGTATTCGCCATCAACGGTCTCTTCCATGACACGCTGCAGCTGCCCGTTCGAGTCGTCTGCAATCAAACGGTCCCAGCGGCCACCCCAGACAACCTTGATAACATTCCATCCTGCTCCACCAAAGGCGGCCTCGAGTTCCTGGATGATCTTGCCATTGCCTCGTACCGGGCCGTCGAGACGCTGCAGGTTGCAGTTAACGACGAACACGAGATTATCGAGCCCTTCACGAACCGGCATCGTAATCGCGCCCATCGACTCGGGCTCGTCCATTTCACCGTCACCGAGGAAACACCAGACCTTGCGGTCCGACGGGGCAATCATCTCGCGGTTCTCCATGTAGCGCATGAAGCGTGCCTGGTAGATGGCCATCATCGGCCCGAGGCCCATCGACACGGTCGGAAACTGCCAGAATTCCGGCATCAACCACGGGTGTGGGTATGACGACAGCCCTCCTCCGCCGACTTCCTGGCGAAACCGGTTCAGATCGCCTTCGTCAAGCCGCCCTTCGAGGAAGGCTCGCGCGTAAACACCAGGCGATGAGTGACCCTGCATGAACACCAGGTCCCCACCATGGTCTGCGCTCGGCGCACGCCAAAAATGGTTGAAACCGACTTCATAGAGCGTTGCCGACGAGGCAAAACTCGAGATGTGTCCGCCGAATTCCGTGCTCTTGCGATTCGCCTGTACGACCATGGCCATGGCATTCCAGCGCATGTAGGCCTCGAGTCGGCGCTCGAGCGAGCGATCACCCGGGTATTCGGGCTGCCGGCGCTTTGCGATGGTGTTCAGGTACGCGGTATTCGGGCTGTACGGCAAATAGGCACCGGATCGACGTGCGAAATCGATCATCTTGTTCAGCAGGAAATGTGCCCGCTCCGGACCATGTTGCCCGAGTACTGAATCGATGGACTCCAGCCACTCACGTGTCTCAATCGGATCAATGTCATCAAATGGATTGAATCGGCTCATAAATCATTCACAATAGGATCGCCGAGCAGGCCCCGGATGGGCGTTTTCGGCCTTAGGGGGCGACATATTCGGCGTTCAGGCCTTGTCGGTCAAGCACTTAACAAAGGTTTCCACACCATGCCAAACACTTTGCCGGACTCCAGCGTCGTACGTTGCAGCCAACACCCCGGAAAGCTCGATTCTAAGACACTTGAGGCAATTGATCAGTTACTGCTGATACTACCTGCAAAAATCCCGGCGTCCCTGTGGCGGCAGATCCCGCAGGGCAGCAAGCTCAAGGCATTGCTCCGCAAGCGCACCTCCGGCGATGTACCCGCCCTGCAGACGCGACTGGGCAATAAGCGCCAGACACTGGTCGTTGCGGGCAAAATCGACTCAGATGACGATACATTCGCCCGCCTGACGCTGGCTCGCAGGCTCGTTTCCGCAGCGACCGGCGAAAAAGCCGGCTGCCTCGGCATTGCCGTCCTGGGCTTCGATGCGGACGAAGCAGAGTCCCTGTGTAATGCGGCCGTTGCGGCCGCGCTGGCGGCCGGTTTCAATCTGCCGGAGTTCAAGAGCAAGGCAACACCCGCCAAATTCAGCAGCATCCGTGTCCTGGGACTCGGCAAGAAAATCAATTTGAGCCGCACGATTGCCGAAGCCAGGGGCAACAACCTTGCCCGCTGGCTGACCGCATTACCGCCGAATATTCTGAACGCGTCCAGTTTTGCGACGGCGTTGAAGGTTCTCGCTACCGAAAATAGCTGGCAATACAAGCGCTACTCGACAAAACAGCTCGAAAAACTCGGTGCCGGCGCATTTCTCGCGGTCGCACAGGGCAACGACAATGACAGTGCATCGATCGTGCGTCTGCGCTACCGGCCGAAAAAGCCGACGGCGAAGCCGGTACTCAGCCTGGTTGGCAAGGGCATCATCTTTGACACGGGTGGCACTAACCTCAAACCCTTCCTGTCGATGCTCGATATGCATGGCGATATGCAGGGCAGCGCAGTGGCCATTGGTTCTTTCCTGGCAATTTCCGAACTGAAACTACCGATGGCAGTCGATTGTTGGCTGGCAATCACCGAGAATCGTACGGGACCCAACGCCTACAAGTCGCAAGACGTCATTACTGCAGCAAACGGCAAGACAATCCAGACCATTCATACGGACGCTGAGGGCCGCATGGTTCTCGCCGACACCCTTACGTTCGCCAGCCGGGAAAAACCGGATTTGATCATCGACTATGCGACGCTAACGGGTGCCGTCATTAATGCCATAACCACACGCTACAGCGGGGTGTTTACGAATCGTTCGGACTGGCATCCGCGACTTAAACGCACCGGCCGCACTTGTGGCGAGCGCGTCTGGCCATTTCCGATAGACAAGGAGTTTCTGGAGGATCTCAAAAGCGATACTGCCGACATACAGCAGTGCTCAGCCAAAGGCGCAGCAGACCATATTCTGGCTGGCAGTTTCCTTGCTGAATTCATCGAAAACAACACACCGTGGGTACATATCGATCTCGCCGCAAGCAATCACAAGGGTGGCCTCGCCCACGTGCCCACCGAGATTACCGGTTTTGGCGTCCGTTATACGCTGAGCCTGCTGCTTGACGAACACATCCTGAAGGCAGAGCGCTAAGTGGGCACAGAAATATCAATGTCGAGCCGCTTTCGCGGCTTCCTGCCCGTTGTCGTCGATGTCGAAACCGGTGGCTTCAATGCGAGAACGGACGCGTTGCTTGAGGTTGCTGCGGTGCTTGTCGATTTTGGAGACGGCGGCATCCTGACACGTGGTGAGACCATTCGCTATCACGTCAAACCGTTTGAGGGTGCCAACATGGAGCCCGCATCGCTGGCCGTCAACGGGATTGACCCGAACCACCCATTGCGACCGGCCATCGATGAACGGGATGCGCTGCAACGCTTGTTTCGTGCGATTCGCAGTGCCGTCCGGGAAAACAACTGTCAGCGCGCCATCCTTGTTGGCCATAACGCCGCATTTGACCTGGCCTTTATGAATGAGGCGATCGCGCGCACGGACATCAAGCGCAATCCATTCCATCCATTCAGTTGTTTCGATACGGCAACGCTGTGTGGCGTTGCGTTCGGGCAGACTGTGCTGGCGCGGGCAGTCGCCGCTGCAGGATTCGAGTGGGACGAGAGCTCAGCGCATTCGGCCGCTTACGATGCCGAAATTACCGCAGATGTCTTTTGCGAGATCGTCAATCGGTTTCAGCCGGTGTTTGATTCAACAATTCCGCAAGCTCGCCGGAATGATACATCTCAATAACGATATCGCTGCCGCCGACTAGCTCGCCCTTGACATAGAACTGCGGGAACGTCGGCCAGGACGAATAGGTCTTCAATCCTTCCCGAATCTCTTCGTCTTCAAGAATATTAACGAACGCGAACGGTTTGCCGATCGCATTCAGGGCAGCAACAGTCTGGCCCGAGAATCCGCATTGCGGAAAATCCGGCGTGCCCTTCATGTACAGTAGTATGTCGTGTGACTTCAGTTGCTCTTCAATTCTGGAATTAACATCCACGTTTCTTTGCCTCTTTTTCGCTTTCAGTACAGTCACTCGGTTTTTCACTTTCGGCTGAACCGCTGACCAGCATGGCCGTGCAGCCCGAGAGCGCAAACATCATGACGAGTATGACAATTAATCGCATAGATATGCTCCGTATCGTTCGCGATTGTAGCTGGATTTAGTCTAGAATACGCAGCAATAACGATAAGCAGTCAGGGAGAAGCAAGCATGAATCCATTGAGTTCTGTACGCGGCGTCATCATTGGCGGCATCGTCCTCGCCATCATTATCGCGGCCGCAACGACGGGCATTCACTTCAACGAACTCAGCTTGGTCGTCTGGGTCCACGTCATGGCCGGCATCACCTGGATCGGCCTCTTGTATTACTTCAATTTCGTCCAGGTCCCTGCGCTCGCTGATGCGGCAGGCGACGAAGGCGGCCCGGGCGGTGCAGGCATCACCAAGTATGTTGCGCCACGCGCGTTATGGTGGTTCCGTTGGGGTGCGGCGCTGACATGGCTCTCAGGCGCCTACGCTTTGTACAAGCTCAACATGCTCCACTTAGCATTTACATTGGGCCTGGTGGGCGATGCGTTCAACGCTCAAGCCATGATTATTGGTGTCGGCGCCTGGTTTGGCACGATCATGCTGTTTAACGTGTGGGTGTTGATCTGGCCGAATCAGAAGAAAATTCTCGGCATGGTCGAAGCCAGCGCCGATGAGATCGCCAAGGCGCGTAAGGTTGCATTTGCGGCTTCACGCATCAACACGCTGCTGTCCATTCCGATGCTCATGAGCATGGTCGGCTACGGCCACGGCGGTTTCTTTATCTAGGATGTGTTGTACGCGCGCCGTCAGGCGACGGCGCGTGTCACTCGTTTAGGCTCCGAGACACCGTAGCCCTGGGCATAATCGATGCCCATGCCGCGCAGCATCGTGATGATCTCTTCATTCTCGGCAAACTCGGCAATCGTCTGCTTGCCGGTCAGGTGACCAATCTCATTAATCGAGCGCACCATTTCGCGATCGATGGGGTCGTGCAGGATTTCCTTGACGAAACTGCCGTCAATCTTGAGGAAGTCGACCGGGAAATGTTTGAGGTAACCAAATGAAGACAGTCCCGTACCGAAGTCATCGAGTGCAAATTTACAGCCAAGCTCCTTAAGCGCGTTGATGAAACGATTGGCCTGCGAATAACTCGCGATCGCCGCGGTCTCTGTAATCTCGAAGCAGATTTTGGTCGCATCCAGCCCGCTCATGTGAAACTGCTCTGTAACAAATGGCAGGAACTTCTCATCACCCAGGCTTTGGCCCGACAAGTTGATGGAGCACAGTGCGAGCCGCTCGCGCTCATCCGCCTCAGACACAAGCCAGCGGAAAGCGCTACGTATCACCCAGCGGTCGATACTCGGTGTTATCCCGTAACGCTCGGCAGCCTCAATGAAAAGCCCGGGAGAGATGATGCCGCCGTTCTCGTCCCGCATACGTAACAGAATCTCGTAATGTGCGCCCTCTTCTTCCACCTGCAGAGGCAGGATAGTCTGGCGAAACAGTTCGAAGCGATTTTCTTCGAGCGCATTGTTAATACGTGCAGCCCATTGCATTTCGCGACGCCGGCGCATCAGGTCGATATCGTTTTCCTGGAAGCTGTGGATTCGATTACGACCTGCTTCTTTGGCGGCCGCACAGGCACTGTCAGCAGCACTCAAAAGTGCAGCGACGTCCTCGTTGTCTGCAGAAATCGGAACGACACCAATACTGACACCGAGCCGGAAACTGCGCTCGTCCCACATGAATTTATACTCGCTGATAGCGATTCGCAGCGATTCCGCCGATTGCATTGCCTCATCGAGTGAACAACTTTCGAGCAGCACACCGAACTCATCACCACCCAGACGTGCCAGGGTATCGCGCCAACGGATCTTGGACTTGAGCAGCGCGCCCAGTTGCCCAAGCAATGCGTCACCAGCACTGTGGCCACATGAGTCATTGACGATCTTGAACTGATCAAGATCGAGATAACAGAGTGCGTAAGATGTCTCGCGGGCTTTGGCACTCTTCAATGCCCTCTCGAGGCGATTTTCAAATTCGCGACGATTGACAAGACCGGTCAGGATATCGTGACTAGCGTGGTAGCTAAGACGTCGATTCAATTCCCGGGACTCGCTGACGTCGTGGAACACAAGAACGCCGCCCGTAACGTTACCCTTACCATCACGAATCGGTGATGCAGTGCTTTCGATATACAATTCGTTGCCGTCGCGCCGAATCAACAAAGTTGGCCGTACCGACTTGATGGCACGATTCCGTCGTATCGCTACCGCCAGTGGATTCTCCAGCGGCTCGCATGTCTCTTCGTGAAAACCGCGGAAAATCTCATCAATGGGGCGCCCGCTCCCGGCATCAACCTTCCAGCCCGTCAGTTCCTCGGCGACCGGGTTGACATACTCGACGGTGCACTTTGCATCGGTCGTTATGACGCCGTCACCGATGGACTGCAACGTAATCTGTGCGCTTTCTTTTTCCCGGAACAGGGCTTCTTCGTAAAGCTTGCGCTCTGTTATATCGACTTCGACACCGAGCAGGCGCAATAGTCGACCATTCTCGTCGAGTACAGCCTTCGCGCGACTGCTCATCCAGCGCCAGTCACCGTTCTGATGCCGCATGCGATGCACGGACTCAAAGAAATCCGATTTGCCGGCGAGGTGGTCCTTCATTTTCGATTGCACAAGCGACATATCGGTCGGATGAACGAGGCCATACCAGTCAAGCAGGACGTCATCATCGTCGAGGTCGTACCCGAGCATTGCCTTCCAGCGCCGCGACAGGTTGATGCGCTTGGTATCACCGTCGAAGTCCCAGATGCCGTCGTTTGCCGTAGCGTTTACAAGCTCGTTGCGCTGATTCATCTCGTTCAGGACATCGCGATCCTTGGCTCGTTCAAGACCCACGGCCAATGATGCGCCGACCAGTTTGAGCAGCAGGTGCAGGTTTGCATCCCAGTTTTCGACCGGAAGTTCGTTGGCGAGAGCAAGAAAACCCGCAATTTCACCGTGCACGGAGAATCCGATCATCAGGATCGAACCCAGGTGTAGTTCGGCAAGCCTCTCGAGCTCATCGCGCGAAGTCCTGGACCCTTTTCGCGTGTCCGCAACTTCGACAACCTTGAGATGGCCCAGGCGCTTCTGCAGCCATTTCCAGCTCTCCAGCTGCTGCCCGATCAGAACCTCAGGGTTGGCCTGGGCAAACCCCGATGCGGCCGCGATGACCGATTCGATTTCAGTGCCATCATCAGAAAACAACGCGATAAACGCAGCATCGCATCCCGCCGCATCAGGCAATTCGCTGATATTGGCTTGAAGCTGTTGCTGGTAGTGGTTTGGGTCGAGATTCAGGACGCCGACGGCGATTTTCGTCTGCAGTGCGTCAGCGGCGCCGCGAGTACGGGTGCCCGCCCGCGGTCTGCGATGCCGGGCGGTTGTGGTGTCATTGCTGTCAGGCGTATTGGTCACAAGACATAATTTCCCGCACGAAAACGTGCACCGTACGCGTGTGAATTGTGACATGTTGAGGGCTTAATACAAGCTAAGTTGCTGAATTTTTTTACTTTCTGCTGCACGGTCAACCATCCGACCGCTATCGCGTTAAACCCTTGTAAACCGACCTTCGCGAACAAGGAGAGACGCATGAACTTCGCAAACACCGGGCGCGCAGCATTACTGCTGGTCGCGCTGACTCTAACCGCTTGCGGCGGTGGCTCCAGCACCTCAGCCACGCCCGACCCGGGTCCGCTTGCCGCCTGTGACCCGAATAATCCCGCCACACACGACGAATGTGGCACCGTTCTGATCGGATTGACCGACGCGGACGGCGATTTTCTCAACTACACGGTCGACGTACTCGGACTTACGCTCGAAACCGCGAATGGCAGAACGGTCGAGGTCATGCCGCGCGCCACACGCGTCAATTTCACCGATTATGTCGATGTCACCGAACTCGTCGCTGCAGCCGTCGTTCCACCGGCTACCTATGTATCCGGGACAATCAGCCTGGACTATGGCGATGCCGAAGTCCTGGTTGAGGCAGCTGGCGTTGCCAGGAATGCCGTGGTCACCGACATGGACGACGTCGAACTCGGGCAGACGCAGCTCAAGATTGCACTTTCCAATCGTGATCAGCTGACGGTTACCAAGCGTCGTGCGCACTTGCTGCAACTCGACTTCGACCTTGCTGCATCACATGACGTCAATGTCGTTCCAACGCCGGCACGTGCCGCCTCTGAACAGTTCATCGTCGCTGAAGTGCACCCTGTTGACGAGAAAGACATTCGTGTGCGCGGCCCGCTCGTCGCAGTTAGTGAAGATGAGATGAGCTACACGATTGCCGTGCGGCCGTTCCACGATCGCGTCGGCGACTTCGGTCGCTTCAAAGTCAGCATCACCGACGAGACCGAGTTCGAGGTCGATGGCGAAATGTGGCTCGGCGTCGAAGGCTTGCGAGCACTGAATGCCGCGGGTCAGGGAACGCCAACAGTTGCCAAAGGCACGCTGACAACCTCTGACCGCACGTTTACGGCAGACCTGGTTCTGGCCGGTTCCAGCGTACCCGGTCATGATGCAGACGCTGTCGTCGGCAACATCATCAAGCGCGAAGGCAACTTCCTGACGATTCGTGGCGCCACAATCATTCCACGCGATGCAGCAACTGACCGCCGTGTTCATTTCCACGATGACGTCGTCGTCGAAGTGGGTCCTGACACCAAAGTGTTCAAGGATGGCCATCGGCAATCCGACCTGAGCATCGGTGCATTGTCGATAGGCCAGCGGGTAACGGTTCGCGGCAACCAACCGACACCGTCAACCGATGCTGCCGCACCGCAGATCCTGTTTGATGCAACGCAAGGTGCCGTGCGCATGCACGTCACACACCTGTCCGGTGTCGTCAACATGATCGTCCCTGGCCAGGCTGATATCACACTGCATTCTATCGATCGTCGTCGTGCTGCAGTCTTCGACTTCACAGGCACCGGGCCGTCAGAAGACCTGGATGCTGATCCGGCGAACTACGAAATTCATACCGGAACGCTGACGCTGTCTAATCTCGCTTCAGGTAAGCCCATCGTTGCAAATGGATTCCCCACCGCATTCGGCATGGCACCACCGGACTTCACTGGTCGCTCATTCATCGACTACAGCGATGTCCGAAGCGCACTGGGTGTTGGTTGGGGTAAGGAAGGAACGATTGCACCTTTCCTCAGCTCAGGCAGCGGTGGCCTTGTTCTGGATAACAAGAATGGCGACATTGATCAACGTCATTACATCAAGCAGGGCCCGGTACTCATCGACCTGACTGAGCTCGATTCGAATACGACGATCGTTCCTCGCGAGTCGGGTCGCATGTTGTTCTCGATTAAGTCGCGAGACAGCCTGCGTCTGTATTCCGACTGGGATGACTTTGTTAATGATTTGAATGCCAGCCTCAACGGCGCGACGACCGCCCGCTCGATGCATGCTTACGGACAATATGACGTGGACAGCAACACGTTCACCGCATACAAGCTTGGTATTTTCCTGCTTGAGCCCTGATCGTAGGAGCGGCGCCCCGCATCGCATGATGCGGGGTCTTTTTTTTAGCTCGAACTCTGCAGGTCAGCCAGGTAGGCCTGAACGTCGCTGCGCAGCTGCTCTTCTTCCTTCTCCCAACGCTGCATCGCAGCCTGGATCCGCGGGTCGGCGACGACTGCTGCAAGATGCGGTTGCGAAAAATTCTCGCGCCAACCCAGATTGACAGCGACCGACTGCGTGAAAATAGTCTCGAGCGCGATATCCACAGCCTTCTCTATTTCGCCTCGCATCGCCAGGATGTTGGCATGCGCCATCGGGTACTCGGTTGGGTCATAGCCCCGTGCTTCCCCAATTTCGAGCAGAGAATCGAGGCGTTCGAGAAACTCACCACGCGGCAATGACGTATACCAGGCATCGAGAACCAGTCCTTGCAGCGCGCGGAGTTTTTGCGGCACGGATTCAGCCTCAATGTCGAAAATTCCGGGTGCCTGCTCGTTGAGCCATAGCAGTTCCTCATCGACCGTGCCATTTCGAATGGCATGTCGCAGCAGGTATTGCACGGCGCCACCATACGCGTAGCGTCGATCATCGATGCCATCCTCGATCGCACGACGCGCACTGGCGACGCTACCTTCCTCATCTCCGAGCGCGATCGCCCTCAATAGATCTATCCGGTAAGCAACCTCACTCGTCGGCGCAAGTGTCAGGACCCGGTCCCGAAAATCATCGCCCTGTTCAGTCAGATTGAGCCGGTAAAGAAAAACCGCCAGAATGCCGGGAAGCTCGTGATCTTTGGCGTCGACCTCGAGCGCTTTGAGAAAATTGCGCGTGTAGGCCACTCCATCGCCATCCTGAAGGTCTAATTCACCGAGGTAAGTGTAGCCATTGGGCTGCAACGGCTCGATTTCGAGCGATTTCTCCAGCGCAGCCCTCGCCTCGTCTGGCTGTTTATTGTGCAGAAAGGCTGTGCCGAGCTCGTACAGTATCTGCGGATTGAGCGGATCCCGCTCCAGAGCATCTTCAAGAACGGGAACGACTTTCTCAGTTTGCCGCATCGCACGGTAGGTACGTACGAGCAGAATGCGTGGCTGCAGTTCTTCAGGCCCCTCGGCAACGATCGCTTCGAGCTCCGGTATGGATTCAGACATCGCAGTAATGTCGCCGCTAAGCGCGCTTAGCATCGACGTCGCGACCAGCTGTGTGGCACGGGCGACAGCATTGTCGGGCTGAGCCGCCAGCACCTGGTCGGTCACCGCCATAATTTGGGTAACGGCGTACTGCGTATCGATCAGACCTGTTTCCAACTGGTGGAAATAAACCGCCGCCAGCTCGGTCTTGGCGTCAAAAAAATCAGGATCGATAAGCAATGCGCCCTTTAGCAAATCTTCGGCCGCACGAAGACCGCCAAACGAGAAGGTTTGCCGAGCCTTGCGTGCCTGCATATAGAGGTCATAGGCATCGGGATTGGTCGTTTGCACGCCGGCGAGCTGTCTCTCACCGTCCACGCCAAGCAGGGATGCCGACAATGCGTCACCTACCCTTGTTGCAATCTCGTCCTGGATACCAAAAATATCATCGAGCGTGCGATCGTAGCTCTCGGACCAGACATGAAACCCGTCGCTCGCGCGGATAAGCTGCGCGGTTATGCGGACGCGATCACCCTGGCGCTGCACACTGCCCTCGAGAACGTGCGCAACGCCGAGTGCTGCCGCAATTTCGCGGATGTTGATGTTCTGGCCCTTGAACGCAAAACTCGACGTGCGCGCGGCGACTTTCAGCTCGGGAACCTGGGCAAGCATGTGCAGCAGAGTCTCAGTCAGGCCGTCTGAAAAATATTCGTTGTCCTTGTCGTTCGACATGTTTTCGAATGGCAAGACGGCGACCGATGCATCAATGACTTCGACTTCAGTTGGTACTGCGTCGTCGCCCGTTTGTTGCGCGCTGAAGAGGCCAACAAAGACAATGAGGATGACCACGCCGGTGACCGTAACGTAGTCGAGTTTGCGCACTGTGCCCGTGGCAACCTTGTCGTCGCGAACGACATCTTCCTCACGCTTGATCCCTTCGGGCGTTAGTTCGTAGAACCAGGAAAAAACGACAGCCGGAATGAAACCGAACGCGAAAATCAGGATGACGGCGCGAGCTGCCCATTCCGGAGCGCCCAAAGTCGGCAAAATTGTCGTCAAGACTTCGGTCAGTAGCCAGCCCACCACAAGGTAGGCAGCAGCAACTCGAACGACATTACGACTTTTTAATTCGGCAACCAGGGACATTCAGGCACTCAGGGCTTAATCGTGAAGACAAAGATTACACGATTATTAGATGCACTGAGGGGCCTGAAGGTTTCGCTAGATTAGCGGTATTCGTCGTTTTCTTTGCCCTGTGGCGGAATACACGGCATTTGCGATAGCCGCCGCAGTCGGTCCTTGTGCTGCTTCACCGACGCCGAGGGCCGGTTCATCGCGGCGATCCATGAGGGACACTTCAATATCGGGAATTTCATCGAATCTCAGTATCGGGTAGGTGGCCCAGTCGACGCTGAGTTTGCGTTCATTGCTGAAGTGGATCTGTTCCTTGAGCGTCCAGCTTGACGATTGCACGATGCTGCCTTCGATCTGCGCGCTGGCGCCGTCCGGATTGATGACCAGGCCCGCATCACACACAGCAGACGCGTGTTTCAGCCGGATCGAACCCTCTTCGACGGCCACGCGCATAACCACCCCAACGTAGGCCGAACGATTCTTGAATCTGGCAAAACCGAGGCCCCAACCGTCGCTCGGCGACGGCTTTCGCTCATACCAGCCACTTTGCTCTGCGAGACGTGCCAGCAGTGCGATCGCGCGTTTATCTTCGAGCTGGCGCAATCGATAATCGAGTGGATCCACGTTGGCACGAAGAGCCAGTTCGTCCATGAACGATTCAATAGTGAAGACGTTGGCATATGCGCCGAGCCCGCGCAGCGCCGAAACCCGAATCGGCACATCGGTCAGCAGGTGTTTCGTTACATCCATCGACTCGAACGCATACAGCGGCACGCTGTTTCGGTCGGCACCACCATTGGGTTGTGGAATTGACTGAATCGGTGGCAACGGCAACGGATCTTCCTTGTGTTGCGCGTAGATCATGCTGCCTGCGTTTTTAGAGTCCCTTGGCCGGCTCGAATGCGGGCAGCTCCAGAGGTCGTAATTCCAGTTGCGCACATCACCCTCTGCATCGACATCCGCACTGACTTCCATGTGCATTGCCGACCCGTAGGGCTCCCAGGTCATCTCGTCAATGCGTTCCCACTGCAGCCGCACCGGGCGACCAGGAAAATTCACGGCAATCGCGGCAGCATCGCACGCCGCATCATCGGCACCGTTGTGCCCATAACAACCGGATGCTTCATGATGAATGCAGCGAATGTTTTCGGCATCGAGACCGAGTACATGGGCGATACCCGCGCGCAGCGGATACATACCCTGTGCATGGCTCCATACGGTTAGTCTTGTGCCATCAAGCTGGGCTATCGCTGCGGACGGCGAGATCGAAGCATGCGCCTGGAACGCGCGCTGGTAGGCACCGGTCACCGTGGTCGTCTCGACGGGCTCGGCGGATTCGGGCTGTTGCGATGCCACGGGCTCAGAACGCGACTCGACGGACTGCAACCACTCAGACAGTCGATTCTCGTCCGGCAAATCTGTGACGAATCGCCAGCCGGCTGACTCGCGCAACAGTTTCGCCGCATCGCGTGCCTGTTGTTCCCGCTCAGCGACAACGGCGATGAAGTTGCCATCGCGAATCACCTTCAGGACACCCGGCAACTGCTCAGCAGCCGATGAATCCAGCGCCTTGAGCTCCGCTCTTTCGGTCGGTGGTCGCACTATCCTCGCATGGACCATATTCGGGAGCCGCAAATCCTGGAGGTAGCTTTGGCCACCAAACACCTTGTTTGGTATGTCGATACGATCGTACGATTCGCCCACGATCGTGTAGTCGTCGACGGATTTCAAAGACTGGTCGTCAGCGAAATTCAGCTCGAGTTGCTCATCACCGATCAATTGCCAATAGCTCAGACCCGTCGCACCTGACGCATTGTGAATCTCGCCATCGACAACCTCCAAGGTGCCCATCGCTACATCCAGCTTTGTGGCGGCAGATTCAAGAAGATGCTGGCGTGCGGCCGCAGCCGCGCGTCGAGTGGGAGGGCCTGCCTGTTGCACCGAAATACTGCTAAACGTATAGGACTCGTCGGGCGAGAAATTCGTATCGACGGTGACCAGCGATACCCGCTCGAACGCCACGTCGAGTTCTTCGGCCGCCATTTGTGCCAGCGCGGTCCCTATTCCCTGTCCGAGCTCAGTCTTGCCGAGCATCAACCTGGCGTCGCCTGATGCTTCGACAACGAGGCGGTTGCCAAGAACGGCGGAGCCACCAAGATTGGGGTCACCACCTTTCTGACAGGCCGGAATCGCGAACAGGACAGCAAGCGTACCCGAGGCCTGCAGGAACTCGCGGCGTGTGACACTCATGTCTCATCACCACGCATGCGCCGGGCAGCGCTCGCCACGGCCTTGACCATTCGCGGCTGGGCACCGCAGCGACACAAGTGGCCCGATAGCGCCTGCTTGATCTCATCGTCAGTAGGAGTCGGGCTTTTTTCGAGAAACGCAGCTGCCGTCGTAATGATGCCGCTCGCGCAATAGCCGCACTGCAGTGCCTGCAACTCAATGAACGCGTCTTGCAGAGGATGCGGACTCGACTCCGTTCCCAAACCTTCAAGCGTCGTTACTTCCTTGCCCGCTGCGGATTGCACAGGCAGGACACAGGAACGCAGAGAGGTCCCGTCCAGCAGAACAGCACAAGCGCCGCATTGCGCGAGTCCGCAACCGAACTTGGGCCCGTTGAGCTCGAGGTCGTTGCGCAGGACTTCGAGCAATGGCGTCAGCGGATCGACGTCCACGCTGACGTTTTTGCCATTGAGCTTGAACTCGATTGCCATACCGTATCCCGTTACTTGAGGCCGTCGCTGACGTCCCTGTTTTCGGATTTCAATTTAAGTCCGGACGCTTTGGCCTGTTCGTCCAGCAGTATCGCGAAATCGCAATCCGTGTGACCTGCATCGATCGATTTCTGTACGAGTTCCCGGGTGGCTTGTGCCACCTGCATCGGCACGCCGAGACGCTCCGCCGCGCTCAGTCCGAGGTCCATGTCTTTGCGCAGCAATACGGGGGTGAATGTCGGTGTCCAGTCCAGGTTCACCATGGCCGGCGTCTTGTAGCGTGAGAACATCGATCCCATGACGCTGTTGTTGATGAATTCGAGCAGCGCATGTCGCGATACCCCGCCTTTTTCGGCAAGAACGGCAATCTCAGCCAGTGACTGCGTTACCACGCCAAGCAATACGTTGTGGCAGATCTTGACCATGCGAGCGAGTTCGCCCTCACCCACGTAGGTAACGCCCTCACCCAGCGCCTCAAGGAACTCCCTGGCAAACTCAAATGCGGCCTCCGGCCCTGACGCAACCAGTGTCAGGCGACCTGCCGCGACCACTTTTGCGTTGCCGCTGACCGGCGCCGACAGCATCGTGGCGTCGCGCTGTGAGAACAGGCTGCGAACTTCATTCGACGCTTCTTCGGAGACGCTCGAGCAGTCAATCAGCATACGTGGTGTATTGCGTGTACTTAAGATCCCGTCCTCGCCACTCACGACCTGCAACAGGTCATCCGACCCCGACACCATCGTAAACACGATGTCGCGATCCGCCAGGTCAGCCGGCCTGTCGACGATCGTTGCACCGAGTTCGGCCAGCGGCTCCGCCTTTGCACGCGTGCGGTTGTAGACCGTCACATCGCAGCCCGCCTCGACGAGTCGCCTGACCATTGCGAAGCCCATGCGACCGGTGCCAATCCAGCCAATTGTGTGGTTTGAGTTGATTGCTTCCATACGCCGGTAGCCTTCTAGTACGCTAATGCAAACGATTGCACAAAAGGGGATTATAGGCCGACCATGGATCTGAATTCAATCGATATTGGTCTCGTCGTGTTCGTCCTCGCGGCGATTTCGCTGGGCGGCCTGTTCAAGGGAATGACTGGCCTCGGATTGCCGATGTTCGCGGTGCCGGCACTGGCCGTTGTCACCTCGGTTGAAGAAGCGGTCGTGCTCATGATCATCCCGGGGCTGGGCGCAAACCTATGGATGGTCTACAGCCATCGTCAGTTCGCGTCTTTACTCCGTGAGCATCTGCCTTTTCTGATAAGCGGCTTTCTGGGTGGCATTGCGGGCACATCCTTGTTGCTCGTACTCGATGACCGCTGGCTGAAACTGATTCTCGCCAGTTGGCTGGCGCTTTACTTGCTGCAATACTTCTTCAGGAGTAACTCCCTGAACCTGTTTCGCGGGCGCGGACGATTCGCATATGTTCTGGGTGCTGCTGCCGGTGCGATACAGGGAGCGACTGGAATCTCCGCACAAATTATCGCGCCCTACTACCATGGCCGCTCACTCGTACCGGCGGCCTACGCGTTCCTGGTGACGTCTACGTTCCTGGTCCTTGGCAGCGCACAAACAGCTACTGCGTTTGCGACGGACCTGTTGACTACCGAGCGCTTGCAGCTCGGCCTGCTCGCGTTGCTGCCGGCACTGCTCTTTACCCGCATCGGCATCCGCTTCGCGCAGCGTGTCTCGCAAGAGACCTTCGACCGGGTCCTTCTTTTTACCTTCTGCATGGTGGAAATCAAACTGGTCCTGGACATCCTTCGGACCTAGAAAATGCTAGAACTCAGCACTCCAATCGCTTGATTCAATTAGTGATTTCAGTTTCTGCAAATAAGCCGCTGAGTACGCACCATCGATAGCGCGGTGATCGAAGGAATGCGCCAGGATACCGACCGGCCGTACTCCTACAGAGTCGCCAGCCGCGCTTTCTATAACCACGGCGCGCTTCTTGACGGCATCCATGGACAATATTCCGACCTGTGGCTGGTTGATTATCGGTGCGGTGAACAGGGTTCCATAAGGACCCGGGTTGGACAGGGTGTAGGTGCCCCCCGTCAGATCGTCTACCGTCAATTTCTTCGTCTTGGCGCGTTGCACGAGTTCGTTGAACGCTACAGCCAACGCCGAAACAGACAGCGAGGCGGCGTTTCGCACGACAGGTGCAACCAGGCCCTGGTGATTGAGATCGATGGCGATGGCCAGATTGATCTCGGCATGAAGAACCAGTGATTCATCATCAACGCTGGCATTGATGTTGGGAAATTCGGCCAGTGCCTGGCACACGGCGCGCGCAACAAAAGGCAGATACGTTAACGAGTAACCCTTGTCGGCTTTCCACGCGTCTTTGCGCCCCAGCCGAACTGCGTCAACGGCAGTGAAGTCGGCGTCAATGGCCTGCAGCACGTGTGGCGAGGTCGCCTTGGACCTGACCATGTGCTCTGCCGTGACCTTGCGGAAACGATCAAAGGGAATGCGGCCGCCTTCTGCTGCAGGAGCGGCGCTTGTCGCCGCGACGGGTTTGGCCGCGACGCCATTTTCAATGTGGTCCAGTACATCCTGTCGTGTAACGCGGCCATCACGGCCTGTCCCGGAAATAGCGTCAACACTCAGATCGTACTGCTTGAGCAAGCGCCTGACGGCCGGCGACAGCTTGCCACTGCCGGTCGACTTCGGCGGCAAACCGCCACTTGCGGCTTGTGGGGCGGCTTTGGCTGGAGCCGCCTCGGCTGGTGCTTCTGCGGCGGTTGCGATCTCCTCGCCGTCAATAGCAATTACCGCCAACACGGTACCGACGTCGACCGTTTCACCTTCCGGAACGTTGATGCTGCTCAGCACGCCAGCTTCGGGTGCTTCGATCTCGGTGGCCGCTTTGTCGGTTTCGACATCAAGCAACAAATCACCCTTCTCGACCGTGTCGCCGGCCGCTTTGTACCAGGTCGCAACTGTGCCTTCGAGCACGGTCTCACCCAGTTGTGGCATCAAGACATTCATGTTCGTTCCTTAATCAGCAAGTTTGACAACAGCATCGACGACTTTCGAGGCGCTCGGCAGGACTGCGTCTTCGAGTGCATCGGCCGACGGCAACGGAATGTGTGGTGTGGTGACACGAACGATCGGGCCTTCCAGATCCCAGAATAACTCTTCGGCAACGATGGACGAAATTTCAGCGCCCCATCCGCACAGTCGTGGATTCTCCTCCACCGTAACCAACCTTGCCGTTTTCGACACGGACTCGAAAATGGTCGTCGTATCGAGCGGAACGAGCGATCGCACGTCGATCACTTCGGCCGAAATGCCGTGCTCCGCCTGCAGCGTGTCGGCCGCCTTCATCGCATGGCGCACCATCGCCGCCAACGCTACGATCGTCACGTCACTACCTTCGCGAAGTACGTTCGCTTTACCCAGAGGAACAACGTGTTCTCCCTCGGGAACATCGCCTTTCGTGCCGTACAGGGACTTCTGCTCAAAAAACAGCACGGGATCGGGATCCCGAATCGCGGCGGCCAGCAGCCCTTTGACATCCGCGGGGCTGGACGGCGCAACAACCTTGAGTCCGGGTACCGCCATCGCCCAGTTCTCAACGCTTTGAGAATGCTGTGCACCGAAGCGAGAACCGCCACCGTTAGCCGAGCGAATCACAAGCGGAAACGAACACTGCCCGTCGGTCATGAATCGCGTCTTGGCGATCTGGTTGGCAACGATGTCCCAGCACACCGCGAAGAAGTCTGAAAACATGATCTCGGCAATAGGTCGCAGCCCCGTCATCGCTGCGCCGGCTACGGCACCGATGATGGCCTGCTCGGATATTGGGGTATCGCGAACACGCAGCTCACCAAATTCAGCCTGCAGCCCTTCGGTTGTCTTGAACACTCCACCGGGTGCTGCAATGTCCTCGCCGATAAAAACCACGGACTCGTCGCGACGCATCTCCTGCGCAATAGCGGCTTTGACAGCCTCTCGATAACTCATCTGCGCCATGATGAACTCCCGTCAGCCCAGAGTTCCGTATAGGCACTCCCTAAAGGTGGTGGCCCGCTGTTGCGCGCCGTTTCTTCAGCCGCATCCACGCGTGCCGATTGCTCAGCCTCGACAGCATCAATCGCTGCTGCATCGACGCCTTCATCGAGCAAGCGTTGGCGGTAGGTAATCACCGGATCACGCTTCTTCCAGGCTTCAACCTCCTCGTCAGGTCGATACTTGCCGGGATCTGCGCGTGAATGGCCTCCATGCCGGTAAGTCTGGACTTCAATAAGGCTCGGGCCGCCACCGCTGCGAGCTTTGTCCAACGCTGCAACCGCCACGGCATACATGACATCCGCGTCATTGCCATCAACAAGCACTGGCTCCAAACCGTAGGCACTGGCGCGATCAGCACCGGGGTTCTCTACGGCAGTGACATCGCCAATCGGCGTGTATTCCATGTACAGGTTGTTCTCACACACGTAGACGACCGGCAGATCCCAGATTGCAGCAAAGTTCAGCGCTTCGTGGAACGCACCAATGTTGGTTGTGCCATCACCGAAGAAACACACGGCGACCTGGCCGGATTTACGATATTGCGCGGACCAGGCAGCTCCTGCCGCGATGGGCATATGCGCCCCAATAATGGCGTAAGAACCCATCGCGCCTTTCTCAATGTCCATCAGGTGCATCGAGCCACCCTTGCCGTGTAGCAAGCCACACTCGCGACCCATCAATTCACCGAGAATCCCGGTCATCGAGACGCCACGAACCAGCGTGTGATTGTGGCCACGATAGGTGCAGAACGTGTAGTCATCCTCACGCATCGCCACACCGAAACCAGCAGCAACGGCCTCCTGGCCGAGTGCGAGGTGCGACGTGCCCTTGATCAGGTTCTGCATGAACAGGTCGTACGCGCGTTGCTCCATCATGCGGCAGGCCTGCATCTGTCGATACAATTCAAGGCGCGTATCGGTGTCCGGCGCCTTGGCGTTCTTGACGGCAGCCATGAGCTGCCCGTTGTCGTTACTCAATGGAATATCTCGGATAATTTATCGATTAAATGTGGAGAATCCCTATTTTAGCGATATAATCGCTCAACAGCAAAGTACTATTTCAGGATGGGCAAAACACATGATAAACGCAGCAATCATTGGCCTTGGATGGTGGGGCAAAACACTCGTTGAATCCGTATCCGGCGTCAGCGATGACATTCGATTTGTCGCCGGCACAACCCGGTCCCTGTCGGATGAGGCGAAGGCCTTTGCCAAAGAGCATGACATGGAACTGCGTGCGTCTTTCGAGGACATTATCGCGGACCCGAATATCGACGCTGTTGTCCTGGTTACGCCGAATTCGATACACAGTGCGCAGACCATTGCAGCTGCCAAACAGGGCAAACATGTCTTCTGTGAAAAACCGTTCGCTCTCACGCGTGCCGATGCCGCGGCTGCCGTTGCGGCCGCCGAGAAAGCCGGTGTCACCATCGGTGTTGGCTACAACCGTCGCTTCCACCCGGAAATTACCAAGCTCCGCGACATGATCAACTCGGGCGAACTCGGCACGATTTTGCATTGTGAAGCGACCATGACGTTTCCAAATGGCCTGTTCCTGAAGCCCGATGCCTGGCGCGCCAGCAAAGACGAGACTCCCTGCGGTGGCCTTACGCCGATGGGTGTACACGCTATCGATGGATTCATCGACTTGTGTGGCGAGATCGATCAGGTCTATGCGCAGAGTTTCCGTCGTGTGGTCGAAGTTGACGCGGATGACACGACATCGATCCTCTTTCGTATGAAGGACGGCATGTCCGGCTATCTCTCAACGATGACAGCGACGGGCGGCGGCTTCAATTTCCAGATTTATGGTTCCAAGGGCTTCGTCAAACTCGAAGGCATGACGCACGTCGCGGGCGCACCGTCCGAAGAACGTCGCTTCAAGTTGTTCAGCAATTGCACCTTCAAGCCGATCAAGGGACCCGCCGAGACCTGGGGCGCCGCATCATTTGATGTCGCGCGCGCCGC
>Ga0255052_10000114_pt1 | contig 59175 bp, 51 predicted proteins | sample JV7_2_21_MG_FD_188632 | JGI IMG/M metagenome (GOLD analysis project Ga0255052, IMG submission 188632) | Seawater microbial communities from Jervis Inlet, British Columbia, Canada - JV7_2_21 | ecosystem: Environmental > Aquatic > Marine > Inlet | place: Canada: British Columbia | collected...
TGTAAATCACTATCGAACCTGCACACCAATCTCACGAATCGGACAATGGTAAACTAAGCTGAAACGGGGGAGAAAAAATGGTTCTGGACTACGTCGCATTGGGGATTCTGATCTTTGTCGTTCTGGTGCTTTTCTACGGCATCATCATCATTCACGACATTCCCTACGAGATCGCGGTCAAGCGCAATCATCCGCATCAGGATGTGCTTCATGTTGCCGGCTGGGTCAGCCTGTTCACGCTGCACGCCATCTGGCCCTTCTTATGGATCTGGGCGATGCTGTATCACGAGGATCGCGGCTGGGGCATGGATACGACTGACGGTTCGGGCGATTCTCCGGGTCAGCGTCTCGACGCAATTGAGTCTCGTCTCGCTGAACTCGAATCGGTCAAGGGAGAGTAACGATGGACTTTTTACTCATCCTCACCTACACGGCCATATGCGTCGCAATCTTCAAGATTTTCAATGTGCCGCTTAATAAGTGGACGGTACCGACCGCCGCGTTGGGCGGGGTAATCATCGTCGGCGCATTGATCCTGCTGATGAACTACAACCACCCGTATTCCAACATGGCGCGGGAATTTTTTGTCACGACGCCGATTGTTCCTGCCGTCGGCGGCATCGTCACGAGTGTCGATGTTGAACCGAACCAACTGGTCGAAAAGGGTACTGTTTTATTCCGCATCGACCCCAAGCCTTATGAAGCAATCGTGCGACAGAAACAAGCGCTTTTGGCGGGCAGCACGGACGGTGTAAAAGAACTCGAAGCAGCAGTTGCCGCCGCGCGAGCGCGCGTTGTGGAAGTATCTGCAAATCGCGATCGAACCCAGGGCGTGTTCCAGCGTTACGAATCCATTTTCGCGCGCGGCGCGATTAGCGCAAATGAGCTGGAAACCCGGCGCCAACTGTATCTCGCGGACGAAGCGGCACTGGAGCGCGCGGAGGCGGATCTTGAGCGGGCTCAGATTGCGTTCGAGTCGGCGATCGACGGTGAGAATCCGGACGTTGCGCGGCTGCAGGCAGAACTCGAGGCCGCTCGCTATGATCTGGAGCGCACGGTTGTCAGGGCCCCGACCGGCGGATACGTCACGCAACTGTTGCTCCGTCCCGGCATGATGGCGGTGACACTACCACTGCGACCGGTGATGGTGTTCGTCCACGATGAACAGGCGGCAATGATTGCGGCTTTTCGGCAAAATTCCGCTCTGCGGCTCAGAGCGGGGTATGAAGCCGAGATCGTGTACCCGAGCATTCCCGGGCGCGTCTTCCAGGGTACGGTGACCATGGTCTTGCCGAGCATGGCCGAGGGCCAGTTGTCCACGAGCGGCAATCTCGTCGGCACCGAACGCTTCCAGTCGATAGGCCGCGTCCCGGTGAGAATCGAAGTGCTCGACGACATGTCTGAATTTAACCTGCCAACGGGATCGCGCGCACAGATCGCCGTCTACTCCGACCATTTCCACCACGTCGCGATTATGCGTCGCATCTTGTTGCGTATGTCGAGCTGGCAAAATTACCTGTACCTGGATCACTAATTCGAACCAAGTGGTCAACAATAGGGTTTTCAACGCTCCGGCAATTCGAGTAGTCTTGTCGGTTCGCTCGCTGCCGAAAACAAAAGCGAATAATCGTTTGCAGCGTCAGAGGCCCTCAATGAAAACCAAACATCATCTCGTATTCGTCAATCTGTGCTTGTTGCTGATAATGGTTGGCTGCTCGGACGGTTCGGAACGTCCACAGGCAACCGAACCGAATGTCGGGAGCGACCCGGGTACGCTGGATCGCAGCGTCTTGCCGGTTCCCGATCCGGTGTTTCCAAAGATTACCGAACTGGACGCGCGCAATGCAGAGGCGCCGCCGCCGTTCTCGGTAAAAGCGCCTGAAGGTGCGCCCAACGTAGTCATCGTACTCATCGACGACATCGGTTTCGGGGCCGCATCACAATTTGGTGGCGCCATAAGCACGCCGACATTGGATCGGCTCGCGGCAGATGGCTTGCGCTTTAACCAGTTTCATACTACGGCGCTGTGCTCACCCACCCGCATGGCAATTCTGACCGGCCGCAATCATCACTCCGCCAACGCTGGTTCGGTGATGGAAGTAGCAACTGCATTTCAAGGCAACAGGGGTCAGCGTCCGCTGAGTGTTGCGCCGGTCACTGAAATGCTGCGATTAAACGGCTATAGCACCGCTGCCTTCGGCAAGTATCACGAAACGGCGCCGTGGGAAGTGAGCGTGTCTGGCCCGTTCCACGGCTGGCCAACAAGGTCGGGCTTCGACAAGTTCTATGGCTTCATCGGGGGTGAGACCAATCAGTTCGCGCCAGTTATCCACGACGGCACGGCGCCAGTGCATGTGCCCGTCGACCCCGACTATCACTTCACTACCGATATGACTGATCAGGCAATTACCTGGGCGCGTTCCCAACAGTCGCTCACGCCGGACAAGCCATTTTTCATCTACTTCGCCACCGGCGCTACCCACGCCCCGCACCAGGTGCCGGCGGACTGGGTCAACAAGTACAAAGGCAAGTTTGATGACGGCTGGGATGTGTACAGAGAACAAACGCTCGCACGGCAAATCGAGCTGGGAGTCGTACCGCCGGGCACCAGGCTGGCGTCAAAGCCGGCGGATATCGCGGACTGGGATACCTTGTCTGCCGATGAGCAGCGGCTCTACGCCCGCCAGATGGAGGTCTTTGCGGCCTTTGCAGAACACACCGACTATGAGGTAGGCCGGCTTGTCAATGCCATCGAGGCGATGGGCGAGATGGACAATACTCTGTTCATCTACATTTTCGGCGACAACGGTTCCAGCGCCGAAGGCGGGCTGGCCGGTACTTTCAATGAACTCATTGTGCTGAACGCAATTCCAGATCCGGTCGAGGATCAGCTGCCATACCTGGATGAGTGGGGTGGCCCGAGTTCCTACCCGCATATGCACGCGGGCTGGGCGGTTGCCACCAACACACCGTTCCAGTGGACCAAACAGGTCGCCTCACACTATGGCGGCACCCGCAACCCGCTGGTTGTTCACTGGCCCGACGGCATCGAGTCAAAGGGAGAAATTCGCTCGCAATGGCACCACGTGACTGACATTGCGCCAACCGTAATGGAGGCCGCCGGGCTGCCGTTTCCGACTTCGGTCAGTGGGACAATACAAAAACCCTTTGAAGGCGAGAGCCTGATTTATTCATTCGACGCTGCCGACGCTGCCGATCGACACACGACACAGTACTTCGAAATGTTTGGTAACCGTGCGATCTACCATGACGGCTGGGTGGCTGCCACCAAGCACCGAACGCCGTGGGCAAATGCAGCGGACGGGCCGCTCGATGAGGATAAGTGGGAGCTTTATCACGTTGCGGAAGATTTCAGTCAGTCAAATGATCTGGCCGCCTCAAATCCGGCCAAGCTTGCGGAAATGCAAGACTTGTTCATCGAAGAAGCGATCAAATACGACGTTCTGCCGCTCGATGACCGCACGTTTGAACGATTCAACGCCTCGATTGCAGGCAGGCCTGATCTGATGGGCGACCGCACGTCACTGACAGTGTATCCGGGCATGACTCACATGACGGAGAACGCGTTCATCAATGTGAAGAATCGCTCACACACGATCACCGCCGAGGTCGAGATCCCAGAAGGAGGTGGCGAGGGTGTAATTCTGTCCCAGGGAGGGCGCTTCGCCGGCTGGAGTTTGTACATGAAAGGCGGTAGAGCTTCCTATGTGCATAACTGGGTCGGCAAGGAGCGTTACACCATCACCGCACCGGAACCGCTGGCTCCCGGTAAAGCGACGATCCGATTCGAGTTCGCGTACGCGGGCGGCAATCCTGGTTCTGGCGGAACGGGAACGATCTTCGTTAATGGGGAAAAGGCTGCCGAGGGTCAGATCGACAACACGACGCCGTTCCTCTTTTCTGCTGACGAGACCGCCGATGTTGGCACGGACGGGGCCACGCCGGTGACCGAGGACTATGCGGAGGGCGACAACGCGTTCACCGGCAAGATCGAGAGAGTGACTATCGACCTCACGTAGGCGCACATGATCGCAAATGAATTACCTGCGCTCAGGCCGGGTTTTCTGGTGCTTTCTCGATCGAGGTGCTTTGCCCGTAGCGCCTGCTTAACGGCACGGCACTTATGCCGTGCGCATACACGCTGATCGTGACAGTCAGCACGATGACCGATATGACCTGCTCATGTCCCACGAAACCGATCGCTGCGAGCGCCATTAACAAGTAAAGCACGGATGCGATGCCGCGCGGCCCGAACCAACCGATGAAAGCGACTGTTCGCCAGTCGAGTTTTGAGCCTATCAGTGAGATGGCGACCGGGACCATGCGAATCACCGTGAGGCTTGCCAGCGCATAAATCAATTCCCGCAGCCCCCAGTACTCAGATGCAACCGGAACCATCGCCAGGCCGAAGATCAGGAAAACGACAAGTATCAGTTGTGTCCCTTCTGTCTCACCGAATTCCTGGATCTGGTGCCGAACGTGCTTAGAAGTCGCACCCATGGTCAAACCGAGTCCGGCAACGAAGGCCGCGATGAAGCCGTTGCCTTCGACGGCCTCCGCGAACGCGAAAGCGAGAATTGCGAGCGGCAATGCCGAGAGCCTCTGGAAAGTTTCCTCCATCCAGCCACGGTCCGACATTATTTGAATCAATCTTCCGCCGATCCAGCCGACAGCCAGGCCAACGACAGGCCCGAGGGTTACCTGCTTGATCATAAATCCGAGCCAGCCGCCTTCATGATGGCCCGCTTCTGCACCAAGCAATGCCATACAAAGGAGGATGGGTGGCAACGCTATACCGTCATTCAGGCCGCTCTCGACGCTTATCGACTGACGAATGCGGCCGGGAACTTCCTCGCTCTTGACCACAGCCTGACCCAGCGCCGCGTCAGTTGGAGACAGGATCAGCGCCATCAACACGATGGCCCAGATGCTTGCCGAGCCGAACATCAGTACGCCGAGACCCGTGCCGAAAAGCATGGTGATCGGAAGCCCGATCAGGAGAAGCCGGCTGGGAATTTTGGGTGTCGTGCTGCGCAGGGTACCAAAATCGATCAATGACGCATCGATAAAAAGAACCAGCATCAACGCGAGCTCGGCAACGAGTTGAACTGGTTCCAGTTCGTGACTCACATCAATAAGGCCGAACCCTAGAGCGCTTGCCAGGATACCGATCGTCATGAAGAACATCGGCCCGGTTACCGAATTTCTCTCCGCGAGGCGCGAAAAGAGGCCGAACGCGAAGATCAGGAGCGCGAAAAATATAAGCATGTGATGGTGTTGCATGGTTACGGCCCCCGTGGCTTAATTCTTGTTATCGTTGTAACGCACCGATCGTAGCACTATAAAATCAAAGAGGCCGATCGTGGACAAAAATAATTTCTCCTGGCTGCTGCTGGCGCTTCTCGTATTGCTTTTCGGCGTGCCTATTGCAGATGATCTCACTGTTTCTACCGCTCCCGCGGTCCGTGCCCTGTTGATTTCCTGCCTGCTGATGATCGGCGTCTGGAGCCTGCGTGGCACTAGCCGTGCGTTCACTCTGGGCATCACGTTCGTCATTATCGGCGTCCTGTCAAACATCCTCGCGGCGAGCTTTCCGTCGCAATTGTTCATACTGGCATCGTTCATGTCTTTGTTCGCCTTTCTTCTCCTGGCAATCTCGCACACCTTGAAACAAGTAGCGCTCGAAAATGTCATTAGCGTGAACCGACTGGTCGGCGCAATCTGCGTTTATCTGCTCTTGGGCGTCATCTGGGCTGTTGCTTACAGCGTTCTGGATCTGCTCGTGCCGGGATCGTTTGAGGAGTTCTCAACGATCGCGGGCCAGGGGTGGGACAGTGAGTGGCTTTATTTCAGCTTTGTAACGATGACAACGCTTGGCTACGGGGACATCACACCGGTTTCTGCGACCGCGAAGGCGCTCGCCTACATCCAGGCGGTCTTCGGCCAGCTATACGTCGCGATTCTGGTAGCCGGCCTGGTCAGCGCTTATATCTCAGGTCGTCAGAGTGACAGTAAAGACAGCAATTGATCGTGCACGCAAATATCGCACGGGCGTTAAGCAATAGAGGAGGGTCGTTATGAGACGATGGCAACTCATTATGCTGATCCTGGCAATGAGCATCAGCAGTGCTTTCGCCGAGGAGGCCGACGATGACGCTGACGATGAGGAATCGTCAGCGCGCGTGTGCGTGAATAAACGCCAAATTAACTCGTTTGACGCGATCGATGATCAACATGTTTACATCAAGGCCACAGGCAACAAGCACTTTCTCTTCACGATGCAGCGCCGTTGCTTCGGGCTGCGCAGTGCGCAGGGTATTGGTATCAAAGACACGATGAGCAGCGTGTGCTCCGGTAGTTTCGGTGAAATCGTCTACCGGGACATGGGAAGACGCCTCGAAACGTGTCGCATTGACACTATCGAAAGGGTCGCCAGCAAAGATGACGCGAAAGGCCTGGTCGACGACCGCAAACAACTGAAACGAGAAGAAAAAGACGCAGAACAATAAGAGGAGTGATTTTATGAAAAGATGGCAAGCCTTGGTCCTGCTTTTGATTCTGGTCTTCGGCGCCTCCGCCGCTTTATCTCAAATAAAATTCGAGGAGGCCGACGAGGCTGACGATACTGAATACACAGTGAAAAAAATGTGTGTGAGCGCAGGAAACATCAGGTCACTCAATGCTATCGATGATCAGCATATATATGTCAACGCCTATGGTTCGAATAAGCATTTCCTGTTGACGATGCAACGCAGATGCATGGGCCTGCAAGGTGCAGGCAACATTGCCGTGAAAGATACGACCAGCAGGGTGTGTTCGAACAGTTTCGGCGCCATCACTTACCGCCCGATGGGCAGAGGCGCGGAAACCTGCAACATTGGCACCGTAGAAGCAATCGGTAGCCGGGAGCACGCCTGGGGCCTGGTAGACGAACGCAAACGGGCGAAAGAGAAGGAAAAGTCCGACAAATGATGTTGCTTCCTACCTGCCCAGGTTCGGCCAGGTATCGGAAATCCGGTAGCCCGCAGGCCAGGGATCGTCGGGGTCCAGCATCAGTTGCCTGGTGCCCGTGATCCAGGCCCTGCCCGACACCGACGGGTGTATGGCTGCTTTGTCTCCGACGCTCGTTTCAGCCTCGATTCGGCAAAATATCTGAGAATCGATGATCGAACGCGCGATGAACGTATCTCCAACTTTTACTTTCCCCCTCGCGTACAAACAGGCGATTCTTGCGGAAGCCCCGGTTCCTGTCGGCGAGCGATCGACCTTTCCGGGACGAATGACCACGGCATTTTTGCCGATCGTTTGCCCGTCTTCTTCGAAGAGCGGCTTCGCAAACTGACAAAACGAAAACTGCGTTAGATCCGGATTTGTGGGGTGGGAAAACTCCAGCTGCTCGTTGGCCGCCGCCGTAATCTTTATGCCAGCCTCGGCGATGTCGCGGGCTTCGTTGGGCGTGACCTCGAAACCGACGGCATCGGAATTTACGATGACGAAAGTGTCGCCGCCATACGCTGTATCGACTGTCAGCGTGCCGATGCCTTCAACCTCGATTTGTCGGTCCAACTGGTCGGCAAATGAGGCGACATTGTTTACTTTCACGCGTTCCGCTTTTCCGTCCCGGCACTGTGCGGTGACTTTGACGATGCCGCCTGGTGCCTCCAAAACAATCTCTGTCTCGGGTTCTGTCATGGGGATAATGCCGGTCTCCAGCAAAACAGTCGAAACACAAATACAGTTAGAGCCCGACATCGGTGGCGTGTCTTCGGGCTCCATGATGATAAAACCCATTTGCGCCGCCGGGTCCTTGGCCGGAACGAGCAGGTTGATGTGGCGAAAAACCCCGCCGCGAGGTTCGTTCAACACAAAGTTGCGTAATGTCTGATCCTTATCAATCCAGCTTCGTTGCTCCCATAAGGTATCGCCCGGCGGGGGCTCGACGCCGCCAACAATAACGTCGCCCACCTCACCCTCGGCATGGCAACCGACGATGTCTATTTTCTCTTTACTGCGCATGATGATTTCGCATGACGAGTTCGGCTGCAGCCAGGTCCTCCAGCGCCGTGCCGACCGATTTGAAGAGTGTTATCTCCTCCTGCGATGTGCGTCCCTCGCACTGTCGTCGGGTAAGCTTTTGCAGATCGCCTTCGATATCTTTCTCCTTGATTGCTTCTTCTCGTATTGCCTGCAGAATATCGCCTGCCTCCGACAATGCGCCGCTGACTGTGTCGACGTAAACTCTGGCACGTGTTAGCGCGGCGCTGTCTGTCTCGCGCATGTCGGGTTTGTATGCGCCGACCAGGTCCAGGTGCTGTCCTTTTTGCAACCAATCACCCTTTATTAAGGGTTCCCTGGCCAGCGTCGCGCAGGAAATAATATCAGCGCTGTCGACGGCCGCTTTCAGATCTGTCACAACGCTGGTTTCGAATGAAGCCGGTGAAAGTTTGGTCTCTACATCTTTCGCGGCCTCTTCACGCCTGCCCCAGATCAAAACTCTATCGATGGGTCTCGCTGCCGCATGCGCCGTAATCAGGTACGGAGCGAGGTTTCCCGTGCCGACCATCAACAAGGTATTCGAATCGCCTCGCGAAAGATACGTTGACGCGAGAGCGGACGCCGCCGCAGTCCGGCGTAACGTGAGCTCGGTGCCGTCCATTACGGCAATCGGTTCACCTGTGCCGGCGTCCATCAGGAAGTAACTTGCATGGACGGCCGACAGGTCCCTGGCCGCATTGCCGGGATACACAGTCGCTATTTTGACGCCCAGGTTGCCGCTTGTCTGCCAGCACGGCATGAGAAGCAATGTGCCGTCGGCGTTTCCCGGCACCTCGATCTCCAGGTGCGTCCGGTCAGGTACAGTTGCGCCGGCTTTGAACGCCGCGTCGAGCGCTGCGATGAGCTGATCATAAGGCAAAGCATTAGCGATGCTTTCGGCATCCAGGTTCAGCATATTTTTCTTGGGTTCCGGCTGAGGCGAAATCTTACCCTGCAATTAGCGTTAGACATAGCCCGCGCGCGCTGCGCAAATCTGCACTTGGCTGGGTTATAGTTCAGGAAAACATCGGGGTCTTAAAATGATTTGGCTACTTATCGGTGTGCTGCTGTTCATGCTCGTGCACTTTATTCCGAGCCTGGCTCGGGGGCTCAAGAGCTCTCTGATCGTGCATATCGGCGAGCATCCCTACAAGGGTCTGTTTTCTCTGTTGCTGGTGATATCCGTCGCTTTGATGGTTTTCGGCTGGCGATCGACTACGCCCGAGCTTGTTTACCTGCCGCCGAGCCGGGCAGCGACACTAACAACTATTCTGATGCTGATATCCGTCGTGTTATTCGGCGCCGCCCAATATCCGACGCGGATCAAGAGAGTCGTCCGGCACCCGCAGTTGGCAGGCATGGCCGCATGGTCGTCAGGCCACCTGTTATCCAATGGCGATTCCCGCTCCCTGATCCTGTTCGGTGGGCTGGGGCTGTGGGCCCTGATCGAAATACTGTTGATCAACAGGCGTGAAGGCCCGTGGGTAAAGCCTGATGGCCCGAGCCTGTTCGTCGAAGCCAGGGGTCTTGTTATCAGCGTGGTCATCTTCTTCGTGCTCGTGTACCTGCACCCGTATTTCGCCGGCGTTACGCTGATTCCCGGCTAGCGCACGAACGCTCTACTCGACCGTAACGGATTTCGCCAGATTCCTGGGCTGGTCGATGTCCGTCCCCCTTAACACCGCGACGTGATAAGCGAGCAGCTGAAGCGGCACCGTATAGATAATCGGCGCCTGAAAGTCCTGAATGGCTGCCGGCATGGACATCGTGTGCATGCCGACGCGATCTCCGAACTGCACCCTGGGATCCGCGAACACGAAGAGCTGGCCGCCCCTGGCGCGAACTTCCTGAAGGTTGCTCTTTAGTTTCTCGAGCAGGTCGTCATCCGGTGCCACGGCAACGACCGGCATGTCATCATCGACAAGTGCAAGCGGTCCATGTTTTAGCTCCCCTGCCGCATACGCCTCCGCATGAATGTAGGAAATCTCCTTGAGCTTCAGCGCCCCCTCCATCGCCACCGGGTTTTGTACACCGCGCCCGACGAAAAGTGCATGATGCTTGTCTGCAAAGTGCTCGGCCAGTGACTCGATAGCGCTATCAAGCGTCAATACCTGCTCGATCAGCGACGGAATTTCGGCGAGTTGCGCAACGAGAATGCGTTCCTGTTTATCCTCGAGGCCGTTTCTCCTCCCGAGCGCGATAGTCAGCAGAGACAGCGCAGCAAGTTGTGTCGTAAACGCTTTCGTCGACGCCACGCCGATCTCCTGCCCCGCATGTGTCATCATCACGAGTCCCGACTCGCGAACCATCGAGCTCTCCGGCACATTGCAAATCGTCAACGTTGCGACATATCCCATTTCTTTCGCAAGACGCAGCGCCGCGAGCGTATCTGCTGTCTCACCCGATTGGCTTATCGTAATAAAGAGCGTGCCCTCGGGAACTACCGGCGAGCGATAACGGTACTCGCTTGCGATTTCTACCGTACACGGCAGCTTGCAGAGCTGTTCGATCCAGTAGCGCGCGATTAGCCCGGCATGGTAGCTCGTACCACAGGCAACGATGTGCACACCCCGGGTCTTATCCAGCGCTTTATCGGCGCCCGGACCGAAAGCAGCGTCAAGCACTTTTCCGTTCGCGATGCGTTCGTCGAGTGTTCGTGAAACGGCCGCTGCCTGTTCGTGAATTTCCTTTTGCATGTAATGCTGGAATTTGCCGCGCTCAGCGGCGTCGGCCGACAGCTCGCTCTCTTTGATCGGCCGCTTCACTTCGACACCGTCCCGATCGGTAACGGTTACGTCTTCCCGCCGAACGACTGCTACGTCCCCCTCTTCGAGAAACATGAACTTCCTTGTTACCGGTAACAGCGCAGCGACATCAGATGCGACGAAGTTTTCGCCAACTCCCAAGCCGACCACGACAGGGCAACCGGCTCGTGCCAGGACTAGCGTATGCGGATCACTGGCGTTCATTACTGCGAGCGCGTATGCACCTTCGAGCTCGGAAACGGTTGCGCGCACCGCGTCAGGAAATTCCTTGCCGTCATTCAGATGAAATTGGACGCGATGCGCGACGACTTCGGTATCGGTCTCGGATTCGAATTCGAAATCGTGCTTCTTCAGTTCCTCGCGAAGTTCCTCATGGTTTTCGACGATGCCATTGTGCACCAGCGCGATCGTCTGACCTGACATATGCGGATGGGCGTTACTTTCACTCGGAGCGCCGTGAGTCGCCCAGCGCGTGTGTGAGATGCCTGTTACGCCGCGAAGCGGCTCTTTGTCCAAAGCCTGCTGCAGTTCCTGAACCTTGCCGAGCCGGCGAACCCGGCTAATTGCGTTACCGTCCAGGACTGCGATACCCGCCGAGTCGTAGCCCCGATATTCGAGACGGCGCAGGCCTTCCATCAGTATCGGAACGACATCTCTTTCGGCGACGGCGCCGACGATTCCACACATGAATGAGGTCTCCCTGAATCTGCTCTTGGCTTAATGCGATTGTCGCAACGCGCGGTCGGCCAGAGTGCATCAATTCGCGGAATTCGGCAAGAGCGGCCTCCAGCGACCTTCCGGTGCCGTTAACTTATTGATAAATAAAACCTTTCAGCCTTTCTTTTTTGGCCGCTTCCAGCCGGGAACGGTCGCCTGCTTGGCACGCTCGACGGTGAGTTGGTCGGCCGGCGCCGACTTCGAGATGGTCGAGCCCGCGCCGATGGTTGCCCCGGCCCCGACATCAACGGGCGCAACAAGCTCCACACCGGAGCCGATGAATGCGTTGTCACCGATTGTCGTACGATGTTTGTCGGCTCCATCGTAATTACAAGTAATTGTGCCGGCGCCGACGTTTACGTCTTTGCCAATATCCGTATCACCGATGTATGTCAGGTGATTGACCTTGCTGCCCTTCGCTATCGTGCTCTTTTTGACTTCAACAAAATTACCCACTTTCACATCGTCCGCCAGCTCCGCCCCGGGCCTGAGGCGGGCGAATGGCCCGATCTCGCAATCTGCCCCGGTGCTCGCGCCGTCTATGTGACTGTTAGGGTGCACAACCGTGCCTGAACCAATCTGACTGTCCCGGACAAGATTGTTTGATTCGATTCGGACGTTATCGCCGAGTGAAACGTCGCCCTCAAAAACTGCGTTGACATCGATAAAAACGTCCTCGCCGCAACTCAAGTTTCCGCGAATATCTACGCGGGCGGGATCCGCAAAGCCGACTCCTTCTGCCATCAGTTCCTCTACGAGTCTCGCCTGTAACGCGCGCTCTGCTTCCGCCAACTGTTTTTTGTCGTTGATACCCATTACCTCCACCCAACTATCCGCTTTAACGCCGTGTACCACGCAACCATCATCCGCCGCTAACGCAATAACGTCGGTCAGATAATACTCCCCCTGACTGTTGTCGTTGTTCAAGCGACCGAGCCAGCCTTTGAGCCTTCCCGCCGGACAAACCATGACACCTGTATTGATTTCAGTGATCGCCCGCTCGGTATCACTCGCGTCTTTTTCCTCGACGTTTCGTACTACCCGATGGCCGTCACGAATGATGCGGCCATACCCGAATGGCTCATCCGTATCGACCGTAAGCACGGCACAATCATCTTCACCGCAGATATCCAGCATTCCCGTCAATGTTTCCGGGCGAAGAAGCGGCACGTCTCCGTAAAGAATCAACGCCATATTACCGTCCGGCGTATCCGGCATTGCCTGTTGCAGGGCATGGCCGGTACCGAGTTGTTCCGCCTGCAATGCCCAGCGAAGATCTTGCCCTTCGAGCGCTGCCGGTACTGCATCCCCGCCGTGACCGTAGACTACACAGATGTCTTCGGCGCCGACCCTCAGGGAGGTATCCACAACGTGCTGCAGCAGGGGTCTGTCGGCCAGCGGCTGCAAAACTTTTGGCAACGACGAGTGCATGCGCTTTCCCTGGCCTGCCGCGAGAACTATGATGCTAACGACCAAATGGCCCTCCCGTCGTTTTCAGCATCAGGAGTTTTGATTTGAAGTTGGCTGCAAGAACTGTCTCATTGGCGCTCTGCCTTCTGGCGGTTTGCAGTATACCGGCATTCGCGGGTAGCAACGGCACTGGCGGTATCAATGCTCCCGAACACCGGGATAAGCCAACTCTGATCCTGGTATCCTTCGACGGCTTTCGCTGGGACTACCAGGATCTGTACGAGACTCCGGCTCTGGACCGCCTGGCTGCGCGTGGCGTAAGGGCCGAATCTTTGCAGCCGGTATACCCGACGCTGACCTTTCCCAATCATTACAGCATAGCGACCGGGCTTTACCCCGCTAACCACGGGATCGTCGCCAACGATTTTCCGGATAGCAAAAGTGGTGACTGGTACTTATACAAGCAACCCGAAATCGTCGGACAGAGCCATTGGTATGGTGGTGAGCCGATCTGGGTCGCGGCCGAGAGAAACGGCATGGTAGCCGCATCATTCTTTTTTATCGGTACAGAGTCCGACATCGGGGGAATCAGGCCGACCTACTGGAAGCAATTCAATGACAACATTTCCGGAGGGCGACGAGTTTCTCAGGTGCTGGAGTGGCTGGCGATGCCGGTTGACACCAGACCGCATCTCATCACGCTCTACTTCGAGCACGTCGATGTTGATACCCATGCATACGGTATCGGATCCACGGAAAGCATCGGAGCGATTAAAAGAGTTGATCGATATCTGGGCAGATTGATGGATGGTATCGATGAGCTGCCATACGCTGAGGAAGTCTACCTGGTTGTGGTGTCCGACCATGGGCAGTCCGGATTCGACCGGAGTGCGGAAATTCTTGCCCTGAGTAAATTCCTGGATCTCGACGGCATTTCAATTGTCGGAGACAGCACCTATGCATTCCTCTATTTCGACGAAAAGGATCCGGCTCGCGCGACACAGATGCGTGACGAGATCAATCGCGTATGGCGTCATGGGCGCGCCTGGCTACCCGAAGATGCGCCGGCGAGCTGGCACATCAACGGAGAATCCGGTTTCCCCGATCTGATCGTTCAGCCTGACCCGCATTTCGCGGTAACTCGCGGCCAGGACAAGGACTTCTATTTGCTGCGAGGTAATCATGGTTGGGAGCCGTCCTTCGAGGACATGCACGGGATTTTTCTGGCGGCGGGATCGCGGCTGCCAGAGGGCCAGACAATAGGCTCCATCAGCAACCTCGACGTCTACCCATTGATGATGGAAATTCTGGGGATTCCTCTGACAAGCCCGATAGACGGAGACCCGGACAGGCTCACGCGCCTGCTGATGCCACGATAATCGTGGGGATCGCCGATCAGGACGGCCGGCTTTCGGCCTAACGCCCGCCTTTGAGTTTTTGCGCTGCGCGGTAACGGGCGCGCGCTTCGGCGAGTTCCAGCTGAGCACGGGCAAGGTCCGTCTCCTCGGATGCGCCATGCAATGCTTCCTCGGCTTCCTGTTGCGCTGCTAACGCGGCCGCTTCGTCGAGTTGTTCGCCGCGAAGGGCAGTATCAGCAAGAACGGTTACGAGGTGCGGCTGAATCTCGAGCATGCCGCCCGTGATGTAGAAGAAGTGCTCTTTGCCTTCCGGGTCTTCGACTCGAACCTCTCCGGGTTTCAATGCAGTGAGCAATGGCGCATGACGTGGCGCTATACCGACCTCGCCCATGCGCGCCGGCGCATAGACCATCGCGGCGTCACCCGAGTAGATTTCGCCTTCCGCTGAAACGATGTCGACTTGAATCGTGGCCATTGAATATTCCCTCGTGACTATTGCAAGGTCTTGGCTTGCTCGACAGCTTCGTCTATCGAGCCGACCATGTAAAACGCTTGTTCGGGGAGGTGATCGTAGTCGCCGTTCACGATTCCGTTAAAGCCGCGAATGGTTTCCGTAAGCGCAACATATTTGCCATCGGTACCGGTGAACGTTTCCGCTACGAAGAAAGGCTGTGACAAGAAGCGCTGAACTTTACGTGCGCGGGTCACTGTCTGTTTGTCGTCTTCCGACAGCTCGTCCATGCCGAGAATTGCGATGATGTCCTGCAATTCCTTGTAGCGCTGAAGTACTGCCTGCACGCCACGCGCACAGTCGTAGTGTTCCTGGCCGATGAGGTTCGGATCGAGGATGCGGCTGGTCGAGTCCAGCGGATCGACGGCTGGATAAATGCCGAGTTCGGAAATCTGGCGTGACAGGACCAGTGTCGCGTCGAGGTGAGCGAAGGTCGTCGCCGGCGATGGATCGGTAAGATCATCGGCCGGGACGTAGATCGCCTGAAATGATGTGATCGATCCGGTCTTGGTCGAGGTAATGCGCTCCTGAAGGACGCCCATTTCCTCCGCGAGCGTCGGCTGATAACCCACGGCTGACGGCATGCGGCCAAGCAGTGCCGATACTTCTGTTCCCGCCAGCGTGTAGCGGTAAATGTTGTCGATGAACATAAGCACGTCGCGGCCTTCATCGCGGAATGCTTCGGCCATCGTCAGGCCGGTCAGGCCCACGCGCAGGCGGTTGCCCGGCGGCTCGTTCATCTGGCCATAGACGAGCGAGACCTGCGGGAGAACGCCGGATTCCTTCATCTCGTGATAGAAGTCATTACCTTCACGGGTACGTTCGCCAACACCCGCGAATACCGAGTAGCCGGAATGCTCTGCCGCGATATTACGGATGAGCTCCATGAGCGCGACCGTCTTGCCGACACCGGCGCCACCGAACAACCCGATCTTGCCGCCTTTCGCGATCGGCATAATGAGATCGACGACCTTGATGCCGGTCTCGAGCAACTCCGTGGCCGCAGCCTGCTCTTCGTAGCTCGGGGCCTTGCGGTGAATCGGCAGATGCGTTTCAGCGCCAATCTCCCCGGCCATGTCGATCGGCTTACCGAGCACGTCCATGATGCGACCGAGTGTCTTTTCCCCGACCGGCACGGTGATCGGCCCTCCGGTACTACTGACGCCCATGCCACGTTTCAGGCCTTCACTCGAGCCCATCGCAATCGTACGAACAACGCCATCCCCTAATTGCTGCTGAACCTCGAGCGTCAAATCGACCTCATCGATAAGCAACGCGTCATAAACTTTGGGAATGGCATCGCTCGGGAATACAACGTCCACGACGGCACCAATTATCTGCACGGTTGTTCCTGTGCTCATATCCTAGATCCTCAACCTGACACGGCGGCTGCGCCACCGACAATTTCTGAAATTTCCTGTGTGATCGCGGCCTGGCGCGCCTTGTTATAGGCAAGTTGCAGCCCGTCGATAATGTCTCCGGCGTTATCTGTAGCCGACTTCATCGCCACCATTTTCGCTGCCATCTCACAGGCAAAATTTTCCACGGCGCCTCTGTATACCTGCGATTCGATGTAACGCATCAACACGTCATCGAGTAAGTCGACGGCATCCGGTTCGTAGATGTAGTCCCAATGTTCCTGCAAGGTCTCTTCACCGAGATCGATCTCGCTAACCGGCAACAGCGTCTTGACCTCGGGTACCTGGCTCATCGTACTGACGAACTCGTTGTGCACGAGAAACAGGCGATCGATCTGGCCCTCGCTGTAAGAGTCGAGCATAATCTTGATGCTGCCAATCAGGTCGTTCACGCTGGGTTTGTCGCCAAGATGCGTCGCGGTACCAACAACATTGCCGCCGAGACGCCTAAAGAACAAAACTGCTTTCTGACCGACCAGAGCGAGATCGACCTCTACATTTTCCGTCTGCCACTGCGAAAGCTCGCCGATAACGGTCTTGAACATGTTGACGTTCAGGCCTCCACAAAGCCCGCGGTCCGTGGATATGACGATATAACCGACGCGTTTGACTTCACGCTGCACGAGAAACGGGTGCTTGTAGTCCGGATTCGCGTGGGCAAGGTGGCCAACGACACGACGAATACGCTCCGCATACGGTCGTGATGCCTCCATCTGAATCTGCGCTTTGCGGATCTTGCTGGCTGCAACCATCTCCATGGCTTTGGTGATCTTCTGCATGTTTTTCACGCTTCGGATCTTCGTGCGAATTTCTTTTTCGCTTGGCAAGTCGTTTTTCCTTACGTCGCAGTCGCGGCTAAAGCCGCTCCTACGGTGTGTTGTCGTTCTACCTAATTAATAGGCGCCTTTCTCCGAGAATCCGGCCATGACGTCCTGAAGCTCGCCCACGATCTTCTCGTCGTAGTCACCGGACGCGTTTATCTTGTCGAGCAGGTCGCTGTGGTTAGCCCGCGCATAATCGTGCAGTGCCGTTTCATAACCGCCGACCTTCGCGACATCAACTTCATCGAGAAAACCCTCGTTCACGGCGTAAAGCGACAGGGCCATTTCCGCAACGGACAGCGGCGAATATTGCTTTTGCTTCATGAGTTCCATGACGCGCTCGCCTCGCTCGAGCTGCTTGCGTGTCGCCTCATCGAGGTCGGACGCGAACTGCGCGAATGCAGCGAGTTCGCGATACTGGGCAAGTGCCAGGCGAACGCCGCCGCCGAGCTTCTTGATGATTTTCGTCTGTGCGGCGCCGCCGACACGCGATACCGAAAGGCCGGCATTTATCGCAGGGCGGAAACCCGCATTGAACAGGTCGGTTTCGAGGAATATCTGCCCGTCCGTGATCGAGATCACATTAGTCGGTACGAATGCCGATACGTCGCCGGCCTGGGTCTCAATTATTGGCAGCGCCGTTAGAGAGCCCGTCTTGCCTTTGATCTTGCCGCCCGAAATATTTTCGATGTGCTCGGCGTTGACCCGCGATGCTCGCTCGAGCAGGCGTGAGTGAAGGTAGAAAACATCACCAGGATAAGCTTCGCGGCCTGGCGGGCGGCGAAGCAGCAGCGAAATCTGACGATACGCCCAGGCCTGCTTGGTCAGATCGTCAAAAATGATTAGCGCATCCTCACCATTATCCAGAAAGTACTCGCCCATCGAGGTTCCCGAGTACGGCGAAATGTATTGCATGGCCGGGGAGTCCGCCGCCGGCGCCGCGACAACAATTGTGTGCTCCATGGCGCCTTCTTCCTCGAGCTTGCGCACAACGCTGGCGATCGACGAGGCTTTCTGGCCGATGGCGACATAAATACATTTAATGCCGGTGCCACGCTGATTGATGATGGTATCGATCGCAACTGCAGTCTTGCCGGTTTGTCTGTCACCAATGATCAGCTCTCGCTGGCCGCGGCCAATCGGCACCATCGAATCGATCGACTTCAGCCCCGTCTGTACCGGTTGACTGACGGACTGTCTTTCGATAACGCCTGGCGCAACCTTTTCGATCGGAGAAAACTGATCCGTCTCGATCGGCCCCTTGCCATCAATCGGATTACCGAGCGAGTCCACAACCCGGCCCAACAGCGCTTTACCTACGGGGACTTCCAGAATACGCCCGGTCGTCTTTACTGTGTCGCCTTCGGAGATGTGCTTGTAATCGCCGAGCACCACAGCGCCCACTGAATCCTGCTCGAGATTCAGCGCCAGCCCGAACGTGTTCTCGGGAAACTCCAGCATTTCACCGTAGCGCGCATCGGCCAGTCCATGAATGCGCACGATGCCGTCAGTTACACCGATGATCGTGCCGACATCACGCGCTTCGGCCGATGCTTCGAAATTCTCGATGCGCTCTTTAATCAGTTGGCTGATTTCAGAAGCTTTGAGTGCCATTTTGTTTTCCTCTTCAAGAGATCAGCGCGTTCGACAGGCCCTCGAGCCTCGATCGCAGTGATCCGTCAATGACTACGTCGCCGGCGCTGATGACTGCGCCGCCAATCAGATTCTTGTCAATCTCTGTTGCCAGATTCACTTCCCGGCCAAGCCGCTCATTGAGTGCCTTCGCAATCGTTTTCTGTTGTGCCGCACTCAATGGCGCGGCAGACTTGACCGTGACATCCAGCGTATTCTCGACCTCCGCTTTAAGCGCTTCGAAGTGTCCGGCGATCTCCTGAAATACGGACACCCGCCCGTTTTCTATCAGGAGCTTCAGGAAATTCGTCCCCTGCTCGTTGCCGCCAGCCAGCACTGATGTTTTTCCCGCCGTTGATTTGAACAACTCCGTCAGGAAGGAGAGCCTGTCTTCGTCCGTCAGGGTCGGGGTAGCGAGAAACCTGGCTGCCTGGCCGTCGCTGAGCAGTTCCCTGGCCGCACCCAACGCCTTTGACCACTTGGCGAGCGCCTTCGACTCGCTCGCGATTTCGAAAACGGCCTGCGCGTAGGGTCTTGCAATGGTGTGATTGTCTGCCATCGTCGTCTAAGTCCTAGAGCTCCGCCGCCAGCTTGCTCAGAATGTCCTCGTGAGCTTTTTTATCGATCTCCCGCTGCAGGATTTTTTCAGCGCTCGCGACTGCGATAGCCGATACCTCGCCACGCAATTCTTCGCGTGCCCGATTGACCTCCTGCTCGACCTCGGCAGTAGCTGCAGCGAGCTGCCTCTCGCGCTCTTTGACGCCGTCGGCTTTGCCTTCGGCGACAATTTCGTTAGCCCAGGTGCGTGCCTGGTCCAGAATGGTCGTCGCCTGCTTGCGCGCATCGTCGACGATGTCATCAGCTTCAGCTTTGGCCTTGTCCAGGCTCTGCTCGCCAAGTTCCGCGGCAGCAAGTCCGTCGGCGATCTGCGTCTGACGCTCTTCGATCGCGTTCATGATCGGCGGCCAGATGAACTTCATGCAGAACCAGACGAACACGAGCATCGCGACTGACTGACCGATAAGGGTCATATTTATATCCAAGATTCTCTCCCTTGGGTCGCTATCGCGGCTAAGGCCGCTCCTACGATACCTGGTTAACCGCCCACTGCTTGCAGCTGGCCGATGAACGGGTTGGCGAACGCGAAGTAGAGTGCGATACCGACGCCAATCATGGCCACCGCGTCGAGCAGCGCCACGACGATGAACATCTTGGTCTGCAGCATCGGTGCCAGCTCAGGCTGCCTTGCGGCACCCTCCAGGAAGCGGCCACCAAGAAGGCCCATGCCGATACCCACGCCCAGCGCACCAAGGCCGATCAGTAGCGCTACGGCGAGTGCGGTGTAAGCAATTACAGTTTCCATCAGTTTCTCCAGTTAAGGATGTAGTCCAACAATTAGGATCTTGCGATGCAAGACTCAATGTTCCTGCGATGCAAGACTCAAATAAACAATCGTCAGCATCATGAAAATAAATGCCTGAAGCGTCACGATTAGCACGTGAAACACCGCCCAACCGAAATGTAGCGGCAACTGCCAGATGCCGAGCAGCGCTATCAGGATGAAAATGAGTTCTCCGGCAAACATGTTGCCGAACAGCCGAAGCGACAAAGAGATCGGCTTGGCCAGTAATGCGACCGACTCGAGAATGAAATTAAAAGCGATAATGACAGGCGCGGCGATAAGCCCGAGCCCCTTTGTTGGCGGGGCGATCGGGTGAAGCGTCAGCTCACCGATGAAGCCGCCAATGCCCTTGAATTTGATGGTGTAAAAGATGATCAGGACGAAAACGGAAATCGACATACCAAACGTAATGTTGACGTCCGTCGTCGGCACAACTTTGAGATAAGGAACACCAACTCCCGTGGCAATCATCGGCAACCAATCGACTGGAATCAGGTCCATGAGGTTCATGAGGAACACCCAGACGAAAAGAGTCAGTGCGAGAGGTGCGATCACCCGGCTCTTGCCGTGGAAGGTGTCCTTGACGCTCGAGTCGATGAAATCGATGATGATCTCGACGAAGGCCAGCAGTTTGCCCGGCTTGCCGGCCGAAGCGTTTCTTGCGGCGCTGCCGAAAAGCCATATAAAGATGAGTCCGAGAAAAACCGAGAAAAACATGGAGTCGACGTTGATCGCCATCGGGTTGCCGGCACAGTGGTTCCACACCCACTCGCCATCCACTTTGCAGACCTGCAGGTTTTGCAGATGGTGTGCGATGTAGTCGCTGGACGACTGTGGGCCGTGTCCGCCTTCACTCGCCATTTTGTGTTCTCTCTTCCACCTGGTCTTCTTTGTCCCGCATCAGAAAGCCTGCCAAAGTCATCAGCTGCGCGCCGATGAAACCCGCGAACAGCGGCCAGGCTGCCAGCGGCCGCACCAGCACAAAAACGGTGCCGAACATCAGCACGGTCAGCGCCAGCTTTCCGAGTTCCCCAATGTATGCTGCCCGCACCAAGGCACCCGGCCCCGGGTCGCGGCGTGGCGCTACGAGTCGCAGCGCCAGAAAGGCGTTCGGAACCACACAGATCAGCCCGCCCAGCATCGCCGAATAGGCCGGCACGTGTCCGCCGGCGCCCCAAAACAACATGGCAAGAACCACGCTCAGGCCCAATTGTGCCAGCAGGACTTTCGAGATGAGACTCACCTTGCCTCCGGCACTAAAAACGCCACGTCCATCGGCTAACCGGCGGTTGGTGGCGTCATGAAAACGATCTTTCCAGGCGGGCCTGTGTTTAGCCCGCGCATTATAGTGTTGCCATTGGTGCAAGGCAATAAAACCAGACATTCTGAACACCTGCTTCCTGCAGAACTTCAATAAGGCCTGGCCCTGCTTTTTCAACGTTGTACCGGCAAATTCTGACCCCCATTGGCAATTACTTGGCGCCCGGGGACAAAATTACGCCGAAGGCGTTGCCTAAGCCGACTCCGGCCTGATATTCGCGTTCAGGCGAAATAGATTATCAGGATCGTACTGTGCCTTGATCTTGGCCAGCCGTGGGTAGTTACTGCCATAATTTCCCCAGGTCTTTTTCTCGGTGTCATCATTGAGATTGGTGTAGAAACCCGCCATATGCGGTTCCATAGCCGCATGAAACTTCCTCACGGCAGCGATCATCTGATCGTTCTTTGCCTCATCGGCCCATACTGCGTTAGTGCCGAGATTGCTGTGCACCTTTCGGTGCAGAAACGCCGTAGCATCAGGCGCTATCCTTGCGGTCTGCCCGCCCAAATGTTGAAACCAGAATGCCGGAAGGACTTCGCCCTCGTAATTTCCGACCATGTCATCGATCGCACTCGGCGTTATCTCCGGCAGATAGCCTGACTTCAGGTAATTCAACGTACCATGCCCCATGTTTACGTCGTCTGCCGTTTGCACCTTTTGATATGGCATCGGGCCGACATCATCAGACAGCGGCTTACCGAAAGCGCGGAGCGGCGCGAAGACTTGCTCCGCTTTCTTGTGGTCGCCGGCGTAAACAACTTCAACGGCAATCATTTTCGCACCTTCAGGCGTGACGAACGCCACCGGCTCGACATTTGCCTCATCCGGCAGCGTATCCGTGTACTCGGCAAAGAAAAGCAACAGGTCTTTGGCCTGATCGAACGGGTATAGGATCTTGCCGCTATATACGACCGGGTCGAACGGATGCAGTTGATATTCAAATGCCGTGACTACACCGAAGTTTCCGCCGCCGCCGCGAATCGCCCAGTACAATTCCTGATTCTCGTCAGCGCTTACATGCCGTAATTCTCCGTCTGCGGTGACGATATCTGCCGCAAGCACGCTATCGATGGCAAGTCCGTATTTGCGATCGATTCGACCCAAGCCTCCACCCAACGTGAATCCGCCAACGCCGGTATGCGAAACAATCCCTGTCGTTACGGCGAGATTGTGTGCAAATGTTGCAGTATCTACGTGCCCCAGGAGAGCTCCGCCGCCGACAGTGGCTGTTTTATCATCGCCATTGACGTCGACCGCGTGCATCGATGACAGATCGATCATCAACCCACTCTCGCAAACCGACTTGCCCGGAAAGCTGTGCCCACCGCCTTTGACCGCTACGAGCAAACTTCTTTCGCTCGCAAATGTCACCGCGTTCTGTACGTCCGCCGCGTTGGTGCATACGGCGATCAGCGCCGGATGCTTGTCGATCATGCCGTTCCATACGGTGCGCGCCGTATCGTATCCGTCATCCCCGGAAAGCAGCAACATGCCATTAAGGCTGTCGCTCAATTCCTGAACCGCAGCCCTTTCGAGCATCAATTCCTCACCGGACAAGCCCGCGGCTTGAATCGCATTGGACACTTTCGTTCCACATGCCGGAAAAGCCGCTGTAGCCGCGGCGGCAACAGTAGCCTTACAGAAAGTACGCCTTCTCATGATTTCTCCCCCCTGACTACGAATCGGGGGCGGATTCTACGGAGTCCGCCCCCGTTTATTTGATATGTTTCAGAATGCCGTCGAGCTCGTCGAGGCTGTTGTACTGAATGACAAGCTTGCCGGAGCCTTTTTGCGAATGGTCGATTCGGACTTTTGCGCCGATTTTGCCGGTAATCTCGATTTCGAGCCTTCGAATGTCGGCGTTGCCGCCCCCGTCCGCTTTTTTCGATAGCTTGTTTGCCTTGTCCGACAACAGGCGCCTGACAAGCCGCTCGGTGTCACGAACCGACAATTGATTTTTGATGACCTGCCGCGCCGCTTCAAGCTGCTCTGACGTACCGCTGATCGCCAGCAGCGCCCGGGCGTGTCCCATCTCGATTTGTCGCGACTCTAGCATCGCCATTACGCGATTGGACAGATCCAGAAGCCGTAACAGGTTGCTGACCGATACCCGTGATCGACCTACCGCATCGGCGGCTTCCTGGTGTGTCAGTCTGAATTCCTTGATGAGGCGGTCCAGCGCCCGCGCTTCCTCGAGCGGATTCAGGTTCTCCCGCTGAATGTTCTCGATAAGCGCCATCGCGATCGCCGCGTCATCGGGAACGATGCGCACGACCGTGGGGATATCCGACAGGCCGGCCATTTGAGCCGCTCGCCAGCGGCGCTCGCCAGCTACTATTTCATATCGCTGCGTGTCGCCATTTGTTTTTTTGAGCGGCCGGGCGACGATGGGTTGTACGACGCCCTGGGCCTTTATCGAACTTGCGAGATCTTCCAGCGTGTCCTGCCGCATGTCGACGCGCGGCTGATACTGGCCCTTTTGCAGATGCTCCAGCGGGATATTCCTGAGAGTGTCTTCATCGTCGCCCGTAACGGAAGCGGTATCCGCGACCGGTTTGCTCAGCAGCGCCTCCAGCCCCCGGCCCAGTCGTTTTTTCTTAGCTGTCATCTATGCGTTTCTTTAGGGAAAGACTCCGGATCCGGCCCGGTCGAGTCCACCGCCATCCCTGCAAGTGTAGCCAATCGTGGTCGAGCATGCGTCATTGTCTCGCGCTCGTCCTCGCGCCGCAGTACTTCGCCGGCCAGCGCAAGATATGCCAGCGCACCTCGCGATAATTTGTCGTGATATAACACCGGTCGGCCGAAACTAGGTGCTTCGGCAAGGCGTACATTTCTCGGTATGACCGTCCTGAATACCTTGTCGTCAAAATGGGCAATGAGCTGTGCCGACACTTCGTTCGACAGGTTGATTCTTGGATCGACCATCGTCCGCAGCAAGCCGAATACCTCCAGATCAGGGTTTACCGTTTTTCTGACCTGCTCGATCGTATTCAACAGGGCGCTGAGCCCTTCGAGCGCGTAGTACTCACATTGCATCGGAATGAGCACGCCGTCCGCTGCAGTCAGTGCGTTCACCGTCAGCATGTTAATCGAGGGTGGGCAGTCAATCAGGATAAAGTCGTACAGACCGCGAACGGGAGCGAGCGCCTGACGCAGGCGCATCTCCCGGCCGATTTCCTGTAACAGCCTCACCTCGGCGAGCGTCAGGTCTTCGTTGCCGGGCAGAACGGCGAAATCTCCTTCGGGTGCCGACAGAATCGCATCGACCGTCGTTTCATCGCCGAGCAGTACGTCGCAGGTGGAGCGCTCGAGGTTCATCTTGTCGATGCCGCAGCCCATCGTGGCATTGCCCTGCGGGTCCATGTCAACGAGCAATACACGGCGTTGCGTAGCTGCCAGTGATGCGGCCAGATTGACGCAGGTCGTCGTTTTACCAACGCCGCCCTTCTGGTTTGCTATCGCAATAATGCGCGTCATCCCTGGGAACCCCCGTGCCGAATCGCGACGACGTGTCGTGCGTCCAGTCCTGGTACAACAAGTTCGGTCACTTCATAGTCCCATGCATCGGGTATGTCTTCCAGTTCGTCGGCCGGATACCGGCCCTTTTGCGCCAGCATAACGCCTTTTTTCGCCAGCAGGTGGCCGGCGATTTCAATCTGGCGTGGAACAGATGCCAACGCTCGAGCGATTACCGTATCAAAGCGCTTGCCGGGTGCATAGGTCTCCGCGCGTGATCTCACCGCATACGCGTTGGAAATACCAAGTTCACCAATGACATGCTGCACGAAGCCGATTTTCCGGGCGTTGCTGTCGAGGAGTTCTACCGTCAGTCCCGGCTCGGCAATTGCGAGTGGCAGGCCGGGAAACCCGGCACCAGTTCCGATATCGATCAGCAAATTACCGCAAATGAGCGGTCGCACTGACAGGCTATCTAACAGGTGGCCGCTGACCATCTCGCTGCTATCACGAATCGCCGTCAGGTTCATTCGGGCATTCCAGCGCTCGAGCTCGCAAAGCAGCTGCGCACATTTTTGAACGCCCTCTTCCGAAAGTTCCTGCCCCAGCACATCGACGCCGCTCGCGATATGTTCAAAAAAGGTGTCAGGTTTATTTTTTATTGCCGCACCCATGATATCGGCTCAAGTAAAAAGGTGTCGGGTTTATTATTTATTGCCGCACCTATCAAATTGACTCAAGAAATAGATTCCTATGGAAAATAAACCTGACACCTTTTTTTATTGGGCTACAAGCAGTGCCATGAAATCATCGACGGCGGTTGCGGCAAGCTTGGTTTTGTCGGCGCAAAGTGCGTCCAGCTCTTTCCATTGCCCCGCCTTCAGTTTCGGCGAAACGCTCGTCTCGAATTTCCGCAACAGGACCGGGATGCCTTCTTCGCGTCGCTTGCGATGGCCGATCGGATAGTCGAGGTGTACGCGCTCGCTGCTGGAACCGTCTTTGAAGAACACCTGCACCGCATTAGCAATGTAGCGCTTGGCGGGGTCGAAATAGTCTTTCGTAAAGCTCTCGTTCTCTGATACTTCCATTTTGCCACGAAGCGCGTCGATACGTGGATCGGATGCCACGCCATCTTCGTAGTCGGCAGCGGTCAGGCGCCCGAATATCATCGGCACGGCTGTCATGTACTGAATGCAATGATCCCTGTCGGCGGGATTATCCAGCGGGCCAGTCTTGTCGATGATGCGGACGCCGGCCTCCTGGGTCTCGATCACGATCTTCTCGATTGTCTCGAGCCGATCTTTGACCTCGTCGTGCAATGCCATGCCGGCCTCAACCGCGGTTTGTGCATGGAACTCTGCGGGGAACGAAATCTTGAAGAGGATATTCTCCATCACATAGCTTCCGAAGCCCTGCGGGAAGGTGAACGGTTTGCCTTTGAACAGGACGTCGAAATACCCCCACGTTTTTGCCGACAACGCCGACGGATACCCCATCTCGCCGGTCATGGCGATCAATGCCAGTCGAACTGCGCGGCTCGTGGCATCGCCTGCCGCCCAACTCTTGCGTGACCCCGTATTCGGCGCATGCCTGTACGTTCGCAGTGCGCCGCCGTCGACCCAGGCATTCGATACAGCATTGATCACCTGCTCGCGGTTGCCGCCAAACAGTCGCGTCACGACGGCGGTCGAAGCAACGCGAACGAGCAGTACGTGGTCGAGTCCGACCCGGTTGTAACTGTTCTCGAGCGCCAGAACGCCCTGGATTTCGTGCGCCTTGATCATCGCCGTCAGGACATCCTGCATCGTCAGCGGCGCGTTGCCTTCGGCCCGGTTCCGCCGGCTCAGATAGTCCGCGCAGGCCAAGATACCGCCGAGATTGTCCGACGGATGGCCCCATTCGGCCGCCAGCCAGGTGTCGTTGAAGTCCAGCCATCGGATCATCGCCCCGATGTTGAATGCAGCCGCAACGGGCTCGAGCTCGTAGGACGTTCCCGGTACGCGTGCACCACCGGCAAGCGTAGCGCCCGGCACGGTGGGGCCAAGTAACTTTGTGCATGCCGGATAGTCGAGCGCCTGAAATCCGCAGGCCAGCGTATCCATCAGGCAGTAATGCGCAGTCTCATATGCGATCTTGCTGTCGATGGCCGTATCGCAAACATAGTCGGCGATGTCGATCAGCAGCTGATCAGGGTCGGGGCGTTTTGCCGACCGGCTGTCTCCTCCCGACATCGTGTCAGTCCCGCTCGTCTATTGGCACCCAGGTCTGAAGACCCGGTCCGATGTAATCCGCGGCAGGCCGGATAAGTTTGTTATCGGACCGTTGTTCCATGACGTGTGCGGCCCACCCCGTGATTCGCGAACAAACGAAGATCGGTGTGAACAGATAGGTCGGTATTCCCATGAAATGGTAGACGCTTGCGGCGAAGAAATCGGCATTGGCAAACAACTTCTTCTCGTCCCACATTACTTTCTCGATCGCCTCCGACACGGCATATAAAAGAGTGTCGCCGGCTTCATCGGAAAGTATCTTCGACATTTTCTTGTTCACTGAATTTCTCGGGTCCGAAGTTGTGTAAACCCGATGGCCGAAGCCCATGATTTTTTCCTTGGCAGTCAGCATTGCCCGTACGCCATCGGTCGCTTCTTCGGCCGACGAGTATTTCTGAATAAGCGCCATCGCCGCCTCATTAGCTCCGCCATGTAGCGGGCCGCGCAAGGCGCCAATGGCACCGGTCACTGCCGAGTGCATGTCTGACAAGGTGCCCGTAATTACGCGTGCAGCAAAAGTCGATGCGTTGAACTCGTGCTCGGCATAAAGAATAAGCGTTGTGTCCAGCGACTTACGATGCAATTCGTTCGGCGCCTTGTCGTGCAGCATGTTGAGAAAATGCCCGGAAACACTGTCGTCGCCCGTTTCTACATCGATGCGCTTGCCCTCAGTGTGATACCGGTGCCAGTAAAGCAGCATGGAAGGCAGGCAGGCGAGCAATCGATCAGCAACATGACCCTGATTTCCGAAATCTCCTTCGGGCTCTACATTACCGAGAATCGAAACGCCACTGCGGAGAACGTCCATCGGGTATGCGTCAGCGGGGATCATTTCCAGAACCTGCTTCACCTGGTCGGGCAGCCCGCGCAGAGATTTGAGGCTGGCGATATATGCGTCGAGTTCCGTTCTGTTCGGCAGATTACCTTTCAATAACAGGTAGGCGACTTCTTCGAATGTCGCGTTATCCGCCAGATCGTAAATATCGTAGCCTCGATAGGTCAGGCCCGCGCCCTCCTTGCCGACAGTACACAAGGCGGTCGCTCCTGCGGTCACGCCCGCGAGTCCGCCTGTTTTCTTTTTTCCTGCCATCAACGTCTCCAGCTATTCGTTCGGTTTGTCGGCCAGCCCACTGTCGGCAAACAACTCATCGAGTTTTTCTTCGTAGTCGTGATAGCCGAGCACTTCGTAAAGTTCCTGCCGTGTCTGCATCGTATCGATGACGCTCTCCTGGGTGCCGTCCCTGCGCAGCGTCTGGTAGACATTTTCAGCCGCAGCTGACATCGCGCGGAAAGCGGACAGAGGATAAAGCGTCAGGCGCACACCTGCGTCCGCCATCTCCGTGGTCGTGAAAAGGGGCGTATTGCCAAACTCCGTCAGGTTTGCGAGCACGGGCGCGTCGATCGTCGATGTGAACTGTTTGTATTCTTCAACGGTCGTCAGCGCCTCGGCGAAAATCATGTCTGCGCCGGCTTCTGTGTATCTTGCGGCCCGGTCGAGTGCGGCCTGCTGCCCTTCAACGGCATGCGCGTCCGTACGCGCCATGATCACGAATTTCGGATCTGTCCTGCCATCGACCGCAGCCTTGATCCGATCGACCATCTCTTGCGCTTCGACCAGCGCCTTGCCGGGCCGGTGGCCGCAACGTTTTGCGGCAACCTGGTCCTCGATATGGCATGCCGCGGCGCCAGCTCGGGTCATCTCCCGAATCGTCCGCCCGATCATGAATGCGCTGCCCCAACCGGTATCTGCGTCGACGAGCAACGGCAAATCACTGGCGTAGCAGATACGGCGGATGTCCTCACAGACATCGTTCAGGGTCGTCATCGCGAGATCCGGCATGCCGAACGACGCGTTGGCGACACCGGCACCCGACAAATAGAGGGCTTTGAACCCGGCGCGCTCCGCCAGTAGCGCGGTATAAGCATTGATCGTGCCGGCCACCTGCAGGGGCCGCTCTTCCTCAAGTGCCTGCCAGAGTCTTACGCCAGCGCTCATCGCCACTCCTCGCAACCAGAAAATTTAATCCCGATTAGAATCTCGGGGGCGGGATTTTAAACCACGGCATGGGCCTTTCCCAAATTAGCACACCGACAATGCCGCCTGACGCTGGTCCCTAGCCCGAATATTGCACGAGAGTCCGGGGATGTGGCCGGAAATCCGCAGAAAACGACTCGGGCTAGCCTATCTTCACAAGGAGGCGTCCGGTCACTTTGCCGTCGATGTAGGCCTGAAAAGCATCGGGTAACTCTTCGAATTCAATCGTGCGGGTTGCGATGATATCGAGATGCCTGGGCCGAAGATCGCCACCGATCCGCTTCCAAACCTGAAGCCTTAGGCTCCTGGGCGTATCGACCGAGTTGATGCCGAGGAGGCATACAGCGCGCAGAATGAACGGCAACACGGTCGTATTAAGCGCCAGGTTGGCTGCGAGGCCAATGCTCGCAATATTGCCCCCGTATTTGACGGTGCGTGTTAGCCAGGCCAGTGCATCGCCGCCGAGATTATCGATAGCGCCCCCGTACAATGCTTTTTCCATCGGCCGCTTGCCGTAATCGACGTCATCCCGAAGCAGGATCTCGCGAGCACCGATACTCCTCAAATAGTCTGACTTATCGGCCTTGCCCGTCAGGGCAAATACTTCGTACCCGCGAGCATCCAGCATGTCGATCGCCACGCTGCCGACACCCCCGGTCGCCCCGGTAACGACGATGGGTCCGGCCTCGGGCAGTTGGTTGTTTTGCTCCATACGATGAATGGCCAGCGCCGCCGTGTATCCAGCGGTTCCGATCTGCATTGCCTGTGCCGCAGTCATGCCGCCCGGCACAGGCACGACCGAGTCCGCCTGCACGCGAGCATATTCAGCGTAACCGCCATCGACCGTTTCGCTTAACCCGCAACCGTTGACGAGTACTTCGTTGCCCGGATCGAATCGCTCATCTTCGGAGCTTACGACGGTGCCCGCGAGATCGATGCCGCCGACCAGCGGAAACGTCCTCAGAATCCTGCCGGAGCCTGTCGCCGCCAGCGCATCTTTGTAATTGATTGTCGAGTGACTGACTTTGATCACGACCTCCCCGGGGCTCAGGTCGTCAACACTTAGGTCGCGAAATCCCGCAACGATCTGATCATTCTCCTGGTCAATCCGAAAAGCACGAAAACGCTCCATATCGATTCCTTTTTGTCGCTCCTCTAAATGGCGGCCATATGGTCCAGCCAGTATTCAATCCCCATTGTATTGAGCTCAACGTCCTTATCCAGGAGCGCGTGAAGCCGTTCCTCGTCGGCTCGAAAGCCATGCGCATCCAGCTGCTCGACAAAATATTCAAATATCGTCTTTCGCATGGCTATGGTTCGATTGTTGTCGTTCGCGTGCTGATCCGCAATTGCGACAAAATCGTCCAGGCGCAGATGCATGTCGTCTGCCAGCCGGTCAAGATCGATCACGCGGCTGTAATGGGTAAGGTACAAAGCCTCCGGCTGCAGCGCCATTATTCGGTCGATTGCCTTGTGTGCCTCCGGAGGATCGAAATGTATCGGCGTCGTTGTCGGGAATATGAATTCGCCTTTCTCCGTATCGAGCTCCCTGTATGACACGCCGAAGCTGTCACCCGTGAAGACTCCTCCCGATGCCGGGTCCGACAGGCAGTAATGGTGGCGGGCGTGGCCCTCCGTGAAAATACACTGCAACAGCCGCCCCCGAAAATCGACCACTTGTTCGTCGGTGGCGACCACCACACGACTTTCATCAATCGGCACGGGCTCCCCGTACAGTTCGTGGCAGCGATCTTTTCCGTACACCGCCTGAGCCCCTGCTACGAGCTTCGCAGGATCAACCATGTGTGCTGCGCCGCGTGGATGAATGACCGCTTTTGCGTTGGGCAGATGCTGCATCAACGCCCCGGCACCCCCCGCGTGATCGAGGTGCACGTGCGTCAGAAATACAGTGTCCACGTCCGCCGGATCTATGTCCTTTCTGTCCAGTGCATCGAGCATCAAGGGAACGCTGTGATTCGTTCCGGTGTCTACAAAAGCGCCGTGGCCATCCTCGATGATCATATGGATCGCATCGAACAACGGCCGAACGTAGTCGGCGTCGATTGCCGATATGCCGTATTCGAGCTCGGTGATGTGCGCCGCCTGTTCGTTCACGAGGAATCCCCGGACAACTTGGAGCACGTTATGGTAGAGACCGGCAACATTGATTTCCAGCGTGTGTCTGAATGGCCGTGCTAGCATGCATGCGTTCAGCGGACCTGGATAGGAAAATATCGTGAATCGATGGCTTGTCGCAGCGTTAGTTACGCTCGCTTTGATTGTTCTTGTTTCACCCGGCATCGTTGGCCACCTCGCCGAAAAAAGTGTCGAGGAGAATCTCAACCTCGCGGCCGGCGAAAATGACGACATCGTTGTTACGACCGAAAGCTTCGACCGCGGCTGGTTTACCTCGGAAGGCCGGCATCGCATCGAATTGCGGCAAGGCGCCCTGCACAGCGTCTTCGTGGGAGAAGATGATGCCTCTAATGCTATTCCAGCGCTTGTCGTCGATACTCACGTCGACCACGGACTGCTGCCACTAAGCTCGCTGGCTCGCGATGTAAGCTCCCTGAAGCCGGGGCTCGCCAGCACCGTATCGACGATCGCGCTTGATCCCGGCGACGGTGAAATCATCAAATTGCCAGGCAAAATCTACAGCGAGGTCGGCTTGAGCGGCGCGACAGCGTCTCGCTTTGTTCTCGAGGCCGGCTCCAGGAATATCGATGGCGGATCGGTTGAATGGCAGGGCGCCGACGTCACCGTCAAGACGAATCCGGCAAGCGGCGCAGTCTCCGTTGACGGCTCGGTTCAGCCTTGGGACGCCATATACGAGGGCGGCGGCGAGGATCGCAGCCGCATCAGTTTCGGCGACATCCGGATCTACGGGCAACAGGAAAAGAGCCCGTATGGCCTCGCCGTCGGCAACATCAAGCTTGACGTGGGGCCGGCAAGCGCGGCCGGCGGCTCCGGGCCGGCAAACGGCTTTCAAAGCCTGTCTATCGACGCACATAGTGAAATCATTGACGATCGTATGAATTCGGCGGCGAAACTGGCGATCACGGGGATCAAGGGTTCGGATCTGGGCGGTGTCGATATTGCGCTCGACGTCATCCTGAATGGCCTGAACGCACAGGCCGCCGGCCGCATAGCCCGGGCCCTGCAAGGAATACAAGGAAATCCTGATCCGCAGGGTGCGCTCTCGGCCATTTATCCCCTGATCGAATCCGACGTTCAAACGCTTCTCGTCTCAGGAATGGAGATACGATTCGATCGGCTCGATGTCGCGCTGCCAGATGGCGAGCTGACGACAAAGCTCAGATTCAGTTTACCGCCGACCGCTCCGCAATCAGATTTTTCCTGGCCAGCGCTCCTGCTTGCGCTTGACGCCTCTGCTGACATTCGTCTGCCGGTGGCGCTTTTCGAGATGGCACAGGAGATGAGCCCCGACGCTGGCATGCTTGTTGCGATGGGTGTCTTGAAAAAATCCGCCGGTTACTATGAGATGCAGGCCGAGTACGCCAAGGGCCTGGTGACGGTTAACGGCGCCCCGATGCCCATACCGTTGCAGGCTTTACAGCAATAACCAGAAAAGGGGACGGAAAGGCGCGATTTTTCATCTTTTAGAGGTCCAGTTCGGCGGCCCGGTGGCAGGCGGCGTTTGTCTTTTCGAAACGCTGCAATTCCGGCACATCGTCGCCGCAGCGCAAAACCGAGTAGGTACAGCGTGGATGAAAAACGCAGCCGGGCGGTGGATGCATCATCGACGGCGCTTCGCCGAGTTCGCTCAACACAACGATTCCGATGTCAGGATCTGCGATCGGTACCGCATCCAGAAGCGCCTTCGTGTATGGGTGCTTCGGCCGAATGAACAGGCTCTCTGTATCAGACAACTCGCAGACCCTGCCAAGATACATGACCAGAACGCGATGACTGATCTGCCGGACCGTTGCCAGATCATGCGTTATGAAAATCATCGAGAGGCCCGATTGCTCCTGTTCCGACCGAAGCAGCTCGAGAATTTCCTCGCGAACAGAGCCGTCGAGCGCTGCCACTGCTTCGTCGCAAATCAATATTTTGGGTTTCAGAACCAGGGCCCTCGCGATCGCGACTCGCTGCGCCTGTCCCCCCGACAATTCGTGTGGAAATCGTTTGCTTAAGCGTGCGTCCAACCCGACCCGTTCGAGCGCCTCCCCTACCAGTTGGTTCGCGTTGACCCTGCCCGGATTGTGAACCGTCAACGGCTCGATGATTATTTCATCAATGCGCATTGCCGGGTTAAGCGAGCCAACCGGGTCCTGAAACACCATCTGCAAGTCACGGCGCATTTCGTTTGACCGCGATTCCACCTGGCCCGTCAGCGGTTTTCCCAGGAGCGTCATACTGCCGTCCTGTGCCGGCAACAACCCGACGACAGCGCGGGCAAGGCTTGTCTTGCCGGAACCGGACTCTCCCACGACGGCAACCGTCTCCCCTGGCGCGATCGTCATGCATAAAGCCTTTACCGCCTCCAGTCTTCTCCGGCTCCGCCGCTCGCCCGGCACGAAGTAACTGACATCCAGATTTTCGATCTGCAGCACCGGCTGGTCGCCTGTCGGTCGCTCCAGGGGGCGCGGCCGCAAGTCCGATCGCCTGGCCGCCGCGATCATTGCCTTGCTGTCCGCATGTGACGGTGCCGTGAATACTTGCCGGGTCGGCGCCGATTCGACCAGCGCGCCATTCTTGAGGACAAGCATGCGTTCGCAATTACCTGCGATTACGCCCAGATCATGCGTAATAAGAAGCAACGCTGTGTTGAACTTGTCCCGCAAATTGCGCAGCAGGCCCAGAATCTGTGACTGCACGGTAACGTCCAGCGCCGTGGTCGGCTCGTCGGCGATAAGCAATTCCGGTCTGCCGATCAGTGCGGCCGCGATCATCACGCGCTGGCGCATACCACCAGAAAGCTGATGCGGATACGACCGGTATTGCCGCTCTGCATCGGGCAGGCCGACCAGTTGCAGCATTTCGAGCGAGCGGCCATCCACTTCATCTTCACCGACGAGTCTGTGCTCGATCAGAATCCGGTTGAGCTGTTCGCCGACACGAATGTAGGGATTTAACGCAGACATCGGATCCTGAAACACGATGCTCATCCGCTTTGTTCGGTATTGATTCAGGGTGCGCTCGGGGGCCCCCAGTATATTTTCGCCATCGAAAACGACTTCCCCGGAGGCTACAGCGTTCTCCGGCAGCAGGCCCATGATCGAGAGCGCCGTTTGCGTCTTGCCGGAACCGGATTCTCCGACCAGGCCGACTGCCTCCCCCTTCTTCACTGAGAAATTCAGGTCGTCGATTACGAGCGCCGATCCCGGATAGGCGATGTTGAGCCCGCTGACGGTCAACAGGCTCACCTGGAGTCCTGCCTCGGATCAAAAAGATCCCGTAATCCGTCTCCAAGAAAATTGAAACACAGCAGGATAACTGCGAGCAGCACGGCCGGTATCAAAAGCAACCACGGTGCCCGCTCCATCTGGCTGACGCCCCCGTTCACGAGCGCGCCGAGCGATGTCTGCGGCTCCTGAATCCCGAGCCCCAGGAAACTCAGGAACGACTCGACGAGTATCGCCTGCGGTATTGTCAGGGTTACATACACGATTACTACGCCGAGAAGATTCGGCGTGATGTGCCGGAAGATGATCCTCCATGGCGGCACGCCTATTAGTCTTGCGGCGTCGACGAATTCGCGTTGCTTCAGGCTGATCGTCTGGCCGCGCACAATGCGCGCCATGTCCAGCCAATTGATCGCTCCGATCGCGACGAAAATCAGCAGAAAGTTTCGCTCGAATACAACCATCAACAGAATGACGAGAAAGATAAACGGCAGCGCGTAAAGCGCGTCAACCGCCCGCATCATGATTGCGTCGATGTGGCCACCAGCGTAACCGGCAATTGCACCGTACGCGACGCCGATAACGAGACTGACGAAGCTGGCGACGATCGCAACGAGCAGCGTAACCTGCCCGCCCATCAGTGTGCGCACGAAAAGATCACGCCCGAGGTCATCAGTGCCGAACAAATGATAGTTTCTTAATGTCGGCTCGATGAAGGTGCCGTTGAAATCCGTCGTCAGGTAACTGTGGGGGCTTATGAAGGGGCCAATGATGGCGACGGCCGCGACCGCCAGCAGAATACCGCCACAAATCCTGACCGATCGCGATCGGCGCGCCGCCCTGCTGACCCCCGACACGACAAGCCCGGTGCTCATTGGTGACGAATCCTCGGGTCGAGAAAGCCGTACAGAACATCGACGATGAAGTTCAGCAGGATCACCAGCGTCGCGTAAAAAATCACGATGCCGAGCACCAGCGTGTAATCGCGATTCAGCGCCCCGCGCACAAAAAACTGCCCGACGCCGGGAATACCGAATATTTCCTCGACAACCACAGATCCCGTCAATATCGCCGCAATGGCCGGTCCCATATAAGACAGCACTGGCAACATTGCCGGCTTCATTGCGTGATGACGAATAATCGAAGCCGATCGAAGCCCCTGCGCTTTCGCGGTGCGAATGAAATCGCTACCGAGTACCTCGATCATGCTGGCGCGTGTAAGGCGGGCGATGTATGCGATCTGCGGCAGCGCAAGTGCGATTACCGGTAACAGGAAGCGCCAACCGCTGGTGCTGCCGCTCCAGCTTGCCGGCAACCATTGCGATCGTACGGCGAAAAAGAGAATCAAGAGTGGTGCGACAACGAAAACCGGAACAGAAATGCCGGTCATCGCAAAAGCCATTGTTATGCGATCAAGGAAAGAGTTTTGTCTTAACGCCGCCACGGTTCCGGCGGCAATCCCGACTACGATGGCGAGCATCATTGCAAGAACACCGAGTTTCAGCGAAACGGGAATGGCGTTTCCAATAAGCTCCGAAACACTGTAGTCGCGGTAGCGATACGAGGGCCCGAGGTCTCCCCTCAGAAGACCATTGAGGTATCGCGTGAATTGCCGCGGCAGGGACTCATCCAGGTGATAGGCCTTGGCGATATTTGCCTCGATTTCCGGAGGCAGAGCGCGTTCTGCGTCGAAGGGGCCGCCCGGCGCCGCATGCACCATGAGAAACGCCAGACCAATCACCAGCAACAAAGTGGGTATCGCCCACAGGAATCGCAGCAAAGCAAATCGCAGCATACTGGTGAAACTTCCCGGCTACTCTTGTGTGGCGATACTCAGGTGCTGACTGTAATGGTAATCCAGCACATTGTCTCCCCAGCCACGAATGCGCGGATTAACGAGGTGCTTGCTAACGTAAAAGTACAGCGGAATGACCGGATGATCTGCCAACAATACGCGCTCCGCTTCCTCGAGATACAGCTGCCGTCGCCCGAGGTCTGCCTGCTCTGCGGCGCGTTGCATCAACGAGTCGTATGCCTCGCTCGCATAACCGGTCATGTTTGACGGATTGCCGGTCAGTAACACCTGCAGAAAAGTGTGCGCATCATTGTAATCACCCGTCCAGCTCGCTCGAAACACCTGAGTAACTTCCATCGCACGCATGTTGGAGAGAAGCACCTGGAACTCTTCGTTGATCAACGTGGCTTCGAAGCCAAGCGTCTCCCGCCACATCGACTGGATCGCCAGAGCAATGCGCTTATGCGTATCCGAGGTGTTGTATCGAATTTCGACTTCCAGTGGATTCTCTTCGCCGTAACCCGACTCTTTATATAGGCGTCTTGCGGACGCGTGTCGCTGTTCGGTCGACATGTCCGCAAATGGCGCACGAATCGCCTCGTAGTTGTTTACGCCTGGCGGTACCCAGCTATATGCCGGCGCCTCGCCGCGGCCCGTGACTTTTTCCGTCAGCACCTCACGGTCGATCGCCATGGACAGCGCCTCTCTGAGTTTCCGGTTGTCTTTGAACGGCTCCCTGGTCAGGTTCAGGCCGTAGTAATAAACACCAAGATACTGTGCCAACCGCAACTCATCCGGCCTCTCTTCCCGGATGGCGACGAATGCTTCGGGAGGAACGTTGGATGTCAGATCCAGTTCGCCGGCGCGATATCTGTTCAGTTCAACCTGTGGCTCCGGGGTCACATAGTGGTGCACTTTGTCGATCGCGGTGCCGGCATTATTCCAGTAATCTTCGTTTCTACTCAGGCTGATGACCGAACCCAGCTCCCAGGCATCGAGCTTGTACGCGCCGTTCGATACCAGCTTGCCCGCTCTGGCGAACGCGTCACCGTGCTCTGCGATCGATGCAGGATGCACCGGAAACGCGCTTGGGTGTGTCAACAAGCCGAGAAAATAAGGCGTTGCGTTCCTCAGGTTGATGCGGAGACGAAATCTTTCCGGGGCTTCAACACCGAGACCCTCCGGCGCCTTGCTACCCGCGATGATGTCTGCTGCATTCTCGATATCGACGAGAGCCTGCACATAGAACGCCGCTGTCTCCGGATTGACGAGTCTCCGAAAGCTATAGACGAAATGATCCGCCGTCACCGTCTCGCCATTAGACCATCTGCCCTCCGGACGCAGCCAGAAGTCGTAGCGCCTACCATCTTCGGAGATCTGCCACCTTTCGGCCGCTGCGGGGATCAGCTCGCCCGCGCTCGAATAACCGACAAGCCCTTCGCCAATATCCCGAAGCACATCGGCGGCTTGAATGCTTCGGGACTTGTGTGGATCCAGTGATTCCGGCTCTGCGCCGTTACCGCGGTGCAGTGTTGTTTCGCCGCCCACAGCCGCGTCCGGTACATTGAAGTAGAAGTACGCCGCCAGCACACCTAACAACAGCGCAATCGATATGCGGATTACCAGTTTTCGGTGTGTCCGTCTCACTTTCGTAAAGTCACGCCGACTTCTTCAACTGGCGCTTCTTGAGATGAATCAGCAGCAACGAGACGGCGGACGGAGTCATGCCTTCGAGCCGTGATGCGTGACCAAGCGTTGAGGGCCTGGCGCTAATAAGGCGTTGCGTGGCTTCGGTCGACAAGCCCGTAACACGTGAATAATCGAGGTCTACCGGCAGCTGCAGCGATTCCTGTTTCGCGTGCCGTGCAATTTCTCGCTGTTGCCTGTCGATATAACCCTGATACTTCGCCTGAACCTCGATTTGCCGTTCTATCTGCTCGATCTGTTCCGGGCCCGACTCGTCGTCCTTGTTTTCCAGGGCGCCGCACCCGATCGAATATCGCTTCGCGACATCGCGATAGCTGAGTTCCGGTCGCCGCAACAGTTCTGCGGCGGTACACCCTTCCTCTCGTACAAAATGTTCTGTCAGGCGCAATTGTTCTTGTGCGACGGCCTCCCGTTTGGTTTCGAAGATTTGCCAACGCCGATCGTCCACGATGCCGAGCTCGCGACCGGCTGGTGTCAATCGAAGATCAGCATTGTCTTCGCGAAGAGTTAGTCGATACTCTGCCCGGCTCGTGAACATGCGGTATGGCTCGCTCACGCCCCGGGTGATCAGGTCATCGATCAGCACGCCCATATAAGCCTCGTGGCGCAACGGAAACCACGCTTCCTGTTTCTTCGCGCGGCGTGACGCATTGATGCCCGCCAGCAGTCCTTGCGCCCCCGCTTCTTCATAGCCGGTGGTGCCGTTTATCTGCCCCGCGAAATAGAGGCCCGCTATGAAATTCGTCTCCAGAGTCGGGTGCAGATCGCGCGGATCGAAATAATCGTATTCGATTGCGTAGCCCGGCTGCGTGATGTCCGCATTCTCGAATCCCGGTATGGAGCGGACAAAGCGTACTTGCGTTTCGAGCGGCAGGCTGGTCGAGATGCCGTTCGGATAAACGATATCTGTTTGCAGGCCTTCGGGCTCGACGAAGATCTGATGCGACGACTTGTCGGCAAATCGCACGATCTTGTCTTCTACCGACGGGCAATAGCGTGGTCCGATGCCCTCGATCACGCCCATGAACATCGGCGACTCGTCGAGAGAACCACGAATGATTTCGTGCGTTTCTTCCGTCGTCCTGGTTATGTGGCACTGAACCTGCTCAGGGTGCTCGGCACGCGTGCCGATGAACGAAAATACCGGTCGCGGATCGTCGCCCGGTTGCGGTTTCATTACGCTGTAATCGATTGTCTTGCCGTCCAGCCGCGGCGGTGTCCCCGTCTTCAGGCGGGCCACGTGAAAAGGCATTTCGCGCAGACGATCGGCGAGACGGTTTGACGGCGGGTCACCCGCTCTCCCGCCGGCTTTTTCAGAACTACCGATCAGGATCCTGCCGCCCAGAAAAGTCCCCACCGTGAGCACCACGCTGTTCGCGCGAAACCTCAGGCCCCGAGCGGTCTTGACGCCCGCGATCTGCTCGCCCTCGACGATCAGGTCCTCTACTGACTCCTCGTAAAGCGTGAGATTGGCCTGGTTTTCGAGCAGGCCTCTTATGGCATTGCGGTAAAGCTGCCGGTCAGCCTGCGCCCTGGTGGCCCTGACCGCCGGGCCCTTGCTCGCGTTCAATGTGCGGAACTGAATGCCGGCGCTGTCGATTGCCCGCGCCATAGCACCGCCCATTGCGTCGATTTCCTTCGTCAGGTGCCCCTTGCCGATGCCGCCAATCGCCGGATTGCAGCTCATCTGCCCCAGGGTCGCCAGGCTCTGTGTGATCAGCAGCGTCCTTGCGCCGGACCGTGCGGCAGCGAGTGACGCTTCCGTTCCGGCGTGGCCGCCGCCGATTACAATGACATCGAATCTGGTATTCATGGCGCTGGTCAAATATTGCGCAATACGAGGCGGGCCATTCTAATGCGGTGAGCTGACAGGCGCCAGAACGCTTTACTTAGTTTCGTTCAGTCGGGAAGATAGCGGCGCCGTGAGACTACATCCGACTTTGTTCGCCATGCTTTGCGTGTTCTGCACCACCGCGTTGCCGGTGGCTCATGCCGAGCTGGTTCTCGAGGAATGTCGCATCAATGCCGGCCCCGGTTTCCCCGGAATCAAGGCGCGCTGCGGAACGCTCGACACGCACGAAGACCCTTCGGACCCGGGCTCGCCGTTGCTCGCCTTAAGTGTCGCGGTCGTGCCGGCGCTGAGCCTGGAGCCGGAGCCCGACCCTTTCGTGCCAATTGCCGGCGGACCCGGTCAGTCGACTATCGAATTTTACTCCTTGCTGTCGCATGCATTCGAAGACATTCGGCGCACCAGAGACATCGTGTTGCTGGATCAACGCGGCACGGGTGCGTCGGCAAAAATGGAGTGCGACATCGGTGATGAAATCGTCGATGGCCGATTATCAACCGAGGAAACGATCGCTCTTACCAGGACGTGTCTCGAGCTCCTCCCTCACGACCCGAGGTTTTTTACGACCAGCGTTGCAGTAGAGGACCTTGAAGCCTTACGGATAGCTCTGTCTTATCCGCAATTCAACCTCTACGGCGTATCTTACGGAACGCGCGTGGCGCAACACTTTCTGCGCCGTTTTCCGGATTCCGTGCGCACGGTCATTATTGACGGTGTCGTTCCGCCGCAGCTCGCGCTCGGTTCAGTAATCGCCATAGAGGCGCAAAAAGCTCTGGACAGGATTTTCGACCGTTGCGCGAAGAGCCCGGCATGTGATGCGCGATTTCCCAACATCGCTGACGAATTTGCTGAACTGGAGAAAGGGCTGGAGCAGGACCCGGTATCCGTCCAGCTCTCCAATCCGTTGACGGGCGCACGAGACACCGTGCAGTTTGGCGATGCCGAACTCGCCGCGGCAATCCGCCTGATGAGCTACAGCCCGCAAACAGTGGCGCTAATGCCTCTGTTTATCAACGAAGCCGCAAACGAAAATTATGTACCACTCGCGGCGCAGTTTCTGATGGTTATGCAAAACATTTCGGACGCGCTGGCCATCGGCATGCACAACGCGGTGGTCTGCACTGAAGACGCTCCCTTTTACGATGGCGTCGACGTCGGCCAGGATGAGCTGGAGCTTACCTACATAGGCCCGGTGATGGTCGAGGCACTCGAAGCCATTTGTTCGGTCTGGCCGCCAGGCGTGCTGGACCCCGAATTCAAATCGCCACTGCGAACCGACAAGCCGGTGCTGTTGCTTTCCGGTGACGCCGATCCGGTCACGCCACCGCGCTTCGCCGATCTTGCTGCAGTGGAGCTCAGCAACAAAAAACACCTGACCGGCCTGCACCAGGGTCATGGCCAGGCCGCGACCGGCTGCATGCCGGAGGTAATGGACCGTTTCATCGAGACATTAAGCGTCGCCGATGAGGACCTCGATCCCGACAAGTGCCTGTTACGCCGCTATGCGTCTCCGTTCTTTCTCAATTTCTCCGGGCCGAGACCATGATTTCCGTGAGCGGCCTCCACAAGAGTTTCGGACCGGTCAGGGCTGTCAACGGTGTCAGTTTCGACGCCGAAGACGGTCGCATTACCGGCTTACTGGGTCCGAACGGCGCCGGCAAGTCAACAACGTTGCGGGTCCTGTATACGGTGCTCAAGCCGGATTCGGGCTCCGCAACGATCGACGGCGTCGATGTCGTCGCCGACAGCCTCGAGGCCCGAAGCCGCATTGGCACGCTGCCTCATTCGTCCGGCCTGTATCCGCATTTGACCGCCCGAGAAAATATCGCTTACTACGCAGCCTTGTACGGCATGCCGCCCGAACAGAGCGCTGCGCGTGTCGACCAGGTCATTGCACAACTCGATATAGGCGATTTTGCCGAGCGGCGATCGAAGGGTTTCTCGCAGGGCCAGAGAACCAAGGTCGCGCTGGCCCGGGCGCTCGTACACGAACCGCAGAATATCATTCTGGATGAGCCCAGCAACGGCCTCGACGTCATGGCAACCCGGTCATTGCGCGATCTGATCAGACAACTTAAAGCGGCCGGCAAGTGTATTTTGTTTTCGAGTCATGTCATGCAGGAAGTGGCTCATCTCTGCGACGAGATCGTCATTATCGCCGAGGGCCGGGTTGCGATTAACGACAGCCCTGACGGCATACGCAATCAAATGGGCTGCGACGATCTCGAGGACGCTTTCGTCAAAGCCATAACCACGCTCGATACGCGGACATGACGCCGATCAGCGCCGTGTTCCTGAAAGAGGTTCGCGATAACTTTCGCGATCGGCGGACTTTGCTGTCGGCGTTGCTCATGGGTCCGTTGTTCGGCCCGATTCTGTTCGCGTTCGTCATTAACATGTCTCTCAAGCAAACCCTTGGCGAGGCTGGTGAGCCGCTCGACGTCCCGGTCATTGGCCAGGAGCATGCCCCCAACCTGATGGACTATCTGAAGAGCCATAACATCAATATTACCGACGCCCCGGTAGATCGGGCGGCGGCCCTCGAGGCGGTCAAGGCCGGCAGACATGATCTTGTGCTGGTAGTGCCCGGGGCATTCGGCGAAGACCTTGCGAATACCGTTCCGGCAACGATAGAGGTCATTTCAGACCTTGCAAACACGCAGGCCGAGCGCGAATCCCGTCGCACCATGCGGGCGCTTCGATCATACAATCAGGAAATCGCAGCACTGCGGCTGGTCGCCAGGGGCGTAAGCCCGGTCGTGCTGCGGCCTTTGAATATCGACGTCGTGGACGTATCGACACCCAGTGGCCGCTCCGCGCTCCTCCTCGGCATGTTGAGTTACTTTTTTATCTTTGCGCTTTTGACCGGCGGCATGAATCTCGCGATAGACGCGACAGCCGGCGAGCGCGAGCGCGGCTCGCTCGAGCCCCTGCTTTGCCTCCCCGTTACGCGCGACCAACTTATCTTCGGCAAGATTTTTGCAGCCTGCCTCTTCATGGCCCTGTCACTTTCTCTGAGCCTCGTGTCGTTTTATGTGACGCTAGAATTCATTCCGCTCGAAAAACTCGGCATGACTCCGAACTTCGGCCCGGTCGTCGTGGCAAAGGCATTCCTGTTACTCGTGCCGTTTACCCTGCTCGGCGCTTCGTTGATGACGCTCGTCGCATCATTCACAAAGAGCTTCAAAGAGGCGCAGACCTGGGTCAGCATCGTGTTGCTTGCACCGACCCTGCCGATTCTTATGGCCAGCATCCTGATGGTTCGGGCCAGCACGGAATTGATGTTCATCCCGAGCCTCAGCCAACACCTGTTGCTTGTCGGGCTAATAAAGAACGAGCCGACGAACATGCTGCATGTCATCGTCTCGGTCAGCGGTACGCTGCTCGCCGGCGCCGTGCTTGCGATGATTTGTGCGCGGCTTTACCGTCGCGAAGGCCTGCTCGGCTAAGGGCCTACGCATCTTCCCTTATTGTCGTTGCCCGACCCGCCGCCCAGACTGGTTCATTCGGAGGGCGCTAGATGGTCCGGTTTCTGATTCTCGTCATCGCGGTCGCTGCGGGCTGCGCCCGGCCAGACAGTAACGCCTCGACGACACCGACGCAGGAGATGCTGCAAGGACAACGAGTATACGAAAACGTCTGTGCAGCCTGTCATGCACAAGGTCTTGATGGCGCCCCGGCCATAGGCGACCGCGAGGACTGGACCAGCCGCTTTGAATTATGGGTAGCCGTACTGGAGGAACACGCCAAGGAAGGATATCTGGCTATGCCCGCAAAAGGTGGTGATCCCAGCTTGTCTGACCAGGAAGTTACAGCCGCTGTCGAGTATATGCTGACGCAGACCCTCCCCGATCGGCGCCCGGAGTAAAGGTTTCGAGCACAAAAAACCCAGTCCGCCCGCTTCGCCTGGATGCGTGCAATAGATTGTTGCGGACTGACGTTTACTGGGACACAAAAAACCCCGCAATAATGCGGGGTTTCTCTTTAACTTGTATGTATCGACTCTAGTTGCCGAAATACATTCTCCCGCTTAACGCGTAGGTCGCCGTGTCTGCTCCCAACGTCTCTTCCCACTTGCCTGACAGGCCAACGGAAAACGTGTCGTTGAAGTTGTACAGCGCGCTGCCGCTGAAGCCGGTATCGTCACCGGCAGTCGAAAGGTCGACATAGGTAATAGCAGCATTGACCTCGATCTTGCCCAGGACATTGGCGCGTATACCAACCGCAAGCTCAAAACCATCATCTTCGAACGCCGGGCCAATCAGTGGCTCGAATTCACGGTCCAGGTATGAAACGGACGCCGTTATATCCATCAAATCCGTAATCGACGTATGAACGCCGAGACCCACGCTCCAGTCTCTCGAGTCACCGAGCGCGTCGAAGTCCGCGGCTCTTGCGCGGCCAACAATATTCAGGTCGTCGGTAATGCCATACGAACCATTCACGCCAAGGCCGTCGCCATCGACAACCAAGGTGTCAACGTCGACCGTACCGTAATTGGCCTCTACGTACGTGTAATTAAAACCGTCCGCGAATGCCAAACCTGACATCGCCATTAGCGAAAAAACAACTATGGAACGCTTCATCGCATTCTCCATATTCAAAGCCCAAGAACGGCGTAAGGTAGCTTTTTAGGCAAAAACAGGTGCGACCTGCATCACAATTCTGACTGTGACACCAAGGTCGATTTTGCATAAGACAGAATATTTGTTTGCACGCAACACTTTTTTATTGCGGCGCCTATTTTCCAATGCAAAATTCGGCGAAGATTTTCCCGAGAAGATCGTCGCTGGTAAACGAACCGGTGATCTCGCCAAGCGCCTCGTGTGCCAGCCGCAGTTCTTCGGCAAGCAACTCGCCCGCTTTCGACTCCTCGAGCGCTTTGCGGCCGGTTTGAAAGTGTTCGCTCGCTCTTGCCAGCGCATCAATCTGTCGGCGGCGCGCTGTGAAGGCGCCTTCACCCAGATTCTTATGGCCGGCGAGTTTAACCACCAGCTTACGGAGATTGTTTAGACCTTCGCCGGTTTTTGCTGACATGTTCACAACCAATGGTTTGTCATCCTGGGGCCCCGCCTGTTCACCGGTCAGGTCTATTTTGTTGCGCACCGATACGACCGGAACGTTGTCCGGCAACTCCTCGCCCAACGCGGTCAGTGATTCCTTTCCCTTTTCACTAGCATCCTGAATCCAGAGCACGGCGTCTGCGTTTCGTATAGCTTCGCGCGCGCGTCGAATTCCTTCTGCCTCTATCTGGTCCGGGTTTTCTCTCAGGCCTGCTGTATCAATCAACTCGACCAGCAGACCATCGATGTTGATTTGCTCACGCAAAATGTCTCTGGTGGTTCCGGCAACTTCTGTAACGATTGCCGCATCCTGGCCGCTTAGAAGATTCAGCAGGCTGGACTTGCCCGCGTTCGGTTGTCCAACGATGATCACCCGGTATCCATCTCGTAGAACCCGGCCCGCGCCTGCCCCTTCCTTGAGGGCTTCGAACGCCGCTTCGCAGTTGTCGATTCGAGCGAGTAACCGTTCGTCTGACAAAAAATCGATTTCGTCTTCCGGAAAGTCGATAGCCGCCTCCACGTGCAGGCGAAGATTGATGAGTTGTTCCTGCAACGCGTCGACCGCCCCTGAAAACGCTCCGGACAAAGAGCGCAGCGCCGCCCTTGCCGCCTGTGATGTTCCGCTACCGATGAGATCCGCGATCGCTTCCGCCTGAGCGAGGTCGATCTTGTCATTGAGAAAGGCGCGCTTGGAAAATTCGCCCGGTTCCGCCCGGCGTGCGCCAATTGATGTTACTGCTTCGATGAGAAGCGCCATGACGACGGGGCCACCGTGGCCGTGCAGCTCCAATACCGGCTCGCCCGTGAACGAGCCGGGTTCTGGAAAATAGAGCGCAAGCCCATTGTCCACGGCATTGCCGGCAGCATCAAAAAACCTTGTAAAGGTAGCGACCCGTTGTGGCGGCAACGCGCCGAGCAAAGTCTTTGCCATTTCCGGCACATCCGGTCCGGAGATACGAACGATGCCAATGCCGCCAATGCCCGGCGGCGTCGCTGCGGCAACGATTGTATCGTGCGTGTAGTCAGGCTTGTCGTGCACAAACCCTCCGCGCTCAGGCTTTCGTCTTGCCCTTGTGTTTTTTGCTTTCCTGCTCGACAACAATGTTAATGCGCCACTGTTGCGCAATCGACAGGATTGTATTGGTTACCCAGTAGAGCACGAGTCCGGATGGGAAGAAGGCAAAAAATCCGGTGAATATAATCGGCATCACCTGCATGACTTTCGCCTGAACAGGGTCCGCCGGCGCCGGATTAAGCTTGGTTTGCAGCAGCATCGCCGCGCCCATGATAATCGGAAGAATGAAATACGGATCTCTCGATGACAGGTCCGTGATCCAAAGCGCGAACGGTGCCTGGCGCATTTCAACGCTTTCCAGCAGCACCCAGTAGAAGGCGAGAAAGAACGGCATTTGAATGAGTATCGGCAAACAGCCGGCGGCTGGATTGACCTTCTCACGCTTGTACAGCTCCATCATGGCCTGGCTGAGCTGTTGTTTGTCATCCTTATAGCGTTCCTGCAGCGCTTTCATGCGCGGCTGAATCGTTCGCATCTTGGCCATCGAGCGGCCGCTCGCCTGAGTTAGCTTGTAGAACGCGAGCTTTATCAGAATCGTTACGAAGATGATTGCCAGTCCCCAGTTCTGCACTACCGTATGAACCTTGCTTAGCAACCAGAAAAGCGGTTGTGACAGAATGGTCAACCAACCGTAGTCGACGGTCAGTTTGAGGCTCTCGGTTACATCCTCGAGCTGTTCCTGCAGCTTCGGGCCGATGAATAGTGTTGTCTCGAACGTCGCTTCGCCGCCGGGCTCGACACGAGACTCCGTGCCGATCGTGCTCGATACCGCGACTTCGTCATGTTGCGCGACCCTGAATACGTTTTGCTCCCCTTGCGGCGGAACGACAGCGCTAAGAAAGTGGTGTTGAATGCTGGCTACCCAACCGCCCGGCGCCCTCAGATCATATGGCCCGTCGGATATAAGGTCGTCTCTTTTCATCTTCTCCGATTTCTCGCCGTCGTAGACAATCGGGCCGTCAAAGGAGTAGGTATCGACATTGAACATCGAGCGCTCAATCGCATGTGACCTTCTGCGAATTTGCGCATAAGCTGCGCCGCGCCACTCATTGTCGCCTGCATTCTTGACTTTATGCTGCAGACCGATGACGTAGCTGCCCCGCTCAAAACGATATTCCTTCGTGACGGTGAGCCCCTGCCCGTCGCTCCAGACCAGCGGCACGACAAGCTCTTCTTCGCCGTCGAGCTCATAGTCATATCTGCTGCTCGAGAACGTCGCAAGGTGATTCGCTTCCGGCCCCTCGCCGCGCGCCCGCAGACCGGATTGAATGAGACCGAGATCCGCCTGCTCCGGATTTAGTAGCTTTATGAGCGTGTCGGGCCGGTCCTTGGCGACCGGGTAATTCTTTAACGTCGCTTTTCGAATGGTGCCGCCGCGCGCATCGATTTCCAGCTCGAACACGTCCGTGCTTACGCGAATCAGCCCTGCAGTCGGTTCTGCGGCGCCCTGCTCCGCAAGCTCCGGCGCTAACTCCGGCGCGGCGCTCTCCGTGCTTGCCTCCGGCAAGGCGGGAAGTTCATCATCGTCGACGATCGGCGATAGCGTTTCTTCGCTGCCGGAAACAACCGGTTCGGTCGTTTTGGGTCCGTAATCCAGCATCCATTGCTGGTACGTAAGCCAGGACAGCAATCCGAAGGCGGCCCATACCAGCAGTCGTTGATTATCCATCTAGCTCTCGTCCTGTGCGGGTCGTCCGACTTGCTCGCCAGTGTCCGGCAAGGCTTGCAAAAAGTTTTTTGTTGTCGGCCCGTGACGCGGCGGTCTCGCACATCACCACGAAATCGAGCCCGGTCAGCGTCTCTTTGTGCGAGCGGAAAGATTCACGTACAACTCTCTTCAGGCGATTCCGCTGAACCGCCAATCGACAGTTCTTTTTGGAGATCGCGAGGCCCAGCCTGGCGCCCTTGTTGCGGTTCTCCCGTGACAATACAGTGAACAATTTGTCACGACTCCGTTTTGCCTTCTTGAAAACGCGCTGATATGAATCGCTGTCGAGCAAGCGATCTTCTCTGCTAAACCGCTGGCCACTCAAGTCTTGCTGTTTTAATTTATTGTCTGTCGTAACGGCGGTCCGCGCTGCGCGCGCAATACTACGGCGACAGCTGCGCGCGCCCTTTCGCCCGGCGGCGCTTCAGGATCAGGCGGCCGGCCTTGTGCGACATGCGCGCTCTGAAACCGTGTGTGCGTGCCCGCTTGATTCGGCTGGGCTGGAAGGTGCGTTTCATTTGTATTACTTCCTGGACGATTGCCGCAATCCGAAGATCCCGAATCCGAAGATGGCGACGCAAAATTGAGGCCGGCAAGGGTACGCGTGGGAGAAAATTGTGTCAATAGAATAAGGTGTTGCGCTCATTTAAACCAGAACTTAGATGAATTCGCCGGGCGTGTGGCGCAGCCCTGATAGACGTTATAGACTGACCGACCTTTACAGTTCTAACTATAAGAATTCGAATGACCGCTGGGGAATCCTTATCGCAGGCAGAAGCCACGCCCTGGAGCCGTTGCTCCCGGACGCTGAAATCCGCACTTCCCGAGCAGGAGTTCAACACCTGGATCCGGCCCCTCCAGGCTGTCGAAAATGACCGGCTAATTCGACTGCTGGCGCCGAATCGCTTTGTCGTCAACTGGGTCGAACAACATTACCTCGAAGAGATACGGGGGCTCCTGGATGCCGATGTGGAGCTGCTCCTCGAGGTAGGTTCCCGACAAACCGCCGCTCCGGTCGGTGGACCTGCCGCGACCCAGTTACGATCAGCCAAGGTCCAGCCGATTGCGAGCCGTCTCGATCCGAACTTTATTTTCGATGCTTTTGTTGAAGGCAACAGCAACCAGCTTGCGAAGGCCGCGGCGATTCAGGTGAGCCAAAACCCCGGCAAATCCTACAATCCGCTCTTTATCTATGGTGGCGTGGGCCTTGGTAAAACCCACCTGATGCATGCGGTGGGCAACGCAATGATGGCAAACAACCCTGCCGCCCGCGTGAGTTATCTGCATTCCGAACGCTTTGTCGGCGACATGGTCCGCGGCTTGCAGCACAACACGATTTCGGACTTCAAGCACTTCTATCGCTCGCTCGATGCGCTCCTGATCGATGATATTCAGTTTTTCGCCGGTAAAGACCGCTCCCAGGAGGAGTTCTTTCATACGTTTAACGCTTTGCTCGAAGGCCACCGGCAAATCGTCCTCACGTGCGACCGTTATCCGAAAGAGGTCGGGGGGCTCGAGGAGCGGCTCAAGTCGCGTTTCGGTTGGGGGCTTACCGTGTCGATCGAGCCGCCGGAGCTGGAAACCTCCGTGGCAATCCTGATGAGCAAGGCAGCCGTTGAGGGTGTCAGCCTTCCTGAAGAGGTAGCTTTTTTTATCGCCAAGCGGATTCGCTCCAATGTTCGCGAACTCGAAGGAGCATTGCGCCGGGTCCTGGCTAATTCACAGTTTACCGGTCACCCGATAGATCTCGATTTCACGAAGCATGCATTGAAAGATCTGCTGGCATTGCAGGATCGCCTCGTTTCTATCGAAAATATACAGAAAACGGTTGCTGACTATTTCAAGATCCGTGTTGCAGACTTGTTATCGAAGCGCCGCAGCAGATCGATCGCCCGGCCGCGGCAAGTTGGCATGGCTCTCGCTAAGGAATTGACTAATCACAGCTTGCCGGAGATAGGCGATGCATTCGGTGGTCGTGACCATACGACGGTTCTGCACGGTTGTCGGCGCATTGCTTCACTGCGCGCTGTCGACAAGCGCATAGATAATGACTATCGGAATCTGTTGAGGACTCTTACAGGATGATGTGCATAAGCCGTGGATAAACCTGCCTCTGCTTTTTATCCACAGGAGATACACAGGCTCCAATCAAATACTGCACCGCTATAAACACCAGCAAAATTGTCGTAACTTATTGATTTATAGATATACTTTAAAGTTATCCACAAGCATTGGCTTTACTAATAATAGTAATAAAGCAAATATTTCCAATATTTATTAACAGGGGAAATTGATGAAATTTACAGCTGCTCGCGAAGCGCTTCTAAAGCCCTTACAGGCAGTGATCGGCGTCGTTGAACGTCGGCAGACGATGCCGATACTCGCAAATGTCTTGCTCGTTGCGAAGGACGGCAAGGTGGCGGTGACGGCGACGGATCTGGAAGTAGAGCTTGTTGCGAATGCAGAGGTAGAAATCGATGGACCAGGAGAGGTCACGGTGCCGGGCCGAAAACTTCTTGATATCTGTAGAGCATTACCGGAACAAGCCAATATCGCAATTGCATTGACTGGCGAGAAACTGGCTATCAATTCAGGGAGGAGCAAATTCAGCCTGACAACATTGCCGGCTGCCGATTTTCCGACAGTTGAAGACATTAATGCAGGTCAGACGGTCGCGCTACCGCAAGCAACGCTGTGCCGGCTGTTGGATAAGACGCATTTCTCAATGGCTCAGCAAGATGTTCGCTATTACCTGAATGGCCTGCTCCTGGAAACAGATGGCAAGCAGCTACGGGCGGTAGCAACGGATGGACACAGGCTGGCGCTCTGCCAGGTGACTCTCAAGACCAAGAAGATGCCGGAGCAGCAGGTTATCGTGCCCCGCAAGGGCGTGATGGAGCTGCAGCGCCTGATGAACGGAGAAGGCGATGTCGACCTTCAGCTTGGCACCAACCACGTCAGAATTGAGCTTGACGGTATTCGGTTTACGTCAAAGCTCATAGACGGGCGCTTTCCGGAGTACGAGCGGGTAATTCCGCAGGACACGAGTAATGAGCTATCGGCCGACAGGGAGCTCTTCAAAGGCGCGCTACAACGTACGGCAATCCTGTCCAACGAGAAATACAGAGGTATCCGCCTGATTATCCGTAGTGGCGGCGTAGTTCTTCAAGCTCACAACCCGGAGCAGGAGGAGGCTGAGGAAGAACTGGAGGTCGTGTACAAGGGCGATGACATCGAGATCGGCTTTAACGTAAATTATCTACTGGATGCTCTCGGGGCGATAGAATCCGAGGAGATCACGCTTTCGGTAGTCGATAGTAATTCCAGCTGCCTCCTGCGAGAGCCGGGCAATGACGACTATAAGTACGTGGTCATGCCAATGAGGCTGTAGGCTGTGCTGCAGCTTGTCTCTCCGACATTTCACTGCCGCTAATTTCCGCTGCCTGACAAGCGTCACCCTGGAGGCAGATGCTCGCTATAACCTTATTCACGGTCAAAACGCCTCCGGCAAGACCAGCATTCTGGAGGCCATTGCCTATCTGGGCCGGGGAAAATCTTTTCGTGGTGCCGGGCCACAAGACCTCATAACTCACGGTGAATCGGAGTTTCTCCTCCTGGGCAAGGTCGAAACCGAGGCCCGAATGGCTACGGTTGGTGTTCGCAACAGCAAGGAAGGTCTCGAGGTAAAAATTGACGGTGATCGCGAGACGAGTGCGGCGGCACTGGTCGAGCTTCTTCCCCTGCAGGTTATCGATCCCGAAGTGCATAATCTGGTTGCTGGCGGGCCGGAGCAGAGACGACGGTATCTCGACTGGATCGCGTTCCACGTGGAACAGACCTATCGGGACCACTGGCGTCGCTTTCGCCGGGCGCTCAAGCAACGCAATGCCGCTTTGCGGGAAGGGGCCGGCAAATCATCCGTTGCTGCCTGGGACAGGGAATTTCTGGATGCGGCGGCGGAGGTCGACCAGATTCGGCGGCAAGTACTGGAGAGCGCTCTGGAATTGCTTGAGGACAGCGGAGCCGCGCTACTCGGGAGCTCGGTGGGTTTCGAGTACCAGCAGGGCTGGGCGGCCGGGCAGACGCTGCAGGAGTCGCTGGCCGCCGGCTGGGAGCGGGATCGTCAGGCCGGAACCACACACTCGGGACCGCAGAGGGCTGAGCTTCGACTGATCTACGATGAGCGACAGGCGAAGCGGCTGGTATCGAGGGGGCAGCAAAAGCTTCTGGCCTGCACGATGATCCTGGCGGCAACCGAAGTCGTCCAGACGGCCCTGGAGCGGCCATTATTGCTTCTGCTCGACGACCCGGCGGCCGAGCTGGACGAGGAGGCCCTCGCGCGGCTGCTGGACGGCGTTTTCCGTCTTGGTAGCCAGATAATCGCGACCGCCCTGGAGCCGAATGTCCTGCGATTTCCGGAGCAACCGGCCGTGTTCCACGTGGAACATGGGGGACTACGAAAAACGGGTTAATTAATAGTCCATTTTGCTCAAATTAAGCCCCGAACAACGACCCCGCCCGGCACTGAAAATCCCTTGTAAAAACGAGTGTTACGTACACTTTTTGACACCCTTTAATTAGCCCTGAATGGTACAATATCCGGGTCAGATCAGAGGGCATCGGATGACCGACGAATTATCATATACTTCCAGTAATATCAAGGTCTTAAAGGGTCTTGAGGCCGTCCGGAAAAGGCCCGGAATGTACATTGGAGATACCGACGACGGCACCGGTCTCCACCACATGGTTTTCGAGGTTGTCGATAACTCAATTGACGAGGCCCTCGCGGGGCATTGTGACGTTATCACGGTCACGATACACGCCGATGAATCGGTGACGATTACGGACGATGGTCGCGGTATCCCGGTCGATATTCACCCGGAGGAAGGCCGCTCCGCCGCAGAGGTCATCATGACCGTTCTGCATGCCGGCGGAAAATTCGATGACGACTCCTACAAAGTCTCAGGCGGCCTGCACGGCGTCGGCGTGTCCGTCGTCAATGCGCTCTCGGAGCACCTGGTGCTCACGATCCGCCGCGAGGGTAAGGTGTACCAGCAGGAATACCGGTACGGCGAGCCGGAAGCGCCGCTAGCCGAGGTCGGCGAGACCGAGCGCAAGGGCACCACGCTACGCTTCAAGCCGAGCTCCGAAACCTTTACCAATATCAACTTTCACTATGACGTACTCGCCAGGCGCCTGCGGGAGCTGTCCTTCCTGAACTCCGGCGTTCGCATCCGTCTGGTCGATGAAAGAGAAGAGAAGGAAGATATCTTCGAGTACGAGGGCGGCATCCGGGCATTCGTCGAGCACCTGAATCGCAACAAAACCCCGATTCACGAGGGCGTTTTCCACTTTCAGGTGAAAAAGGATGGCGTGGTCGTGGAAGCGGCACTGCAGTGGAACGATGGCTATCAGGAAAACATGTTCTGCTACACCAATAATATTCCACAGCGTGACGGTGGCACCCACCTGGCAGGATTTCGCAGCGCGTTGACGCGCACACTGAACACCTACATCGAAAAAGAAATGTCCGGCAGGAAGGACAAGTTCACGCCAAGCGGCGATGACGCCCGGGAAGGGCTGACAGCCGTGCTGTCGGTGAAGGTCCCGGATCCGAAGTTCTCGTCCCAGACGAAAGACAAGCTTGTCTCGTCGGAGATCAAGGGCATTGTCGAGTCGGTCATGGGTGAGCGACTGGAGGATTTCCTGCTCGAGCAACCGAACGAGGCCAAAGTAATTGTCTCGAAGATTATCGATGCTGCGCGTGCCCGCGAAGCGGCGAGAAAGGCGCGGGAAATGACCCGCCGAAAAGGCGCGCTGGACATCGCCGGCCTGCCCGGAAAACTGGCTGACTGCCAGGAGAAAGATCCGGCTCTGTCCGAATTGTTCCTCGTTGAGGGAGACTCAGCAGGCGGGTCGGCCAAGCAGGGCAGAGACCGCCGAACGCAGGCAATCTTGCCGCTGAAAGGCAAGATTCTGAACGTCGAGAAAGCACGATTCGACAAGATGCTTTCATCCGTCGAGGTAGGAACGCTGATAACCGCTCTCGGTTGCGGCATAGGCCGGGCAGACTTCAACGCCGACAAGCTCCGCTATCACCGCATTATCATCATGACCGACGCCGACGTAGACGGCTCGCACATTCGGACGCTCCTGCTGACGTTCTTCTACCGGCAGATGCCCGAGCTCATCGAGCGAGGCCATGTCTATATCGCGCAGCCGCCTCTGTACAAGATAAAAAAAGGCAAGCAGGAGGTGTATGTTAAAGACGACGCCGAATTGAACGCTCATTTGCTGAGCGCTGCGTTGGATGATGCCTGGTTGCACGTAAATTCCGAGGCGCCGCCGCTGTCAGGACAAGCGCTCGAAGCGCTCGCGAAAGAATACATGGCCGCGGAAAGCATCATTGAGCGCATTTCCAATCGCTATGACGAAATCGTTCTGCGCGCCATAAGTGCGCTGCCGGAAATCGACTCGGATCTCTTCGAAAATCTCGACGGCCTGGAAAAGTGGGCGGCAGACCTGTCGACATTATTACCCAAGACGAATGGCGACAGGCTGACGAACAGCAATGGTGGCGATTACAGCGCGGTATTCGAGCGCGGCAACGAAGACGGCGAGGGCGTTCGAATTGCGGTGCAAAAAGTGCAACATGGCATCGGAGCAACGCGCTACATCCCGAGAGAGTTTTTCGATACCAACGAGTACCGCCACATCATGGAGCTCGCCGGCAAGCTCAGGGAATTGATTGGCGAGGGCGCTTATGTCGAGCGCGGCGACAAGCGCTGCCCAATCAAGTCGTTCGACGAAGCGATCGAATGGCTAATGAACGAAGCCAGAAAGGGCCAGACCATTCAGCGATACAAGGGCCTCGGCGAGATGAACCCGGACCAGCTCTGGGATACGACGGTCAATCCTGAAACCCGCCGACTGATGCAGGTAAAAATCGAGGACGCCGTCAAGGCGGACGAGATATTTACTACCTTGATGGGCGATCAGGTAGAGCCCCGCAGAGAGTTCATCGAGCAAAATGCGCTGACCGTATCCAATCTCGACGTCTAAAACGGGCAGACGACCGCCCCGCGGTCGAATATCAGGGAGAAAGCTAGAAAAATGGCCTTAATCAGGCCATGCTCTAGCTGTCATGGGATTTGTCCAGGAACTCAAGCGGCGTAACGTATTTCGCGTAGGCATCGCCTATGCGATCGCTACCTGGGTGCTGCTTCAGATAACCGAAGTAATAGCGCCCATACTCGATCTGCCGGCCTGGGCGCCGAAACTCATATTCGTGATTCTTGCAGTCGGTTTTGTGCCGGCATTGATATTCGCCTGGGCTTTCGAGCTGACCCCGGAGGGCCTGAAAAAAGAAAAGGATGTCGATCGCTCGGATTCAATCACCCACGACACCGGCCGCAAACTGGACTACGCCATCATTGCCGTGTTGCTGTTGGCCGTCGGCCTGTTGCTGACAGACAAGTTTTATCTCGGCGAAGGCCCGGAGGCGCCAGTCGGAGAGATCATTGCTACAGGTCAATCTATCGCCGTTCTGCCGTTCGTCAACATCAGCTCCGACAAAGAACAGGAATATTTCTCCGATGGCATCACCGAAGAAATTCTTAACTCACTGGCCTCGGTCAAGGAACTCAAAGTTGCCGGGCGCACCTCGTCATTTGCATTCAAGGGAGAGAACCAGGACCTGCGCCGCATCGGCGATCTTCTGGGCGTGGAACACATCCTCGAAGGTTCCGTGCGCAAGGCCGGCACCACGGTGCGCATCACCGCGCAGCTGGTTCAGGTCGAGGATGGATTTCATCTGTGGTCGGACACCTACGACCGCGAACTCACTGATGTGTTCGCCATCCAGGATGAAATCGCCAATGAAATTCTGAAGCAACTCAAAGCCCGATTGCTCGACGAAGATGAAGAACAACCGGTAGTGGTGAGCCAGCGCACCGACCCGGAAGTCTATGATCTATATCTGCTTGCGAAACAGCGCGTTTATAGACGAACCGGCCCGACGATCGAGTCTGCTTTGGGGCTTCTGGACCAGGCCATCGCCAAGGATCCTGATTACGCACCGGCTTTGGCGCAACGCGGCATAGCAACGCTTCTGTTATCTGACGACAATTACGGAACCATCCCGGAAGCGGAAGCACATGTCCAGGGCAAGCGCTTTATCGATACTGCGCTGAAGAAAAACCCGCAACTGGCGGAAGCCTGGGCGGGCCTGGGGCTGTACCATGCGGAGCGGCCGTCGGAACACGAGCAGGCAATCGAGGCGCTGACAAAGGCCCTGTCCATTAACCCCAGCCTGATCAATGCCAGCAACTGGCTGCAAACTACCCTGGCTTTTTCGGGCAATCCGCGCGGCGCGCTGCAGATCCTCGAACAGATGACGGAACGGGACCCGCTGTACCGGCCGGGATTCTCCAATGCCGTCGTCATGCAACTAAATTTTGGGCAGCACGAAAAAACGCAGGCACTGATTGAACGATATCGCGGCTTCGACCCGAGTGATGCGGCCCTGCTGCGCTCCGAGGCCATGCAACAGACATTCCTTGGCAATGCCGCCCAGGGTTTTCGCTTGTCTGAGCAGGCATATCGGCTCGAACCAACAAACAACGTTACCCAGAACCAGTTCACTTTTGGGCTGCTGGAGACCCAGCAGACCGAGCGAATAGCGGAGGAAGGCAGCGATTTCCTCAAAGTAGCGGCTCTGGACAGGCTCGGCCGGCGCGACGAAGCGTTCGAGCTCGCATTACAGCGGGCCCGCGAAGGCAATCTCGGGTCCCTGTTTCGTCTCTACAACCGGGTCGATCGCAGCCAGGAACTTGTTGACTATCTCGAGGAACGCTGGCCGGCCCTGGACGCATTCGCCGCCGACTACCCGCACAATGTATTTGGCTATGGCCTGATGGCAGAAGTCACGCTGGCTTACTCCCGCACGGGTAATGCGGAGCGCTTCGATGAGGCGTTACTCCTGCTTGAAAATGCGATGTCCAGCCTGTCCGGACAGGGCATCGACAATTACTTTTACGAAGTCGAACACGCGAAATACCTGGCGCTGGCCGGGTATTACGATGAAGCCACTACCCGACTGGAATCTGCGATTAATCGCGGCTATCAGGACTACGCTCCGATCGCGGCACATACGCCGATCTTTGCACCGCTACAGGATGATCCACGCTTTCTGGCTGCAGAGGCCCTCATGGTCGAAAACATAAACAGCGAACGCGAGTCCCTGGGGCTAGCACCCATAGATCCGCTCAATCAACGCTTGTAGCTGCCTCTGCCTAACCGACATGTCTTTTTTTCACGAACTCAAGCGCCGCAATGTATTCAAGGTAGCGATCGCCTACGCGATCGCGGCGTGGCTATTGATCGAGATCACATCCACGACCTTTCCTATTCTCAAGCTGCCCGAATGGACGGTCACGCTGGTAACCGTACTCGTGCTCATCGCGTTCCCCCTGACGCTGATCTTTGCCTGGGCTTTCGAGGTGACGCCTGAGGGCATCAAGAAAGAAAAGGACGTGGATCGCTCGGCGTCCATTACCCATGCTACCGGCCGCAAACTGGACTTCGCGATCATCGGCGCAATGACCGTGGCCATAGGCTTCCTGCTCGCAGACAAGTTTATTCTCAGCGAGAGCCCGGAGGCGCGTGTGGGCGAGATCATCTCTACGGGTCAGTCCATCGCCGTTCTTCCGTTCGTCAACATCAGTTCCGATAAAGAGCAGGAATATTTCTCGGATGGCATCACGGAGGAAATTCTCAACTCTCTTGCTTCGGTCAAGGAACTAAAGGTTGCCGGCCGCACCTCTTCTTTTGCCTTCAAGGGAGAAAACCAGGATCTGCGGCGCATCGGCGATCTGCTGGGGGTGGAACATATCCTCGAGGGCTCGGTGCGCAAGGCCGGCACGACCGTGCGCATTACCGCGCAACTCGTTCAGGTCGAAGATGGTTTTCATCTGTGGTCGGACACCTACGACCGCGAACTCACTGATGTGTTCGCCATCCAGGATGAAATCGCCAATGAAATTCTGAAGCAACTCAAAGCCCGATTGCTCGACGAAGATGAAGAACAGCCGGTGCTCGTGAGCCAGCGCACCAGCCCGGAAGTCTACGACCTGTATTTGCTGGCGAGGCAACGGCTATATGCCCGAGCCCGTCCGACCATCGAGTCTGCGGTAGCGCTTCTGGACCAGGCCATTGCCAAGGATCCTGATTACGCGCCCGCCTATGCGCAACGCGGCATCGCAACGTTTCTGTTGTCCGATCGCAGCTACGGCACCATTCCGGAGGCGGAGGCACAGGTGCAGGGCAAGCGCTTTATCGATGCGGCGTTGAAGAAGGACGCGCAGCTGGCGGAAGCCTGGGCAGGGTTGGGCCTGTATCACACCGATCGGCCGGGAGAGCACGAGCAGGCGATCGAGGTGCTGACAAAGGCATTATCGATCAACCCCAACCTGATCAATGCCAGCAATTGGTTGCAGACCGTTCTGAGTCAATCCGGCAATCCTCAAGGCGCTCTGCAGATTCTCGAACAGATGACGCAGAGGGACCCGCTGTACCGGCCGGGATTCGCCAATGCCGTATTCACGCTCAGCAATTTTGGGCAGCAAGAAAAAGCGCAGGCGCTGATCGACCGGTATCGCAGCTACGACCCGAATGACGCGGCCCTGCTGCGGTCCGAGGCCGTGCACCACATGAGCCTTGGCAATGCTGCCGAAGGTTATCGTCTGGCTGAGCAGGCATTCCAGCTCGAACCAACAAATTCGGTGACGCAATTTTTCTTCACTCTTACCCTGTTGCAGACCCAGCAGGTTGAGCGAATAGCGGAGGAAGGAAGCGATAACCTCAAAGTTGCGGCTTTGGACAGTTTGGGCCGTCGCGACGAAGCATTCGAGCTGGCATACGAGCGGGCCCGCGAAGGCTTTCTCCGGCCGCTGTTTAATCTCTACAACCGGGCTGATCGCAGCCAGGAGCTGATCGACTATCTCGAGGAGCGCTGGCCTGCTGTGGACGCTTTTGCCGCCGAGCATCCGCACAATCGATTCGGCTACGCCTTGATGGCAGAGGTTGCACTAGCCTATTCCCGCACAGGCAATAGCGAACGTTTTAATGACGCGTTACTGCTGGTGGAAAACGCTATATCCAGCCTGTCCGCACAGGGCATCGACAATTACGCCTACGAAGTAGAAAAGGCGAAGTACCTGGCGCTCGCCGGCGAATACGACGAAGCTATATCCCACCTGGAAACCGCAATCGATCGGGGCTTTCAGGACTACACCCCGATGGTGGCACACACGCCAATCTTTGCACCGCTGCAGGATGATCCGCGTTTTATCGCTGCCGAGGCGATTATGGTCGAGAACATCAACGTCGAACGTGAAGCCCTGGGGCTGGAACCCGTCGATCTGCAGGATCAACGCTGG